>OCTW013411779.1_pt1 | contig 100301 bp, 80 predicted proteins | sample 1539671 | NCBI WGS metagenome assembly OCTW01 (sample SAMN02144230, study PRJEB22623) | gut metagenome | biome: sheep rumen | host: Ovis aries | place: New Zealand | reverse complement strand
CCCGACTTTCTGTAAATAGCTGTGTGTGAGCGATTTGCGCGCCAGGCTAGATGCGGGCCTGGATGGCCTTGGTTGCTTCTTCGTAGCCGGGCTTTTCAAGAAGGGCGAACATGTTCTTCTTGTAGGCCTCTACGCCGGGCTGGTTGAAGGGGTTCACGCCAAGGATGTAGGCGCTGATGCCGCAAGCGAACTCAAAGAAGTACAGGAGGCCGCCAAGGTTGAAGGCATCCACCTTTTCCATATTTACGGTAATCTGCGGAACGCCGCCGTCTATGTGGGCCAGGCGTGTGCCGAGTTCGGCCATATGGTTGCAGTGCTCCACGTGCTTGCCGGCAAGGAAGTTGAGCTGGTCAAGGTTCTGGGAGTCTGACTCGATGACAACGCTCCTTTGTGCACGCTCTACGTGAAGGACGGTTTCGAACATGATGCGGGAACCTTCCTGAATGAACTGACCCATGGAGTGGAGGTCTGCGGTGTTGTTGACGCTGGCGGGATAGATGCCCTTGCCGTCCTTGCCTTCGGATTCACCGTAAAGTTGTTTCCACCATTCGGCCACGTAGGTGAGCTTGGGGTTGTAGTTTACAAGGATTTCCGTGCCGAAACCAAGTTCCGAGTGAAGGAGGTTACGCATTGCGGCGTAGATGATGGCGGGGTTTTTCTCGCTCTTGATCTCCAGGCCTTTCATGGCATCCAGGGCACCCTGGACGAGGGCGCGGATATCGAAGCCGGCTACGCAAATGGGCAGAAGACCCACGGGAGTGAGGACGCTGAAACGGCCGCCTACATTGTCAGGGACCACAAAAGTGCGGTAGTTTTCCTGGGTGGAGAGGGTTTTGAGTGCGCCTTTTTTGGCATCCGTGATGGCTACAATACGGTCTGAGGCTTCTTCCTTGCCGTACTGGCTCTCCAGGAACTGCTTTACAATGCGGAAGGCCACAGCGGGCTCCGTGGTGGTGCCGCTCTTGGAGATCACGATACAAGCTACGTTGCGCTCTGCGGCAAGGTCCATGAGCTCTGCCAGGTATTCCTCAGAGAGGTTGTTGCCTGCAAATACAACTTCAGGGGCATCCTTGCGCTTAAGCTGTTTTGCGAAGTTGTGGCTGAGGGCCTCAATTACGCATTTTGCGCCAAGATATGAACCTCCAATGCCGATGGCAATGACAAGGTTGATGCCTTTTTTGACCCATTTGTCACGAATGGCTTCGTACTCTCCAAGTTCGCGGTCCGAAATCTGGCGGGGGAGTTTCTTCCATCCAAGGAAGTCATTGCCGGCGCCGGTTTCTTCCTTGAGGGTGTCAAATGCGTCCATGGCCTTTGCTACATAGGCCTCAAACTTTGCTGCATCTGCAAAAGAGGAGCAGCCTTTTACATCTACTTTAATCATATACTGTTTTGTATAATTATATTCGAGGATGCGAATTTACGCAAAAATCCCGGAATAATCATTATCTTTGCAAATGAATATGAGACTCTCAAGGGTTATACTTACCATAGCGCTTATATGCCTTGGCTCCTGCTCCGGGGCCCAGGTCAAGCATTATGTGGCAAAACCCGTGAAGGAATACCCCCACGACAGAGGGGCGTATACTCAGGGACTCTTCTTCCATAACGGCACCCTATATGAAACTACCGGCGGCTGGGGAGAAAGCTCCATCCGTACCGTAGACCTTGAGTCCGGGAAGCCCATTGTGACCAAACGCCTGAACCAGAAATACTTCGGGGAAGGCTCATGTGTCTTCAACGGAGAACTGTACGTCCTCACCTGGACAAGCCGCGTGGCGTTCCGCTACAACCCCGAAACCCTTGAGTACATAAAAACCGTGGGCTACTCCCGTGAAGGCTGGGGACTTACCACAAACGGAAAAAGCCTCATAGCCTCTGACGGCACTTCAAACCTGTTTTTCCTCAATTCCAACCTGACCCTGGAAAAGAAGATTCAGGTTACCCTCAACGGCCACCCGCTCCGGAACCTCAACGAACTTGAGTGGATAGATGGCAAAATCTGGGCAAACGTGTACCTCACGGACACTATTGTGATCATTAATCCAATAAGTGGCAAGGTTACCGCCACCATAGACTGCAAAGGCCTTCTCCCGGATAAGGAAAGAAGACGCGACACCGATGTCCTCAACGGCATCGCACTGGACTCTAAAGGCCGAATTTACCTCACCGGTAAAAACTGGCCCCATGTGTACCAGGTAGAGTTGATAGAAAAATAATATTTGGGGTATCCGGAAAGTCCGGATTGAGAAACACCCATTGAACTTGATACGGTTGATACCGTCGTAAGGAAATGAAAAAATTACTGTTTGCAGCAGCACTGGTTGTGCTGCCTCTCTGCGCAGGCGCGCAAGAAGAAAAGACGGAGCGTCTGGACTCCGTTGTCATTTCGGCCTCAAGGGCCGGCGAAAAAACTCCGGTAAGTTTTACAAATGTGGGAAAAGAGGCGTTGAGGGCCTCCAATCCGTCGTTTTCGTTGCCAATGGCGCTGGATCTTCTGCCGTCCGTGGTCACCTACAACGAGGGTGGCACGGGGCTTGGGAATTCGGCCATGACAATACGCGGCAGCAAAGGCTCCCAGATCAATGTCACCCTAAACGGCATCACGCTCAATGATGCCGAATCCCAGGAGGTTTTCTGGGTGAACATCCCTTCGCTTACGGGGCTTGTGTCCGGGGTGCAGGTGCAGAGGGGACTTGGCACCACAATGAGCGGGGCAGGGGATTTCGGCGCATCCATAAACATGAACACCGCCCTGGTGAAGCCGGACCCTTCCGGAAACGTCTCTTTTTCGGCAGGCTCATTCGGCACCAGGATGTTCCAGGGAAGGGTGTCCACGGGCCTTCTTCCCGGAAGGTGGTACATGGACATTTTCTTCTCCCAGGGCCACACGGACGGCTATATCCGTAACGCGCAGGTGGAAAGCGCTTCGGTTTTCGGGGTGCTTGGGTGGCTTGGAAAGCGTAATTCCCTTAGGCTCACCGTCCTTCACGGGCAGCAGAAAAGCGGCATCACCTGGGATGGAATAGACCTTGAGCAGTACAATAAAGACCGCCGCTACAACGGCGCCGGGGAGTACTACGACGAAGATGGCAACGTGCACTATTACCCCAACCAGACGGACAACTATGTCCAGACCCACCTTCAGCTCAATTACACCCACTCCTTCCTCCCGTCCCTTACCTGGACTTCCACCGTCAATTATACGCGCGGAGACGGCTACGACGAGTATTACAAGATGAACCGGAAACTCCCTTCTTACGGCTTCCCGGGCGTTACGGAGGTCCCCGCCAAAAGCGACATGATTTACCGCAAGATGATGGGTAACAATCTCTTTGTCCTCAATTCTTCTCTGAGATATACCGCCGGCACCCTCAAGGCAACGGCGGGCGTCAACATGTCGCATTATACCGGCGGCCACTGGGGAGACGTCCTTTGGGTAAAGAGCCTGGAAGCTGCCGGGATAAACCTCCAGGACAAGTTCAATGGCTGGTACGACAATACCGGAATAAAGGCCGATGCAAGCGTTTTCGCCCGTGCCGAATGGAGCCCGGCCGAATGGGTCACGGCTCACGCGGACCTTCAGTACAGGGCCATCAGGTACACCCTTGATGGCTTGGATGACGACTTCCTGGACTATGGCGCCAACCCCGCCGACCGCTTCGACTACAGGAGAATTTGGAGGTTTTTCAACCCCAGGCTCGGCGTTACCTTCGAAAAAGGCCCCAGCAGGTGGTTTATATCGGCCTCCATTGGCCAGAGAGAGCCCGGCAGGGGAGACATAAAGGAGAACGTGAAGGGACAGATGAGCGCCATTGAGCCGGAGAAGATGCTGGACGTGGAGCTTGGCTACAGGCTTTCTCTTGAGAAGTTTACTCTCCATGCCAACCTATATGCAATGGAGTACAAGGACATGCTTCTTGAAACCGGGCGCCTGTCTTCTTCAGGCTACGCCATAAAGGAGAACGTGCCCAGGGCATGGAGAAGGGGAGTGGAGCTGCAGGCCGGATGGCAGCCTGTGACCTGGCTTATCCTTGACGGAAACGCCACTCTTTCAATGAACCAGATTGAGAATTATACGTCCTATGTCCCCTACGACGACGATTCCGGCCGAATGCACGAGGTTAACTACGGCCGCGTGACCATGCTCATGAGCCCTTCGGCCCTGGGAATGGCCAGGGTGCGCGTAATGCCGTGGAAAGGCGGAGAGCTCCAGGCCAATGCAAAATTCGTGGGCAAGCAGTACCTTGACAATTCAATGCGCGAGGACATGGCCGTGCCCTTCTACTGGACCGCCGGCGCCTCCGTCTCCCACAGCTTCGGATTCGGCCTTACGCTTAGCGCCTATGTCAACAATATCTTTAACAGAATGTATTACGCGGCCGGTTGGCGCTGGGAAAGCTACAGTGAGGCAGAGGATAAGGTGTACGGCGGAATAGGGGTGTATCCTCAGCCTCCGGTAAACTTCATGATAAAGGCAGAATATTATTTTTAAAATATTTTATTAATGAAAAAGTAGTTTGAAAAATTTTGCAGTTTCAAATAATTGATTTATATTTGCATCAGCAAACGGGTGAAAACTCCTTTGCAGGCAATAAACGCTTCTTCTAACCAACAAATTAACCTTCTAAGGTAAGAATACACTACTAACTAACCAAGAAAAACCTCGCTGTGAAGCGAGGTTTTTTCGATTACTATTTCAGCAGGCCGGGCCGGCGTTCTTTTGTACGTAGGACTGATTGTTCGTCCTGCCAGGCCTGGATCAGTTTGGGGTTTCCGGAGAGAAGGACGTCCGGGACCTTCCAGCCGTTGAATTCGGCAGGCCTGGTGTAGACGGGAGGGGACACAAGACCGTCCTGGAAGGAGTCGGAGAGGGCCGAAGTTTCATCTGTGAGAACGCCCGGGATAAGGCGGATGATGGAATCGGCCAGAAGGGCTGCGGGGATTTCTCCGCCGCTCACCACAAAATCCCCCACGGAGATTTCACGGGTGATGAGGTGCTCACGGATGCGCTCGTCAATGCCCTTGTAGTGGCCGCAGAGGATGATTATGTTCTCCTTGAGGGAGAGTTCGTTGGCTATGCCTTGGGTGAGGATTTCGCCGTCCGGGGCCATGTATATGACTTCGTCGTAGTGGCGTTCCGCTTTAAGATCGGCGATGCAGTTGAACACCGGCTCCACCATCATCACCATGCCGGCGTCACCGCCGTATGAGTAGTCGTCAACGGTCTGGCGGCTGCCAAGGCCGTATTTGCGGAGGTCGTGTATGTGGATTTCAGCCAGTCCCTTTTTCACTGCGCGCCCCGGGATGGAGTAGCTCAGGGGGCTGTCAAGGAGTTCCGGCACAACCGATATGATGTCTATTCTTAGCATGCATGTAGTGTTTACTGTGCAAAGATAGTTAGTTTCTTCGGAAAAATTCTTATATTTGTGAGTTAGACTTAATGTTAAATTTTCAAAAAGCTAAACTTTACAATGAGTGAAGAAATTAAGCCTGTGGAACTCCAGGAACAGGAAACCGCAGATGTAGTTGCAGAAGTAACCGTAAATTACTCTGAAAAAACCCTCGCAGAGCTCTCTGAGCTTATGCAAAGCCTCACGGAAAGCGAAGACCGCATGAAGCGTTACAAAGAGGCGGAGGCCATTAAATCGGCCTTCTACAAGAAGCTTTCCAAAGAAAAAGCCGAAGCCGGGGAAGACACTCCGGTAGAGGAACCGGACGAATCTACAGTTGCAGAGGAAGAGAGCACCGTCCCCATGCAAAGCGGCCCCGTAAGCCCCTTCGCAGCCATTGAGGCGGGCTTCAAGTCCCTGTATGTACAATATAAGAAAGAGCGCGCCGAATACAACCGTGAGCAGGATGCCGCCCGTGAGGAAAACCTCAAGGTTAAGCAAGGCATCATAGAGGAGCTCAAGGCCCTTGTGGAAGAGCCCTCAGACATGAAGGAAGCATTCCCCAAGTTCCGCGACATCCAGAACCGCTGGCGCGAAACCGGCCCCGTCCCTCAGCAGAGCTTCCGTGACGTCAACGACACCTACCAGCTCTTTGTCACAAAGTTCTATGACCTTGTAGACATCAACCGTGAGCTCCGTGACCTTGACTTCAAGAAAAACCTGGAGGCCAAAACCGCTCTCTGCGAGCGCGCAGAGGCCCTCTCCAAGGACCAAGACGTAGTTGAGGCCTTCAAGGAACTCCAGAAACTCCACGAGCAGTGGAAAGACCTCGGCCCCGTTGCCAAGGAGTACCGCGACGAAATCTGGGAGCGTTTCCGCGCCGCCACAACCGTCATCAACAAGCTCTACCAGGGCCACTTTGAGCAGATCAAGGCCCGCCAGGAGGAAAACCTCAAGGCAAAGCAGGCCCTCTGTGAGAAAGTGGAGGAAATAGCTTCCCGCGAAATCACCTCCTCTACCCAGTGGAACAACCTGAGCAAGGAGATTGAGGCCATCCAGGCCGAATGGAGGAAAATCGGCTATGCCACCCGCAAGGAAAACCAGAAGGTCTACGACCGCTTCCGCGCCGCCTGCGATTCCTTCTTCGAGCGCAAGAGGGCATCTTTTGCGGAGTTCAAGGACGCCATGAACGAGAACCTTGAAAAGAAGATGGCTATCATCGAAGAGGCCGAATCCCTTGCCTCCAGCACAGACTGGAAGGCTACGTCGGACCGCCTGATTGAACTCCAGAAGCAGTGGAAGGAAATTGGCGCAGTGCCCCGCAAGAAGAGCGAGCAGCTCTGGAAGCGTTTCCGCACCGCCTGCGACTCCTTCTTCGAGGCCCGTGAGGCAGCCCGCAAGGAAGCCCACGCAAGAAGGGAAGCCCAGCCCCGCGGCGCAGACCGCCGTCGTCCTCAGGCCAGCCCCAAGGACCGTCTCAAGGAGCAGTATGCCGCCCTCCAGCAGGAAATCCAGACCTATGAGAACAATATCGGCTTCTTCGGCCTTTCTAAGGGCGCAGAGAAACTGAAAGCCCAGATGCAGGAGAGGATAGATGCCGCCAAGGCAAAGCTTGAGGATCTGAAAGCCCAGATCCGCGCAAAGGAGCAGGAAGAATCAGTGGAGGAGTAAGGAAGAGCGCGTATGGACAAGAATTCAATCATAGGATTTGTAATTATAGCCCTCATCATGATGGGCTTCTTCGGGTATCAGAGCGTTCTGGTAAAAAAGCAGCAGGCGTATCAGGCCCAGCTGGATTCAATTGCGGCCGCAGAGGCTTATGCCCAGTGGCAACTTGACAGCGCCTGGAAGGCCGAACACCCTGAGGAGGCCGCGGCGCTTGAGGCCCAGCCGGTAATTGCAGATGCCCCTCAGGCACCTGCCGCCGCCCAGTACTCGGACTCCCTCCTCAACGTAGCCGCTCACTCTGAGGCTTCCTTCGTAACCCTTGAAAATGAGAAGCTTAAAGTGGTCTTCTCCACTAAGGGTGCCCAGCCATACTCCGTTATGGTAAAGGATTACCTCACCTATAGCAAGGATCCCGTTTACCTTCTTCAGGAAGGGAAGTCGGATCTTGGCTACATTGTTTACGCCCCCACCGCGGTGGATACCCGCAAGTTCAACTTTGAGGTATCGGAGGTAACCGACAGCTCTGTTGTCATGCGTCTTCCATTTGCCGGAGGCGGTTTCATTGAGCAGAAGTATACCCTTAAAAAGGATTCGTACTCAGTAGACCAGGCAATGTCCCTGGTGGGCATGGGCCACCTCATTCCCCGCAACGTTACGGGAATTGACGTAGACTTCAGCGCCACCCTTCCCCGCATGGAGAAAGGCTACAAGAACGAAACCCAGTACTCCCGCCTCAACTATTATTTCCCCGACGACAACAAGCCGGCAAATATCGGCAATGGCCGAAAGGGAGAGAAGCGCTTCAACAACAACATTGAGTGGTTCGCCTTCCAGCAGCAGTTCTTCAGCGCCATCATGAGGGCTCCCGGCAATTTCAGCTACGGAGAGTTCAAGATTGACTTTGTGCCCAAGGACTCTGAGTCCCACGACCTCATGAACTGCAGCGCAAAGCTCAGGACGGACATTACGCCTTCTGATAAGATAGAGATTCCCTTCGAGTTCTACTTCGGCCCCAACGACTACAAGGGCCTGAAGGCATACGGACACTCCTATGAGAAGGTTATCCCGCTGGGCGGCAAGATCATAGGCTACTTCACAAAGTGGGTCATCATCCCGCTCTTCGACTGGCTGAGCAAGTTTATCTCCAACTACGGCATCATCATTCTCCTCATGACCATCTTCATCAAGATTGTGGTGCTGCCGTTTGCCTACAAGAGCTACTCTTCAAGTGCCAAGATGCAGGCCCTGAAGCCCTACATGGACAAGATCAACGCCAAGTATCCCAAGCAGGAGGACGCAATGAAAAAGCAGCAGGAAACCATGGACCTTTACCGCAAGGCCGGAGTTTCCCCTATGGGAGGTTGCCTTCCCATGCTGCTCCAGATGCCTATCCTGTGGGCCATGTTCCGCTTCTTCCCGGCTTCCATTGAGCTGCGTCAGCAGCCTTTCCTGTGGGCCCAGGACCTCAGCGCATATGACGACATTATCCACTGGAGTCCCAGCATCTTCGGCATGGACCATATTTCCCTGTTTGCCCTCCTTATGGCTCTCTCAATGTTCTTCTACTCCAAGATAACAATGCAGAACCAGAGCACAGGCAACGACCCCAACGCCAAGATGATGCAGGTGATGAGCCTTTACATGATGCCTATCATGATGTTTTTCATCTGTAACAACCTGTCGTCCGGCCTCAGCTACTACTACCTCCTTTCCAACCTCATCACCATGCTTGAAACCTGGATTATCAAGAAATGGATTGTGAAGCCGGAGGCCGTTGTGGCAAAGGTGGAAGCTGCACAGAAAGAGGGCAAGCCCGCTCCCAAGAGCAAATGGCAGCAGCGCCTTGAAGAGGCCCAGAAGATGCAGCGTGAAATGGAAAAACAAAAGAAAAACGGTCGCAAATAAAGATGTTTAGGGGTATTCTCGCCGCTGTTCTGGCCTTTGGACTCAGTGTCCTTCCTGCCGCCGGTCAGCGGCGGGATTCCGTATATACGGCATCTGAGCAGTTCAGATGGCAGAAACTCATAGCCCCCGTGTCCCTTATGGGCGTGGGGGCAGTCTGTGCATTTACACCGGCCATCCATACCGGTATGGATATGGGGGTAAAGGAATGGGCCCTTGCAAATAACGGGGGAGTGTATAACCTGCCCATCATGGACTGCCCGGAGACATATCTGCAGTATGTGCCGTCTGCAGCCTACGGAATAGCGGCTCTCTGCGGGGCGGGGAAGCACAGCCTCCCGGAGCAATTTGTTGCAGGTGTTACTGCATTTGGGCTTATGCTTGCCAGCTCCCAGGCCATAAAATTTGCTGCAAACGTCACCCGTCCCAATGACAACCCACGTTCCTTCCCTTCAGGCCACACAGCTACGGCCTTCATGGGAGCGGAACTCGTGCGTCTTGAATATGGCATCTGGTGGGGTCTGGCGGCATATTCCGTTGCCGGAGCCACGGCTTTTCTCCGCGTATGGAACAACTGGCACTGGACCTCTGACGTAATAGCAGGCGCAGGGATCGGCATTCTCAGCGCCAACGCAGCGTACTGGCTGCTTCCGCTTGAGAGGAAGCTTTTCCGCATGGACTCAAAACTCTCCGGAGCATCTCACTACAGTTGGCAGGCTTCGCCTTATGTGGCTTCTACGCCCGCTGGAGCTTGTTATGGCTTAACAATGAGTATACAATGGTAGCAAAGGCACTTTCTTCAATCAAGGAAGCCCTGCCCGCAGGGGTAGAGCTTGTTGCCGTCTCCAAGTTTCACCCCGTAGACCGCCTCATGGAGGCCTACAACGCCGGGCAGCGCATCTTTGCCGAAAGCCGCCCTCAGGAGCTTGCCGCAAAGGTCCCTCAGATGCCCTCAGATGTCCGCTGGCATTTTATCGGCCATCTCCAGACCAATAAGCTGAAACTGGTTCTCCCGTATGTGGAACTTGTGCAGTCCGTAGATTCCCTCCATCTCCTTGAGGCCATAAACGCCTGGGGCATGGCCAATAACAAGGTGACCGACGTCCTTCTTGAGCTCCACCTTGGTGCCGAAGAAACCAAGCAAGGCTTCACGGCCGAGGAGATTCTCACAGTTGTCAGTCGGGCGGGTACAGCCCAACTGAAGAATATAAGAATCAGGGGTCTTATGGGAATGGCAACCAATACGGATGATATGGAGGTGGTGGAAAGGGACTTTGAGCGTATTGAGAGGCTGTTTCTGGAACTGCAGGCCGTGAATCCCCAGATCACGGAACTCTCCATCGGCATGTCAGGTGACTGGCCAGTTGCCGTGCGGCATCACGCCACAATGGTTCGTATCGGCACAGATATCTTCGGCCCGCGTGAATATTAACCTGGCGCGTAAACCTTTACTACTCAGCCATATACAATAAATCGGGTGCACCGCCAAGTGCACCCGATTATTAGTAAATCGCTGTGAACCAGCGACTTGTGCGGCAACTTTAGTTGGCCATAATGGCACCAACCAGGCCCAGAATTGCGTAGAATTCAGGGAGAGCGGCGTAGATGAGGGTGTTGGTGAAGACGTCGTGGCCCTGGGAAACGCCTACGATACCGTTGGCGCATACCTGGCCCTGACGGATACCGGAAAGCATGCACACAAGTCCCACAGAGGCGCCGATGCCGAAGCAGAGAGCGCCGGAGACGGTGCCGGAAGTGAATTTTCCAAGCATTAGGAAGAAGGCCACGAAGCCGTAGATACCCTGAGTCGCGGGAAGTGCAGAGAGAACCATGTAGCTTCCTGATGCCTCCGGTTTGCGTTTGAGTGCGCCTTCAGCTGCGTTGCCGGCAATTGTGGTGCCGTAGGAAGAACCGATACCAGCCAGTGCAAGTACAAGTCCAAGTCCGAGATAACCTAAAATTTGTTCCATAGTTTTTTTTTATTTATTTGTTTATTGTTTTCTGAGTGGATTGTATACCTGTCCCTTTGCCTCGTAGCCGGAATTCTTGAAGAACTCCAGGAAGTTAAGACGCAGAGGGTGAACAAATGCTCCAAGGGCGCACATTGCAATGTTGAGCGTGTGGCCGATGACTACAAGAAGTACGAACGGAATCCAGAGCACGGCGTTTGAACCGTCTCCGAGCACCATTTTGCCCATGTCGTTGAAAGCCATTCCAAGCATGCCGCCAGCAAGGCCAAGGGCATAGAGCCTGAGGTACGAAAGGACGTCTCCGAGAAGGCCTGTAACCGTGTTGTAGGTGTCCCAGAGGCCAAGTGCCGAATTCACAACCGGGCTTCGGCCCTTTGTGTTGAGAGGGAAGATCCCTATGGCCGAAACTATGCCAAGGACTATGACCACGATTTTTGTGACGGGGGCCGAAAGCACGCCGGCAAGGGCCAGTGCGCCAACAATTACGCCTCCCACAATGAGGGTGGTCCAGCCAAGGGTGCCAAGCGAGGCCGAAAAACCGTTGACCTTCACGGCCTCAATGGCTTTCACGGACATTGCAAGGCAAAGATGGATGATACCTACTATAAGCGAAAGGACCATTCCTCCTGCGTATCCGGCAATCTGGTCCGGGAGGAAGAGGAAGCTCACAGGCTTGAACACCTCCCATTTTGCGATATCAATGGAGAAGAAGGTGTGAAGGAAGAATCCCACCACAACCGTTCCTATGCCAAGGGTTACCACAAGCGGAGCCAGGCTCTTGAAACTGTCCACTTTCTTGAGGGCCAGTCCTATGAGAATGAGGATGAGGCCATATCCGGCGTCTCCCATGCAAAGTGCGAAGAACAGCAGGAAGAAAACGGAAATGAAGGGAGTGGGGTCGAAACCGTTGTATGCTGGACGTCCGTACATGTCCGTGAGGACCTCGAACATCTTGACAAACTTGTTGTTCTTGAAGCTGATTGGAGGATTGTCCTGCACCTGTGCCTCTTCCTTGATGTAGAAGAACCCGCCCTTGTCAAGTTTGGCCGAAACTTCCTCTTCCTTTTCAGTGGGAGCGTAGCCTACAAGGGTGACAAGGGTGTCTTCTGCGGCGGGTGCGGCAGTGCAACCTGCAAGATAGAGGTCCAACTGTGAAAGGTATTCGGCCTTTCTTTTCTCAAGCTCCGGGATGCGGGACTTGGCTCCGGCTATCCTTTGAAGCACGCGTGCGTAGTGCTTTTCCTTTTCCTCAAGCTCTTTTTCAAGTTTGGAGGCATCTCCTTCGGGGGCGGGAAGCTCTCCGGGAAGGTTGTCTTCTCCTGCCACCACAAACCAGGTGTTGCCTTTTACGGTATTTACCACGGAAAGGGCATATTCATCGGGCCAGGAGGCCTTGAACTGCTTTTCCGGGAGGGAATGGAAGTGGATGGGGACCCCGGCCGCGCCAAGCTTTTCAAGGATATCCTTGTCAAATATGCCCCAGATTTTCAGCTGCTCGATTTTTCTTCTGAGGGCCGAAATCTCCTCTCTGTCGTCGGTGTAGCGCATTAGCATTCCGCCGGCAAGACGTTCTATGTCTCCGTCTATCTGTTCGGGCTCCGTCCCTTCCGGGACTTCGGCTTTCTGAAGGCCTTTGATGAGGCCGTCAAGAAGCTCAATCTCTGCTACAAGGTTCCTGGAGTGGTCGTCCACGGGCTTTGTGCTGCGGGTGATGTCCACAAGGCCGGTCTCCTGAAGAGTTTCCAGAAGTTCCTCCTGCATTCCGTTAAGCAAAATGAAGGAGTATTTTGTCATGGGGGCTATCATAGGTTGTTCGAGGCCTCCTCTTCCTCTTCTTCATGCCTTGTCTTGACTATCTTGGACGATGCCTTGGAGAGGTTTTCCTCGTCTTCCATGTACCGCTTGATCTTGCGGATGGCTTCCTGGTATCCGGGAATCTGGACCTTCTCATAGAGGTTCACCTTCTGGGTGGTCTTCTTGCGGTTGTAATCCAGGATGCGGGCTTTCTCAAGATAGACTTCGCTTTCTATGCCAAGGCGGCTGAGTTCCTGAAGGATGCGTACTCCGTCTGCGTACCAGGCCGGTTTTACGAAGGCGTTGAAAGGCCTCACCTCATAGTGGATTTCCCCAAGGGCGGGGGTTTTCACGCCCGCAACCTTCTTTGTGTAAAGGTCTACGTCCGTGATGGCTATGAGACCTGGCTCAAATTCGTTCCAAAGGGCCGAAAGATACTCGTAGTCCTTCAGGGCCTTCTCCAGCCTTTCCGTGAGACGGGTGCTCTCCTCTTTGGCTTTCCTCACCTCAAGGCGCAGGGCGCTCTCCTTGTTCTGAAGGGTAGGGAGAGCCCTCTGACGGACTTTGAGCTGCTTGCCAAGTTCTGTCAGCGACGTTTTGTTATATTGGAATTTAATTGCCATTATTTAACCCAGTACTTGTCAATAAGTGCCTGTTTGATGCCGGTTTCGGCGGGGGAGAAGTACTTGCCGAAGAGCTTCCATGCGGTGTCCAGCATTTCCGTGATGGTAATGTTGACGTCAATGGCCAGAAGCTCACGGGCGTAGTCTTTTGCGTATGCCAGGCAGCGGTGGTCGTAGTCACTAAGGTCGAAGCCGTTCTCCAGCTTGGTCTTGGCGTTCTGGGCATCTGCGTAAAGACGCACGGAGGCGTTCATGACCTGGGAGTGGTCTTCGCGGGTTTTCTTGCCCTGCACCAGCTGCTTCAGACGCGAAAGGCTGCGGAACGGGTCTATGATAACCTTTCCGGTATCGGAATCGGCCCTGAGGAACAGCTGGCCCTCGGTGATGTAACCGGTGTTGTCCGGGATGGCGTGGGTGATGTCGCCGTCGTTGAGGGTGGTAACTGCGATGATGGTGATGGAACCGTCCGTTGGAAGCTGAACCGCTTTCTCGTAGATTTTGGCAAGGTCACTGTAGAGTGAACCCGGCATGGAATCCTTGGAAGGGATCTGGTCCATACGGTTGGACACAATTGAAAGGGCATCGGCATAAAGGGTCATGTCTGTCAGGAGCACCAGCACTTTCTCGTTTTTGTCCACGGCAAAGTATTCGGCGGCGGTAAGGGCCATATCCGGTACCAGGAGGCGCTCTACGGGAGGATTCTCCGTGGTGTTGATGAAGCAGATGATCTTGTCAAGGGCGCCGGCTTCCTCGAATCTGTGACGGAAATAGAGGTAGTCGTCGTTGGTGAGGCCCATTCCGCCCAGGATGATCTTGTCGACGTCGGCGCGGATGGCGACATCGGCCATGACCTGGTTGTAGGGTTGGTCGGGGTCTGCGAAGAACGGAATCTTCTGGCCGGAGACAAGGGTGTTGTTGAGGTCGATGCCTGCAATGCCGGTGGGGATGAGCTGAGAGGGCTGACGGCGCTTGTAGGGGTTCACGGAAGGACCGCCGATCTGACGTTCCTCGCCTTCGATTTCAGGGCCGCCGTCAATGGGGTGGCCGTAAGCGTCGAAGAACCTTCCGGCAAGGGAGTCGGATACTTTGAGGGTGGGGGGCTCACCAAGGAAGGTGACCTCTGCGTTGGTGGGGATGCCTTCGGTGCCGGAGAATACCTGCAGGGTGATGACCTCTCCCTTGATGCGCACCACCTGGGCCAGGCGGCCGCCCACAACGGCAAGTTCGTCGTTGGAAACGCCCTTGGCCCTAAGGGAAACCGTGGCCTTTGTGATGCCTTCCAGCTTTGTATATACTTTTTGGTATGCTTTGTTCATAAGGCTATGCAATCATTTTCTGTACGGTGTCGTTGTAGGCCTTGAACTGCTCTGATTCGTAGGCCGAATAGTTCATTTGGCGGAGTTCGTTGATGAGCGTCTTGAAGAATTCGCGGCACTTTTCAAAGTCCTCGAAGTCGTAGTCGCGGGCGCAGATGTCAAGGACGAGGTCCAGCATGTAGCGCTGGCGCTCGATGGGGCACAGGGCGTCAATGGCGTCAAAGGCATCCTGCTGCAGGATTACGAAGTCTACTAGTTCGCTCTTCCAGAAGCTCACGTGGTAGCTCATGGGCACGCCGTCGTCTCCAAGGATGTTGATTTGCTCGGAGGCTTCCTTGCCGCGGCGGATGATGTTCTTTGCGGTAAGCACTTTGTCAACCCAACCGGGCTCAACTGTCTCATCCAGATACTGGCGGATTTCAGGGTAATCCAGATACTTGGAATAGGACTCCAGAGGGCCTACGGCGGGGTAACGCTTTTGGTCGGCGCGGTTCTGCTCCAGCGCATAGAAGCAGCGTGCGGCCTTCTTGGTGCTCTCAGTGACGGGCTCCTTGAGGTTACCGCCGGCGGGAGATACCGTGCCGATGAAAGTGACGGCTCCGGTTTGGCCGTTATTGAGGACCACCATGCCTGCGCGTGCATAGAAGTTGGAAATGATGGCCGAAAGGTCTACGGGGAATGCGTCTGCGCCGGGGAGTTCCTCCATACGGTTACTCATTTCACGGAGGGCCTGTGCCCAGCGGGAAGTGGAGTCTGCGAGAAGGAGGCACTTGAGGCCCATTGCGCGGTAGTATTCGCAGATGGTCATGGCGGTGTAGACGGAGGCCTCACGGGCTGCAACGGGCATGTTGGAGGTGTTGCAGATGATGGTGGTGCGCTCCATGAGGTGGCGGCCGGTGTGGGGGTCTATGAGTTCCGGGAACTCAGTGAAGATTTCCACAACTTCATTGGCGCGCTCACCGCAGGCTGCCATCACAATGACATCGGCGTCTCCCTGCTTTGCAATTGCGTGCTGCAGGACGGTTTTGCCGCAGCCGAAGGGGCCGGGGATAAAGCCTGTGCCGCCTTCTGCTATGGGGTTGAGGGTGTCGATGACGCGGACACCGGTTTCCATTATCTTGTTGGGACGCGGTTTTTCCTTGTAACCCTTGATGGCAACCTTCACGGGCCATTTCTGGGTCATGGTGACGTTAACCTTCTCACCTTCCTCGTTCTTGAGGACTGCAATTACGGTGTCTACGTTATACTGACCTGCCTCCTTGATGGATTCCACAGTGAACGATCCCTTGAAGCTGAAGGGGACCATGATTTTGTGGGGAAGCCATCCTTCCTTCACCTCTCCAAGCCAGTCGGCGGCAATCACTGTGTCTCCGGGCTTTGCAAGGGGAGTGAAGTCCCAAAGTTTTTCACGGTTCAGGGGGTCTGTGTATTCGCCTCTTTTGAGGAAAACGCCTGTCATGGTGGTGAGGTCGTTTTGGAGGCCGTCGTAGGTGCTGGAAAGCAGGCCTGGGCCAAGGGTGACCTCAAGCATTCGGCCCTCAAACTCTACCTCGTTGCCTCCCTTGACGCCGCGGGTGCTCTCAAATACCTGCACGGAGGCCATGTTGCCGTTTACCTTGATGACCTCTGCCATGAGTTTCACGCCTTCGGAGGTGATGTAGCAGATTTCATTTTCGGAAACGGGACCGTCCACCTCTACGGTGACAAGGTTGGAGACGATTCCTTTTACTATTCCTTTAGTTTTCATATATGTTTATTTTTCTTTGTATTCTACTCCTTTGAATGAGCCGCGGACTTCGGCTACAAGCTGCCTGAAGCGCTCCATGCCCCTTTCCTTGTCAAGGGCCAGCCAGCGGTTTACAATGTGGAGCTTTGCCACATATGCAAGCACTGCGGTAAGGTCAAAGTAATGGAAGGTGGCAAGGGAGTCCACGGTTTCCCAGGTGATGTCGTCCAGGGCTTGTTCGCGGTCCAGGAGGCTTGGAAGCGCCAGGGCGCTTTCCACTTTTTCGGCCTGCGGGAATTCTCCGCCCCTGAAGCGGTAGAGGTCTATGTCAAGGCCTTCCACCTCAATTTCATCTCCTTTGCCGTCCATGACATCCTGCTCTTGGGCCCTTCCAAGCTGCCTGTTGAGGTAACGCACCTTGGCGTTCCTCAGGTTGAGGTCGAAGCGGAAATACTCCCTGATGAATTTCACGGGGTGGGAGAGGGCCGAAGCATAGAAATCCGGCACAAGGTTTTCCGGGCCGAAACCGCGAAGGAGAAAATCCAGGGCCTCCGAGTCTTTTTCCGAGAGGTTGTCCTTGATTTCCTCTATGACATTTGTCCAGCCACGGCCTTCCTGATAGCGGAAATCCTGGGTGAGGAAGGGCAGAGACGCAATTATGTACTCGAAATTGCTCATACTCTAGCCGAAGAGGATCTTCTTAGTGGCGGGGCGCATGTATTCCCCCACAAGGGCCTTGAAGGAGTCTTCAGTGAGGCTGATGAAATAGCTGCCGTCCTTGGGGCCGATGGAAAAGCCGCCGGCGATCTTCTTTGAGAAAGATGCCTCAATGCCTTTCCCCACTGTCTTGGAAAGTTCTTTGGTTACAAAGGGCTCCAGTTCTTTCTGGAGGGATTCCGGGAGAATTACGGCAAGGTCCTGGGGTTCCTCTGCGCTGAAATGCTTTGCAACCTCTGTGATGATTTCCTTGAGAAAACCTGAATCCTTGAGGTCTTTTGCGGCGGGCTCCACGGCCTTTGCAATTATGAGGGATTCAATGCTGGCCTTTGTAGCCTGAAGGGCCTGTGCCGAAGCGGTTTTGACGTCTCCTTCCACGCGGATGCGGTAGTCTTCGGCCTCTTTGCGGGCCTTTGCGAGGATGGCCTCCGCTTCTTCATTGGCTTTTTTCACAATAGCTTGGGCGTCTGCCTTAGCCTTTGAGAGGATGGCCTCTCCTTCTTCTTTTCCTTTTGAAAGACCTTCTTCGTAGAGTTTCTTGGTCAGTTCCTGGAGTTTGTCCATATTAAGATTTTTAGTGTTTTCCATAAGTGTACAAATATAGCGAATAATTCTTATATTTGCGAGGGAAAACCTTATATAAAATGCGCCGTATCCTTATTTTTGCTATTGCTCTGCTGTCTCTTTTCATTTTGCCGTCGGCCCATGTGCCGGGAAACGGAAACGGTGTGCCGTGGGCCCCTCCGGAATCGGCAGGCATGGATCCCGTGCGCTTGTCATTGATTGACAGCACGGTAAACGCATCTATCTTGAACCACGACATCCCCGGAGCCGTGGTGGGCGTTGTCCATGGAGGCAAGATAGTGTTCGGCAGGGCTTACGGCCTCAAAACCGTAGTGCCTTATGAGGAGGACATGACGGTGGAGACTATGTTCGACCTAGCTTCGGTTTCAAAGTGCGTGAGCACCACCGTGGCGGTGATGCAGCTTGTGGAGGAGGGGAAGCTCCGGCTTGTAGACCAGGTGCGCCTCTATATCCCGGGTTTCAAGCCCTGGGTGAATCCCGTCAACAAGAAGAAGGTCCACATTACCGTGCAGGACCTTCTCACCCATTCTTCCGGCCTGGAGGCCTTCCTGAAGGATGTGCCCGGTTTTGTGGAAAAGTACGGTGAGGGTAACTCTGATGCCCTTATAGAATATATCTCAAACGGCCCCAGGAGCTTTGAGCCCGGCACGGATGTCCTTTACAGCTGCTTCAATTTCATAGTCCTCCAAAGGATAGTGGAGCGTATAACGGGGCAGCGGCTCTGTGACTACGCCAAGGCCAATATCTTTGACAGGCTGGGGCTTCGGCATACCTGCTATTTCCCGCTGGATTCCGTAAGCTTGTTATCCCGTGACACCGCCCTTGTTAGGCTCTGCGCCCCTACGGAGGTCCTCAAGGATGGCCATACCCTCAAGGCCGAAGTCCACGACCCCACCGCCCGCCTTGTGAACATGGGTAATTCCGGCAACGCCGGGGTGTTTTCAAACATGGAAGACCTTTCCGTAATATGTTCGGCCTTGATGAACGGGGGTTCCTGGAACGGTAAACGGATACTTTCTCCGCTTACCGTAAAGCGCATGTTCACGGTGCCTAAGGACAACGCGCCTAAGGTGGGAAGGGCCCTTGGATGGGATGCCTACGACCTAAGCCCTTATCTTTGCGGAGACGTCTTCAATACTTCCACCACCCGCGGCCATACAGGCTACACGGGCACTTCCGTCCTTCTGGACCTTGAAACCAAGACGGCTGTGATTATCCTTGCCAACAGGGTGCACCCCTCGGATATAGGGTCCCTGTCGCGCATGCGCTCCACAATCGCTTCAATTGTGGGCTCTTCAATTCTGGATTAACCCAGGAAACTCAGAAGAATACCCGCTGCAACCGCAGAGCCGATGACGCCGGCTACGTTTGGAGCCATGGCGTGCATCAGGAGGTGATTTGATGGATCGGCCTCCAAGCCAACGGTTTCGGATACGCGCGCCGCATCAGGCACGGCAGAAACTCCGGCGTTCCCGATGAGGGGGTTGATCTTCTTTTCTTCAGAGAGGAAGAGGTTCATGAATTTCACGAATCCCACGCCGAAGGTTGTGGCAATCACAAAGGAGGCCAGTCCAAGGCCGAAAATGAGCACTGAGCGGCCTGTGAGGAAGACATCGGCTTGGGTTGAAGCGCCCACCGTGAGGCCTATGAGGGTGGTGACGATGTCGATGAGCGGGCCTCCGGCCGTGGCGGCAAGACGTTTTGTGACGCCGCTTTCCTTGAGGAGGTTGCCGAAGAACAGCATGCCAAGGAGCGGAAGGCCGCTGGGAACTATGAAGGCCGTGCAGATGAAGCCAAGGATGGGGAAGACAATCTTTTCCCTCTGGCTGACCTCGCGGGGCTTTCTCATGCGTATGAGGCGCTCCTTCTTGGTGGTGAGAAGCAGCATTATGGGCTTCTGGATAACGGGTACAAGGGCCATGTAGGAATAAGCCGACACAGCAATTGCGCCCATCAGTTCCGGGGCAAGCTTGGAGCTAAGGAAAATGGCCGTAGGACCGTCTGCGCCGCCGATGATGCCAATTGCACCAGCTTCGTTGGGCGCGAATCCAAGGAGAAGCGCAAGAAGGTATGCGCCGAAGATTCCAAGCTGGGCGGCCGCTCCTATGAGGATGAGCCGGGGCTGGGAAATAAGGGCGCTGAAATCCGTCATTGCGCCTATTCCAAGGAAGATAAGCGGCGGATACCAGCCGTTGCGTACGCCGTGATAGAGGATATTGAGCACGGAACCGTCCTCGTAGATGCCTATTTTGAGGCCTGCACCCGTTGCAGGGTCAAAGAACAGCGGGATGTTTCCCACTATCATTCCAAAGCCGATGGGCACAAGGAGGAGCGGCTCCCATTTTTTTACAATTCCAAGCGTAATGAAAATGAGGCCGATTGCAATCATGGCCAGGTGCTGCCATGTGCAGTTTGCAAATCCGGTGTACTGCCAGAACTGCTGCAGACTGTCTATAATGGTATCCATCAGCCGATAGTTACAATGTCTGCACCCTCAAGGACGGAATCTCCTTTGGAGGCGTGGATGGCGGTAACAGTGCCGTCGGATTCGGCCAGGATGTCGTTTTCCATCTTCATGGCTTCAATGACGGCAACTTTCTGGCCGCGCTTTACGGCCTGGCCTTCCTTGACATCTATGCTGATAATGATGCCGGGGAGGGGACTCTTCACGGTTTTGCCTGCTCCGGCGGCGGGTTTTGCGGCGGCAGGTTTTTCGGCGGCAGGGGATACCTCCGCCGTTTTTGTCATTTCTGCCGGCGATGAAGGCCCTTTTGTCATTTCGACCGGAGCCGAAGGCGTAGCGGAGAAATCTCCTTCCAGCTCCACCTCATAGTCTGCGCCGTTTACGTTTACGCTGAGCATTTTGCCATTGGCTTCACCAATTGCAACTTTATAGTCTTTGCCGTTAATCTTGAAAGAGTATGTTTTCATGGATTTATCTGGGTAATTTTCTGAATGTCAATGCTTTGCTACTCCAAGGAGAGGAGTCTTTCCGCGTAATTGTCACAATGCCGGGCTCGGTGTCATGGACGCCGGTGGCAAGGTAAAGGTGAATGGCCGCGGCTATGGCCGCATAGGTGTCTCCATCCTCTTCCATGTCAAGCGCCAGGGCTATGGCTGCGGCAACTTCGGCATCTGGAACCTGGGCATTCTTCTTTGTGGAGGACTTACGTTTGAAGGCCCCGGTGAAGATTTTGCCGGAGAGGTTGTATAGGAAGTACAGCACTATGAGGGCGAGGAACACCACGGTTACGCTTATGATGGTAAGCGTCCAGCCGTGGGGATCCGTCTGGGCCATGCGGTCGGATCCTGCCGTTAGTATGCTAAAGAGGTAGGTTGTCATGTTTCTTGGCCGGTATTTCCTGACGTTTGGACTGGAGCTGCTCCAGGGCGCGTATTACGCGGAAGCGGGTGTTGCGGGGCTCTATTACGTCGTCGATGTAACCTTTCTGGGCAGCCTGATAGGGATTTGAGAAGAGGTCTTCGTACTCTTTCTTCTTTTCCTCGAAGATGGCCTTGGCGTTTTCGGGGTCTGCCTTTATTTCCTTTGCGTAGAGCACGTTGACGGCTCCGTCTGCACCCATTACGGCAATCTGTGCGCTGGGCCAGGCGTAGTTGATGTCTCCGCGAAGCTGCTTGCAGCTCATGACTATGTGGGCGCCGCCGTAACCTTTCCTGAGCGTTACCGTAACCTTAGGGACGGTGGCTTCTCCGTATGCGTAGAGGAGTTTTGCGCCGTTTGTGATAATGGCTCCGTACTCCTGCTGTGTGCCGGGAAGGAAGCCGGGGACATCCACCAGGGTAACCAGGGGGATGTTGAAGGCGTCGCAGAAGCGCACGAAGCGGGCGGCCTTTCGGCTGGCATTTATATCCAGCACGCCGGCAAGCATCTGGGGCTGGTTGGCCACAATTCCCACGCTTCGGCCTGCAAAGCGGGCAAAACCAACTATTATGTTCTTGGCGAAGTCCTTGTGAATCTCAAAGAACTCTCCGTCATCTACTATGCTGCGGATGACTCCGTACATGTCGTAGGCCTTGTTGGGGTTGTCCGGGACAATTGAGTTGAGGGAGTCGTCCACTCTTCCCACAGGGTCTGAGGTTTCCTTGAGAGGAGCGGTTTCCATGTTGTTCTGGGGAATGTAGCTAAGGAGCTTCTTGATGGTTGCAATGGCATCTTCCTCGGTTTCTGCGGCAAAGTGGGCAACCCCGCTTTTTGAGGCATGCACGGATGCGCCGCCAAGCTGTTCCTGGTCCACCACCTCACCTGTAACGCTTTTTACAACGGCAGGGCCTGTGAGGAACATGTAGGAGGTGTTTTTAACCATTAGGGTGAAGTCCGTGAGGGCGGGAGAGTAAACCGCGCCGCCTGCGCAGGGACCCATTATGCAGCTTATCTGGGGTACAACACCGCTGGATAGGATGTTGCGCTCGAAGATCTCTCCGTAGCCGGCAAGGGCGTCAATGCCTTCCTGGATACGTGCTCCGCCGCTGTCGTTGAGGCCGATGCACGGTGCGCCGTTACGCAACGCCATGTCCTGCACCTTGCAAATTTTCTCGCTCATGGTTTTTGAGAGCGAGCCGCCGCTGACTGTGAAATCCTGTGCAAAGACATACACCAGACGGCCGTCAATGGTTCCGCATCCGGTTACTACTCCGTCTCCGTCCGGGTGACTTTTTTCCATGCCGAAATTGGTGCAGCGGTGCTGGACAAACATGTCAAACTCCTCAAAGCTGCCCTTGTCCAGAAGCAGCTCAAGGCGCTCGCGTGCAGTGAGTTTTCCCTTTGCATGCTGCGCCTCAATCCTTTTCTCTCCGCCTCCAAGCCGTGCTTTTGCCCGGCGCTCCACCAGTTTCTCTATGTTTTCTGTCTGTATACTCATATCTCTATAATATAGCGTGCAAATATACTAAATATCCTTCATACAGGCAAACCTTTCGCCGTCTTACCCCTTCCCGGCCACGAAAACGGCCCAAAACGTGGACGAATTATGATATTGGCGGACGTATTGTTGTCATATATTGCTATATTTGTGGTATGAAAAGGACAGCTCTCATCATATCATTCTTGTTTTGGGCCATGTGTGTTTCGGCCCAGACACCGATAGTGGCGCCGGACTTCAGGGAGCCTACCATGGTGTCAACGGAGTACTTCGGCCCCAATGCTTTTCCTGTGCCGGATATGACTGACGGCAGGGTTCGGCCTTATATCTACGCCGAACTTGCGGCGGACTATTACAAAGGCCGGGTGGCGGATGGCAACGACCACACCTGGGACGGGTTCATACGCCTCAATTTCCCCCTATGGTCAAAGCGGGCCAGCCTTGAAATCTGGGGACCTGTGGCAGAGCATTGGTCTTACTCCGGCGCGGTGGCGGATTACCGGCGCGTGGGGGATGCCCGCAATTCCGGAAAGTCCTGGGATTCAGGAGATTTGTATGTCTGTACTAATCTGCAGGTTCTGGTTGGGAAGCCCAATACGCTGAAGCCGGACATACTTCTAAGAGCGGCACTGAAATCCGCCATGGGAAACACCTTTGAGCAGGCCCGCTACTACGACTGCGGCGGCTACTTCTTTGACGGAACCATAGCGTGGTCACGGATGTTCCAGCAGAGCTACGTAATGGAAGTGAGGGCCGGGATCAGCGGCGGCTTCCTCTGCTGGCAGGACGGCCTCGCCCGGCAGAACGACGCCGTCCAGTTCGGCCTGTTTGCAAGCATAGCCACATGGGGATTCACCTTCATGGCCGATTATTCCGGCTACATCGGGTGGGAAAATGACGGAGACCGTCCGCGCCGCCTGCGTTTGCGTCTGGATGGCAACGCCGGAAGATGGCGCCCGTTTGTCCAGTACACCCACGGATTCAAAAACTACCCGTTTGACGGTGTACGTGCCGGTGTGGGGTACTGCTTCTGATACGGCCTATCTGAAGAACTTATCCACATCCTTCACGGCATCCGGGAGGGCGAAGACCGCAACGCGGTCGTAGGCTTCTATGTGGGTGCTGCCAACTGCGATGAAGCTGTCTCCGCCGCGTATGACGCCGCCTATGATGGCGTTTGCGGGGAACTCGATGTCCTTGAGCTGTTTCTTGGTAATGCGGGAGCCGGGGGCGGCGGTGTACTCCAGGACTTCGGCATCAGTGCCGCTGACATAGCGCACGGAGCGTACTTTGTCTGAGAGAGTGAACTTGAAGATACGGCTTGCGGTGATGAGTTTCTTGTTGATGACGCTGTCTACTCCCATGTCCTCTGCAAGACGGATGTACTCCAGGTTCTCCACCTGGGCGATAACCCTTGACACGCCCATCTTCTTTGCCACCACGCAGGCCAGGATGTTGGTTTCGTCGGAGCCGGTGAAGGCAAGCACGGCGTGGTAGCCGCGGATGTCTTCCTCCTTTAGGAAATCCGCGTTACGGACATCCCCGCACGCGACGGAAACGCTGTCCGGGAGAACCTCCGACAGATGCCGGCAGTGCTTGGGGTCTATGTCTATTATCTTGATGTCGTCTATCTTGCGTGCGGCAAGGCGGGCTGCTACCATCTGGCCGATTTCGCTGCCTCCCAATATCATGACCTTGCGGATTTCTATCTTGTCACGGCCAAGGTATTTCATGAGAGCGGGCATGCCGTCTCGGCGGCTGATAATATACAGGTAGTCGTTGTACTTGAAGGTGGAGTCGAACTTAGGGATAATGGTGTCGTTGCCCCTGGAGATAGCTACAATGCGGAATTCGGCCCCGTTTGGAAGTGCCGAAACCACCTGGGAGAACTCCGCCACCGTCATGTCCAGGAGGGGAGAGTCGTCTTCAATCTTGAATACGCCAAGTTGAAGTTTTCCGCGCGCGAAGTCAAGGGTGTCCGTGGAAGCTACAGACCGAAGCATGTCGTCTACTTCATCCGAGGCGCTTTTTTCAGGGAAGAACATCATGTCCAGGCCCATGTCCTTGAACAGGAGCTTGTTTTCCGGGGAAAGGAAGTCTTCGTCGTCTACGCGGGCCACAACGCGCCTGGTGCCCATTTTCTTGGCCAGAAGGGCGCTCACTATGTTCACGCTTTGGGACTGCAGGGGATTGACCGCAATGAAAAGGTCGGCCGAAGAGCATCCGGCTTCCTTGAGGTCCGGGATGGAGGAAGGCCCGCCCAGGATGGTGGCTACATCCGCGCTTTGGCTGAGGGAACGGATGCGCTCGGAATCCGGGTCTATGACCGTTATTTCATTGGACTCGTTGGAAAGCATCTTGGCAAGGTGCGCTCCAACCTGTCCGGCTCCTTCAATGATGATTTTCATACCCTTGGGTGCGTTAATTCATTTACAAATATAAGCTTTTTCCATTAATTTTTGTAAATTTGTGGAAATTCATGACCATTATGAAACGCTTACTAGTCCTTGTTGCTGCGTCGGCCCTCATGGTTTCCTGCGCCGCGCTCCAGAATCTCAATTCCCAGAGGCTCCTCCAAAGCGGCGCTTATGCCGCCCAGGCCCTTACCCTTCCTAAGGCCGACGTCCAGGCCTACGTGGCCCAGTACATCGCCCAGCTGGACGCTCAGAGCCAGGTGCTTCCGGCATCGGACCCCTACACCAAGAGGCTTGGCAACCTGGTTGGGAAACTCACCAATATCGGTGAGCAGCCTCTCAATTACAAGGTATACAGGAACAATGAGGTAAACGCCTTTGCCTGCGCAGACGGCTCCGTACGCGTTTACACAGGCATCATGGACCTCATGAATGACGACGAACTCCTTACGGTCATCGGCCACGAAATCGGCCATGTTGCGCTTGAGCACACATATCAGCAGATGCGCCGCAGCCTCCTCACAAGCGCCGCCTTCGAGGGCCTGGCATCTACCTCTGACAAAGTTGCCGCCCTCACGGATTCCCAGCTTGGCGCAATTGGCCAGGCCATGATTGAGGCCCACTATTCCAAAAAACAGGAAACTGAGGCCGATGAATTCAGCTACTCCTTCCTTGTTGCCGCAAAACGCAATCCCTGGACCATGGTTCAGGCCTTCGAGAAGCTCCAGACAGTCTCCGGCAGCGCAGTGACCGGCCCGGTGAGCAGTCTCTTCTCCACTCACCCCAATGTTGAAACGCGCATCAAGAATATTTCGGCAAAATGTGAGGCCGACGGCTATAAACGCCCCTAAAACAGGCCTTTAGGCACTATCCAGCCTTTATACAGGCCGGCTGGAACATGGCGCTCCGGGAGAATTTCCCCGGGGCGTCTCATTTTACGGTACTCCCTGTGCGCCTCTACTACGGCTTTGGCATAACTCCACTTGCCTTTAAGAAGAAAGACTATTGCCGAACAACCATCTAAGAACATTCGTACAAAAATAATTCTCTTTGCTTTCAGATAATACTTTCTGTCCGAATGCTTAAAGCCGCCCTGCAGGGCGGCCGGCCGGAGGCCGCGGGGGATAATAGGGGGCAGAGCCCCCTCAGATTTTGTGGGTGCGATGGCTTTGAGCGTTGCGGGAAGGTTATTCTCGAGCGTTAGCAGGTTGTTGCGGAAGTTGAGCCTCAGTTTGAAGGGAGACTCGTTGGAAAGTGTGCCGCCGCCTATGTGATAGACGTAGGACTCCGGGACAACCGTTACCTTCCAGCCCCTCAGCTGCATGCGCCAGCAAAGGTCTATTTCCTCCATGTGGGCAAAGAAGCGGTCGTCCAGGCCTCCAAGGGCCTTCCACACGGAAGAGCGTACCATGAGGCATGCGCCGGAGCACCAGAGGACATCCGTGGGGGAGTCGTACTGGCCGTGGTCCTTTTCAAGCTTCTGCATAATTCGGCCACGGCAAAAAGGATAGCCGAAGCTGTCTATGAGGCCTCCCGCGGCACCGGCGTATTCAAAGGTGTCGCGCTCCTTGAAAGAGAGGAACTTGGGGCCGCAGGCGCCGCACTCCGGATGGGTGTCCATCCAGTCCTGGAGCGCTTTTAGCCAGTGAGACGGCACCTCCACGTCTGAGTTTATAAGGACGTAGTACTCTGCTTCAACCTGCCGGAGGGCCTTGTTGTAGCCCCCTGTGAAGCCGAAGTTCTCAGTAAGCGTTATGAGCCGCACCTCCGGGAACTCTGCCTTCATCATTTGGGCCGAACCGTCACTGGAGGCGTTGTCGGCCACAATGACCTCTGCGTCAAGGCCTTTGCAGGATTCAATGAGCCCCGGCAGGAACTGCCTGAGGTAGTTCCTGGTGTTGTAGTTCAGTATGACAACTGCGGTTTTAAGCACTGAAGGAAACGTCTTTGAAGGCAAGGGTGGGGATTAGTTTGGACATGCAGGGGCGGGCGTCATCGGCGGTTGCAATGAGGCTGTTCCAAAGGGAGATGAAATTACCCGTTATGAGCATTTCCCTCACGGGATGAACCTTCTTTCCGCCGCGGATGAGGAAGCCCTCGATGCCGTAGGAGAAGTTTCCGGTGGCGGCATTTGAGTTGCCTCCGTTGAAGCCGGTGACAAGGATTCCATCCCCGATTCCCTTGAGGAGCTCTTCCTGTGTCTTATAGCCCCCGACCGGCATCAGCTTTACCCTGGTGGCGTCTTCTATGGTGGGCTCCACGCCCATCTTTCGGCCGATATAAGTGTTTATGAAATAAGTCTTTACAACGCCGTTTTCTATGATAGGAAGGTCCTTTGTGGCTACGCCTTCGCTGTCAAAGAGGCGGCAGCCGGTTTCTCCGGCAACGCGAGGAAGGTCCGTAATGTTCAGGAATTCAGGGAACAGTTTCTGCCCCAGTTTTCCTTCAAGGAAGGAATTTTTCTGCTGGATGGCAAAGCCGCCGAGGGCGTTCAGAAGGGGAGTGACCAGCTTCCCGGCGCATTCGGAATCCACTATGAGGTTGGTGCGGCAACTATCCGTGTCTACGGGGAAAAGCGCAGCGGCTGCCCTTTCGCAGGCCGTGCGGGCACAGCTGTCAATATTGAGGTCTTTGAGAAGTGGAGCCGCGTCCCACCAGAAATTGGAGTAATGGTTCCCATGGGCGTCTTCCACTGTTGCTTCATATCCAATCTCGAAGGAACTTTCCGTGTGGCGGGCAAAAAGGCCCTGGCTGTCAATGGTTATGCTGTCAAAGAGGCTGTCGGAGTACTCTCCTTCTTCGGCAATGAGGGTAAAGCCGTTTTCGGCCTCGCTCTTCCTGGGCCAGAAGCACGATTCCAGCGCCATTTTCCTTCTCATTTCCGACGTAAGCGTCTCATAGGCAGGGTCATAGAGGCCAAGCTCCTTTCCCGTGACGGCGTCTTTGACAAGGCGCTCAGGGGCGGGAAGGCAGCGGAATTCGTCCGGCTCCAGCATGCGGACTGTGTCTATTGAGCTGCGGATAAATGCCTGCAGCTCTTTCTCTTCCAGCCTGTTGGATGAGAATGTGCCGAACCTTCCGTCTACAAACAGTTGCAGCTGCAGGCTCTGGTCCAGGGCATAGGCGGTTTTGTCCACCTCTCCGTTCAGGATTCCTATCAGGTTCATCACGGATTTGCTATAGGTGAGACGCACCTGCTGCGCGCCCTCATCCAGGGCAAATTGAAGCGTTTTATTCAACTCCTTTATATCCATCACTGACCTCCTACTGTAAGATTGCCTATAAGTACCGTGGGGATGCCGCAGCTCACCGGCACGGACTGCTCTTTGCCGCAGGTCCAGGCGCCGGGGTCTATTTCAAGGTCGTCGGCCACGCCGCGGATGTCGGCAAGGGCTTCCGGGCCGTTCCCTATGATGTTGATGTCCTTGACGGGCATTGTAAGGCGCCCGTTTTCTATCAGGTAACCGGACTTTACGTAGAACGTGAAGTCTCCTTCACCAATCTGCACCTGTCCGTTTGAGAATTCATCTACAAAAATGCCTTTGGATACCTCTGCTATGAGGTCCTGGGCCTTTGCCGTGCCGCTTTCCATGTAGGTTGCCCTCATCCTTGGGAGGGGAGCGTAGCGGAAGGATTCGCGGCGGCCGTTTCCGGTGGGTTTTACGCCGTAGTGGGCGGCCGAAATGCGGTCGTGGAGGTAGGAGGTGAGGACGCCGTCCTCCACCATATATGTCTTCTGTCCGGGGATGCCTTCGTCGTCAAAGTTGATTGCGCCGCGGTTGCCGGCAATGGTGCCGTCGTCAATTATGTTTATGCCGGCAGGGCAGATTTTCTGTCCCATCTTTCCGGCAAAGATGGATGTGCCCTTGCGGTTGAAATCGGCCTCAAAGGCATGTCCCATGGCCTCGTGGAGGAGGATTCCGGAGGCTCCGGCACCCATCACAACGCTCATGCGGCCGCCTTCGGAACGGCGGGCATCAAAGCGGGCGTCAATCCCTTTCACGGCTTCTTCGGCCAGCTCCTTTGCAAGGGAGGGGGTGAGCATTTCGGCGCCGCAGCGGAAACTCCGGGAGACGGATTTGTTCTCCATTACGCCGTTTTGCTCAAAGACCGCGCTAATGGAGATGCTGCCCATGGGCCTGGTCTCGTATTTCAGTTCCCGGGCCGAATTGTACATGAGGATGTCGCTGACGGAGAACGCCAGGTTCACTATCACCTTGCGGATGCGGGTGTCGCGGCTGCGGACGTCTTTGTCCAAGGCTTGCAGGAAGGGGAGGAAGCCGTCCATTGGCATCTCCCGCCAGTTATTTTTCACGGGATAACGGTCTGCGGAAGGATTTGGCTCTCCGCGGCTGGGGTTGCGGGTTCCGTATGGGTTCACCTCCACGGGGCCGTCGGCAATCTGGGCGGCGGCACGGGCGCAGGCCATTATGTCGGCCTGCAGGGTGCTTTCGGAGTATGCGTAGCCGGTTTTTTCTCCGGCAAGGACACGCACTCCTACGCCGAAGTCTATGTGGCTGCCTCCGGAAGTTACGGCGCCGTCACGGAGAAGCAGGGAGCCGTAGCTTGTATTCTCAAAATAGAGGTCCGCGTAGCTTCCTCCGCGGGAAAGACCTTCGGCCACAATGGCATCCAGCATGGGAAGGCTAACCCGGAATGTGTCTAGGTAATAGTTCTTGCTTTGAATCATTTATGATCCTCATTTTCCGTATAGGGAACTCCGTCGTGGGCCAGCGGGGCCTTGGAGGAGATTTCCTTCACTATGAATTCTGCGGGGTTGAAATGGTGTTCCTCGGACACCGGATTGCCGGTAATTATTTCCTTCACTTTCCGGTATTTTTCCATGTCGCGAATGGCGAACCCCTTTTTGCTGCCTTCGGCAATGATAGAAAACGGCGGATGGGAATTGTCGGCCAGGATCCACTTGTCGCAGGTTTGCATGTAACTGTTGAAAAGGTAGTAGATGCCCATGCGGTAGCGCCTGCGGATGGTTTCTTCCGGGACGTCGTGGCCGCCGGCCTTTACCCTTGCCGCCACCCTCTCCACCGCAAGGTCCGGGCTCTCAAGCCAAAGGTAGAGCACGGTCACATAGTATCCCAGTTCCTGGGCCTTGCGGGTTATTTTTATAAGCGCCCTAGTGGCCAGGGTGGTCTCTATGCAAAAGTCTTCACGACGGTCAAAGAGGTACTGGACCTTCTTCAGCATGAGGCGGCTTGCCGTAACGTACGCTCCTTCAGGCGCAAACGGCGACAGGTGCTTTGCAAACTCATCTGAGTTCACAAATTCGCTGCAGTCCAAAAGCTCCGGGAGGATGCTGTAGGAAGCAGTTGTTTTCCCGGAGCCGTTTGGGCCTGATATTATGTACATCCTTGGCATGGATTCTTTTTTGATTCCCAAGCCAATCTGCAGATTGGCCGGCCGGAGGCCGCGGGGGATAATAGGGGGCAGAGCCCCCTCAAGGGCTTTATGTGCGTGGGCTAGTCAGCGGTTGCCCCCTCCAGTTTCTTCATCATGGCAAACATGAAGATGGCGGAGATTACGCATACTCCAAGGAATACGCTCCAGACAACCCACAGGGGAAGGGGACCCCAGAGGTGACCGCCAACCTGTACAAGGAAGTTGCCAAGGGCGGTGGCAACAAACCACATACCCATCATCATACCCTTGTACTTGGGAGGGGCAACCTTTGAGACGAAGGAGATGCCCATGGGGCTCAGGAGAAGCTCTCCGAAGGTGAGGATAAGGTATACGCTGATAAGCCAATAGGGGGAAACCAGGGTCTCTTCAACGCCGCCGCGTACAGTTGCCTGATAGGCGGGAGTATTGAGGCCGATGGATGCAAATGCCATTAGGCCGAAGGCCACGGCCGCAACCAGCATTCCGTATGCGATCTTGCGGGGTGCCGAAGGCTCCTTGCCCTTTGCCGCCAGGGCGCCGAAAATGGCCATGGAGACAGGTGTTAGGGCTACCACATAGAACGGGTTGAAGTGCTGGAAGATAGGGGCGCTGATCTCAATGCTGCCGCTGAGGCGGGTGTACTGCCACACAAGGTATGCGCATGCAAGTGCAACTACGCCAACTCCAATCCATTTTCCCTTCTGTGACGCCTCCTTGTCAAAGATGGAGAACAGGGCGTACACAATTGCAATCACAGCAACAAGGTTGAATACGTTGAAGGGCATGGATGCAATGCCGGAAGCGCTGCGCTCCGTGAATTCATCGGCAAAATAAGTGAGGGTGAGGCCGTTCTGGTGGAAGCTCATCCAGAAGAAAATCACAACTGCAAACACCAGGAACAGGGCCACCATGCGTTTTTTGGTCTGCTCCGGAGTGAGGGTGTCCACAACCTGGGCCTTCTCTCCTTTGGCATGGCCGCCTTCAACGTGCTTGAACCAGCTGCGGAATGCATAGTAGATGGCGATAGAAACGATGAGGGACACGCATGCCACTGCAAAAGAGAAGTGGTAGGCGGCGTTTCCGTCAAAGCCAAGGGTCATGGCCCATTCCCTGATCTTGATGGCCGCGGTAGGGGCAAACAGGGCGCCGATATTGATGGCCATATAGAAGAGGGAGAAGCCGGAGTCGCGCTTTGCGGCGTACTGGGGGTCGTTGTAGAGGTCTCCAACCATAACCTGGAGGTTGCCTTTGAAAAGACCCGTGCCGAAGCCAATCAGGAGAAGGGCCGCCAGCATGGCCACAAGGGCTACGGTGCCGCTTCCAAGGGGAATGGAAAGAAGCAGGTAACCTGCAAACATGATCATGATGCCGGTGGTGACCATTTTCCCGAAGCCGAATTTATCGGCCATGATACCTCCGATGAGGGGGAAGAAGTACACCAGCATGAGGAATGAGGAGTAGATGGTGCCTGCGGTACCTGCGCTTAGGCCGAAGTTGGCCCTGAGGAAGAGGGCGAATACCGCTATCATTGTATAGTAGCCGAAGCGCTCGCCGGTGTTGGCAAGGGCAAGGGCGAAGAGTCCTTTAGGTTGTCCTTTGAACATAATCAGAAACTATTTTACGGGTACATTTTCAAGAACGGCCTTCAGATATTCCCAGGTGCGGGCTACGGAGGCGATGTTCACTTTTTCATCCGGGCTGTGGGGATACTTGATGGTGGGGCCTACGGACACCATTTCCCAGTTGGGATATTTGGCTCCAAGGAGGGCGCACTCAAGGCCGCCGTGGGTGGCCATGATTTCCATGTCTTCTCCGGTTACCTTCTTGTACTGCTCCATCATGATCTTGTTCATAGGAGTGTCAAGCTTAGGAGTCCAGCCGCTGTAGCCGCCTGCAAACTCTACGGAGTCTGCGCCAGCGAGCTCGAAGATGCAGCGTACGCGGGTGGCAAGGGCCGCCTTGGCGCTGTTCACGGAGCTTCTCATGAGGCTGTGGATGGTAATCTTGCCCTTTTCTGTGCGCACGATAGCCATGTTGATGGAGGTCTCAGTGAGGCCTTTCATGGTGCGGGACATGCGGATGACCCCTGAAGGGCAGGCCAGCATGGCCTTGACGGCACGTACCATCACTGAAGGCTGGATGTGCTTGGGAGCCGCGGCGCACTCTTCAACTATAAGTGTTGCGGTGGGGTCGGATTCGGCGAATTCGGCCTTGATGCGGCCGAACTCGGACTCTATCATCTGGCGCACGGCGGCAAGGTTTTCCTGAGGGACGGCGATTTCTGCGGTTGCCTCAAACGGGATGGCGTTGCGGAGGGAACCTCCGGTGAAGGAAGCCACCTTTACGCCCAGAAGCTCAATTGTGGGAAGGAGCATGCGGGCCATGGCCTTGTTGGCGTTTGCCCTGTAAAGTGAGATGTCCATGCCGGAGTGGCCGCCCTGAAGGCCCTTCACTATTACCGTGAGGCCTTTGTAACCAGCGGGAGTGTTGTATTTAAGGTATTTGAATGTGGCCGATACATCCAGGCCGCCTGCGCATCCGACGCAAAGTTCGCCTTCCTGCTCTGAGTCAAGGTTCAAGAGGATGTCGCCTTTGAGGACGCCGGGCTTCAGGGTGTTGGCGCCGGTCATGCCGGTTTCTTCGTCGTAGGTGACAAGGATTTCAATGGGACCGTGCTTCACGGAAGGGTCCTCGATTGCAGAGAGGCCAAGGGCCACGCCCATGCCATTATCGGCACCAAGGGTGGTGCGGTCTGCGGTAACCCATTCGCCGTCTACGTATGCGTTGATGGGGTCCTTCAGAAAGTCGTGGTTGGAATCGGAGGTCTTCTGGGGCACCATGTCCATGTGGCCCTGGATGATGATTCCGCGGCGGTTTTCCATGCCGGGAGTGGCGGGAACGCGGATGATGATGTTGCCGCCTTTGTCGCGGATGGTCTCAAATCCGTGGGAAACGCCCCAGTTGTAAAGGTATTCAATCACTTTGCCCTCATGCTTTGAAGGGCGGGGGATACGGGTGAGATTGTAGAAGTTGTTCCATACAATCTTCGGCTCCAAATCTTTGATACTCATACTTATATGTTATTAATTATTAATTAGTTTTTACGGGGTAGGATGCCTCGCGGCCAAGCTGGTACACCGGAACGCGGGTTTCCACAAGCGGCTGGCCGTCTTCCGACAACGTGAGGCGGCAGATCATGGGAATGCGGTAGCGTATATGGAGGGCTTTGGCGTTTTTCTTTTTGTCGGCCTCCTTGATTTCTTTTACAAGGGCTTCGGGCTCAAGTTCAATGTAATAGGGGGTGCCGCGGCCGTTGGAAACCAGCCCGCGTTCAGGGTCTGTGCGGAAAGCAAGGTAGCGGTGGTTCTTGATGCTTGGCTGCGGGATCACGTCAAATGAGGCCGAAATTGTCCTCACCTCACTGTAGCCGCGGAAAAGGGTGAGGTACTCTTCTTCAAGGGCGCGGAGTTCCTTGAGGGCGTCGGCTAGGGCGGAGCCGGAGAAGGTGGCGTCAGTGTTGCCGGAGGCTATGTCCATGCGCTGCTGCCTTAGGCTAAGGACCATGTCGGCGGCTTCGCGGGCCTTGTCTTCAAGGGTTTTGGACTCCGTGAAACGCTGCTCCACGGGCACGCGCACAAAGGAGGTGTCCGTGGGGATGGTCTTGTACACTATACGCGTAACTTCCTTGGACTCGGAGGAGATGCTCTTGTCCGTGAAGTCTCCATTAATCTTAGGAAGGAAGCGCCAGGAGGCGTTGAGCTCCGGTTTCTCCCCAAAGGAGATGAGCCCTTGGGAACTCAGTGCCATGAGCTCCGGGATGTCCGCGCCTTCAATTGCCTGGGCCGATTTTCTGTCGGCCTCGATCTTGGAGCTTATTGTGGCGCTCAGGACGCGGGAGGTGACTTCGTCGGCTCTTCTGACGTCTATGTTCAGGAGTTTCTTTGCAAAGGCGGCGTAGGGGCCCGCGAAGAAGGTCTCCTGCTCTGCCTCCACTTCCACTGTAATGGTGGTGGAGGGGAGGAAGTACACGTTTTCCTGGGCCGAAAGTACCTGGCAAAGGCATATGGCCGCGGCTGTCAAAAATCTTTTCATTTCCATCTTTTATGGGTCCAGAGGTAGTTCCAGGGCTGTTTCCTAAGATCTTCCTCAAGGAGGTTATAGTATTTTTTCATTATATCCATGGGAGCCGTTGTCCCGGCGTGCTCAGTGATTGGAACAAATTCCATGCGGTAGCCGCCGTCTTCCCGGTAAGCGAAGCGGAGGTAGAGGACAGCCATGTCCATTCGGCATGCAAGGGCTGCGCCGCCTGTCATGGTGGGGGTTTCACGGTTCATGAAATGCACCATGTGCTTGTGGCTGTAACTGTAGGGGAACTGGTCCGTGATGAAGGAGTAGCAGTATTTTTTCCCGGCGTGCTCCTGCACGTGACGCACTATCCTGTGGGAGGGGATGTAGCCGGTGAAGTCCATGTCGGCCACGGGTGCCTGTCTGTTTTCCCCCATGAAAGTGTCCCAGAAGGCGTTGTGAAGGGGGAGGTAGGTGATTGCGAAGGTGTGGGTGGTGATCAGCAGGGGCTCCCCGTATGTATAATTAAGGATGCCGCCTATGAGTTCCCAGTTGCCGGCGTGGCTCTGGAGTATCATCACCTCCCTGTTGTCCCGGATGATGCGGTTGAACTCTTCCGGGTTTGCAATCTCTACAATATGGCTGCTTTTAAGGCGCTTTCGGCCGCGGTCTCCCTTGCAGGAGCCGAACCAAAGGGCTTCAGTGAAAATTCGGCCGAAATGGGCGTAGAACTTCTTTTCGATGGATTTAAGTTCTGCGGCCGATTTTTCCGGGAAACTATTCTGAAGGTTGTCCTTCACTACATCCCGGCGATAACGGACTACTACCCTCACAAACCAGCCTGTCACATGCGCCATGGCGTGATGGAAGGAAAGGGGCAGACGCCCCATGAGGCGGAGCATTCCCCCGGCCAATCCCTGCCATAATGTCTTTCCCTTGGTCATACTTATCTACAAAGATAATCATTTTGCGGTAAAAGTGCACGTTTGAAACTCAAATCCCTCAATTAATTCCCAAAATGCGGGATCTCAGTACTGCATACGACTGAAATCCCGCAGAAAAGGTTCAAAATGCAGGATTTGAGTTAAGGCCGATTATGAAGGATGTGAAAAGGACGGGGCCGAAAACAGCAAACATATCAGCACGGGTAATAGACACATCACACGACCATGAAGTGTCTGCACCGCGCGCTGATATGTATACAAAACTCGCATTAAGGTCACTTAAAGAGTGAACACGAATAAAACGATTCTTTTGCCGAATGTATAATACATCTAACTAGCGTATATTAATCATTGTTTTTGACGTGACTCTTAATGACTTTGATAACTTGCTTCCTGCTAGGAATTGCTTTTGAATAATAAACAATTACCGCATCAACTCCAATGTCTTTTGCAGATATGTCATCAAATAGATATAAAACCTTGGGAAGAGGGGCTTCTCCAGCGTAATACCTATGCCTTTCGGCATTGAAAAAAACTCTTTTGCTTGAAATAGACTTGCCTAGACTGCCGGTCAGAAAGACTACACGTTTATCCATTAGATTATAGTGTTCTTCTTCAAGATTAAACATTATCCTAAAATAATCCCATTCTTGTTCCGAAAGAAAATGATTATTATCGTCGCCAAGCGAATCAAAAACATCGATTATGGCTGGAGGAAGAACTTGGAAACTACTTGCCGAGTAGCAATCTGGGCCACTTGGTATGAGTGTCATGACAAGTAGATGAAAAATTAACGACATTTTTGTTAACATAAGCATTTAGTAAAGAAAAAATAAATATGACCTAGAATATGCAAAAAATATATCTGCATTGTCCATAGATGCTTTACGTGTCCATGAAGTATCTGTGTCTTGCGCAGAAATTCTGATGCCACTACTTGCGAAATACAATTGGATTAAACTCACCAGGAAACTCTTATTCAGTTCTGTCTCTCACAATACTTTTCAAAACAACTTAGTTTCTCCTTGTTTGTTAATTCAAAGAAATCGTTGTCTATCCTCTTCATAATGGCTGAAAAGGTTTTGTCTGTTTTTGACATCTGGGCTAATTCGCTTCTGCTATAACTATGCTTCATGCCTTGAGCATCTGTTATTTTGCCTGGCATATTAGATTCCATCTTTACAAAGACCCCGTCTTGATTTCTTTGCGAATGAACACCATACTCCCCAACGACATTATATTGTCCAGCATCATCTTTTTCCACAAACACCCATGTCATATGCCAAACATTTTTCGAATAGATTAATACGGATAAATCACTTCCCTCCATAGTATTTTGAGAAAAACAATTCATATGGAAGAATAGACTCCCAATAGCGATAATCATAGCACGCTTAAAAAAGAGATAATGTAGCATATGGAATAATGTTATAAAAGCCGGAATTGTAAATAAACATACTCCCGTGAAGTAGAAAAGGATGGATTCCGATATTCGGAATTCCATTCAGCCATAAGGATAAAGACGCCCAGTTTACACAATTGGGTATTATGGTAAATAGTAGCGCTAATAAAAAGTGTTTCATGGTATGTAACGGCTAATATAGTCATTATTTATGTAATAAAGAATTTGTATTTCAGGAATTTAATTCCTATATTTGCAATCCTTTTTGGGCCCGTGAAGGCCGCAATAAGGGTAACTTATTTATTAACAATTAATTAACAAACAATGGTTAACCAGTACGAAACCGTTTTCATTGCAACTCCCGTTTTGTCTGATGCCCAGATGAAGGAAGCGGTTGCCAAGTACGTCAAGCTCATCACAGACAACGGTGGTGAGGTTGTGTACCAGGAGGATTGGGGCCTGCGTCAGCTCGCTTATCCCATCCAGCACAAAACCACAGGTTTTTATTACCTGATTGAGTTCAAGGCAGACTCACAGTTCGTTGCCACTCTCGAAACCCAGTATCACCGTGACGAGCGCATCATCCGCTTCCTCACCGTCGCTCTTGACAAGGATGCAGTTGCATACGCCGCAAAGCGTCGCGCCAACAAGGCCGCCAAGGCTGCCGCTCCTGCTGCTGCAGAGGCTCCCGCATTTGAGGCCCCCGAAACTGAAGAATAATTTTAGGAGGACAGAATTATGGCAAACGAAAATAAAGAAATCCGCTATCTGAATCCCCCTACCGTGGAGGTTCGCAAGAAGAAATACTGCCGCTTCAAGAAGGCAGGTATCAAGTATGTTGATTACAAGGACCCTGAGTTCCTCAAGAAGTTCCTCAACGAGCAGGGTAAGATCCTTCCCCGCCGCATCACCGGTACTTCACTCAAGTTCCAGCGCAAGGTTGCCCAGGCTATCAAGCGTGCACGCTCCCTGGCCCTTCTTCCGTATGTTACTGACCTTCTTAAATAATCTGCCTTATGGAAATTTTACTCAAGAAAGATGTAGCCAACCTTGGCTATGCCGGTGAAATTGTAAAGGTAAAGGCCGGTTATGCAATGAACTACCTCATTCCTCAGGGATTCGCAGTTTCCGCAACTGAGTCCGTGAAGAAACAGCACGCTGAAACCATCAAGCAGCGCGCTCACAAAGAGGCCAAGCTTGTCTCAGACGCAGAGGCTCTTGCAGCAACTGTAAACGCACAGGTTCTGGAGATTAAGGTGAAGGTTTCCGAGAGCGGCAAGCTCTACGGCAGCGTTACCACCATGGACCTCGCAGAGGCACTTAACGCCAAAGGCCTTAACATTGACAAGAAGGACATCACCATCCTCGCCGGTGAGGTGAAGGAACTTGGTGAGTACGAAGCCTCCGTAAAGATTTACAAGGCTATCAAGGGCACCTTCAAGTTCAAAGTAGTTGCTGAGTAATCAGCCAGATTGCCGGTCAAGCCGGCAATGACGAATAAAAATCCCGCTCGGTCCAGAGCGGGATTTTTTTTGTTTCATTGTACAGGAATTGGAGATGCGTCCGGGTTAAAGTAGTTATGTATATCGTAGTGGCACACCCATTTTGCTATGGGAATCTCCAGAGCGCTTCTTACGGACACAAGTCCTATCCCTCCGCTTATATTACCTGGATATGTCTTGGGGATCGTTTCCAGGGGAAGCATTGACAGGACGCCATTGAGATTGGGCCCAAGTGCATAGGCCGGGTCATCCACAAGATACCTTAATGTCCAATAGTCGTCACGGTTAAGGGCCGATATCCTGGCGCAGAAAAGAATGGTGCGGGTATATGATTCGGGCTCGAATACCTGTTTGTTGTTCTCGATACGCCCAAACAGGCTGCTCATCTTATGAGCTTCCAGGAACTCGGTGAGCCCCTCAACCGTTATGTCGCAGGAGTCGTCGTCCCAAAAGGCATCTGAATCTACCAGAAACATCCTTGGATACTTTTGAAGCGGATATGATTCCAGATTCAACGTATAAATCGTACTCCTGTCAAGAAGAACTTCCTTGTCATTATCCCGTATTGCGTGCTGATACGTGACCAGCTGGAGGATGTACAGGTTATCAGTATCCGGATTACGCCTTATTCTTGCCTTTACTGTTGCTTTTTTACCTGTAAGAGAATACGATGCTTCCAGAATGTCTCCCTCAGGTACCTGAAGGCCGGAAACAGTGGCTGAAGCCTTTCCGGAACTCAGCGTCACTATATCAGAAGCCTTAATTATCCTGTTGAAATAGGCAAATCCGTCTGATCTAACCCGCGCCGTGTCCGAGGGGGCGTCTCCAACCTGCAGGGTTACAACCGCTCCTGTCATACTTACGGTACGGTTAACGTCGGAGCCTTTTATCTGGACCTTATGAAGGGTATCCGCTGTATTGAGCCTTGCATTCATGCATATCAAGGTCTCATCACTTCCCGTTGAGGGGAAATAATCATGAGTGCATGAAGCGAGAAGAATAATCAGAGGTATTATATGTATTATTTTCATTATCAGAAGTTTCTGGAGAACGATACCGTGGGGATGACTAAAAGATATGACACTGTCCGGAGGAAAGGCGTCCCTTCAGGCTTGTCGGGATAGTAGGAGTCTGATCCTACTATTTTATCCTGAGTCTTTATATAATGGAAGAAATCGGGATTATTGGCTCCGTACAGGTTATAGAGCCCGAAGGTCCATATCCTTTCTCCGCGCTTCAGGGGTTTTCTGAAATTCACGCTTATATCGGCCCGGTGGATGGGGGGAAGCCGGAAATTGTTCCTTGAAGGGGCGTAATCGACGGAGCGTACCGCGTCCTTATCTTTTCCCGATTCATCATAGATGGCGGTACTTCTTGTGGGCATGGTTATGGGACAGCCGGAAGCAAAAGTCCAGGCCATGGTGATGTCCACCGTCTCATTCACCGCCCATGTGGCGCAGAAATTTATCCTGTGGCGCCTGTCAGTGGATGAAGGGAAAGGGTTGCCGTTATTGATGGTTCCGTCTGGATAGACTCTTGTGCTCCCGGACAAAGTATATCCAAGCCATCCGGTCAGTGGCCCGGAAGTCTTTCTTGCCATAAATTCCATTCCTATCCCGCGGCCCTTTCCTGATGCCACGCTGCCATTCCAATCGGCCTGACTTGTTCCAAGGGGAGCATAGGAATCAATGTAATCCACAACGCCGCTCTGAAGTTTGCAGTACAGTTCGGCCGACAACTCCCATCCGGGGAATCCCTCATATCGGCCGCAGAGGCTTATCTGGTTGGAAATCAGGGGCTGGACATTTCCTGAAACTGGATGCCAGGAATCCGTGGGGAAAGAACTGTATCCGGAAGGGATGCGGTGGAAATACTGCACCATGCGGGAGTATCCGGCATCGGCCTCCCATCCGCTTTCCGAATGCCATTTTACCGATAACCTTGGCTCCGGATGTACCCTTATGGCCCCCAGGCATTCAAACAGGCTCAGCCGGACACCGGGATTGATGCTGAGGGCTTTCCCTATAGGAATGGCAGCATCGGCATAAATGGCGGCTTCGTTGGCGGGGACAGTCTCCGGCTTTACCACTATGGATGGAATACTGGTTGTCCTGCCCTCAGGATCCCTTTCCGTCAGAAATGACGAAAGACCGTCGCTGCCAAGGAAATGCCTTGTATATTCTCCTCCAAAGGAAAACAGTCCTGTCTTCCAGTCAGTCCTGAGGATGATTCCGGTGAGGGAAGTGGCCGCACCGTAGTCTGAGTTTTTACCTGTATGGACACCGTCAGTGTTGTATTCCCACCTTGTGTCGGAATAGGTTTTCATCCTGGAATTTGAGAAGGCAAGGGTTGTACGGCCGATATCCCTGTGGTGCCAGGAAAGCGCCGCCATGGATGTGCCCCAGCCGTAACAGCTCTTTTCATACTTGTTCGTCCATATATTGTATGCGGCATAGTTTTCATCGTAACGATGCTCATACTCATACCAGTTTTCATGTATGTCCAGGAAGTCGTAGCCGTTGTATCCGGAAAGAGTAATCCTGTCATTGTCCGACACATACCAGTCCAGGCGGGCATTGAGGTCGTAGAACCAGTAGTTTCCCGCCTGGTCCATCAATGCGGTAACGGGCTGGGCAAGGAAGGTGTGAAGGACCCTTCCACTGGCCGAAAGAGACAGTTTATTGCCGATGGGGCCGTCTGCGTGGAATCTTTCGGAGAGAAGTCCCACGGAGAACCCGCCCTGCCATTTGTCGCGGTTCCCTGATTGTGACTGAAGGTCCACTATGCCCGATGCCCTTCCACCATACCGCGCAGGGAAGTTTCCTTTGAGCAGAGTTGCTTTTCCCACGGATTCGGCCGGGAATATGGAGAAGAGCCCCAGAAAGTGATCGGCCTGCATGATTGGGACCCCGTCAAGCAGGATGAGGCTTTCGTCGGAGTATCCTCCGCGGATGCTTATTCCGGCATATCCTTCGGCAGCGGCCTGTACTCCTGGGAGCATCTGCAGCGTCTTGAGGACATCCTTTTCACCTAGAAGGACCGGCGCCTGCTCAACGGTGAGCCTGGTTATGCCAAGGGCTCCGGACTGTGGATGGGTGAGGATTGGCATCCTCCAGTCCACGACAACGGAAGAATCAAGGAGTTCAGGCTGGGAGAGGTTGTAGTCGTACTCTGGACTTACTGCCCTTTCCTTTTTCAGAATGACCTGCCTGCCTTTGACGAAATAGTCAATTCCGCTGCCGTGGAAAAGGCGCGAGAGGTTTTCCTGAAGAGTTCCGGCATTAAGCCTGTCTCCATTATACCTGCCAAAGATTGGCAGGGAAGAGTCATAGATATAACTGATTCCGTATTGTTGACGGAGCATCTCCATCCCTTCTTTCAGCGTGGACTGGGCGTTCATCTGAATGCATATCGCAAGAAGGCCGATAAGTATGGTTATTGTCCGTCTCATTGCCTTTTCTCCTTTGTTGAGATACACCTGTAACGGAATGTCTCCCTGCCCGGAACGGCAGTCTTGCTAGTGAGGTCAAAGTAATCAGTGTCTCCGCTTATCACAAACAGATCTCCCTCAAAACCTGCCTGGACATTGTCCAGCCTGAAGTATTCTCCGCCACAGTGGCTGCTGACGGAAACCTGTTGGGAGTCTGACGAGATGCTCCCTTCGGCGTCTACTTTATAGGATAACTGAATGCGCTCAAGTGAATAGCCTCCATTGCCGTCATCCTTGAAATCACCATGATAGATGTATGCGTAAATCTCCGTGGATGTGTTCAGGCGTGTTGCCGGAACTATAGTCAGGTTGCACTCCGTTTGAATGCCCAGCCAGGTTCCGGAAAGAAGTTCATCCATAAACGAAGGACTAGAAATTCCGTCCCCGTCAAGATCCAGCGGTGCTCCGTCCCATTGGGCCGATTCCAGGGCGTATACTCCGCAGATCCGGTCAACCACATTCTGGGCAGTCCAGCCCATGGGCGGCTGCGGATTCCTGTCTTTCATGCATGAAACGGCTGAAAGAATAAATGCAGCAGCTATGATAAATCTGTTTTTCATCTTTCTACCGTTATAGTTACATCAAGGGCCGTTTCAATAAGGCTGATAATCTCCTCAAGGCTTTCAGTGGAGAACTCGGCAGTAAGCCATTTCCCTTCCTGGCCGCATCTTAGAGAGACATCATAGTAGTCTGACAGTTCTTCCAGAACCCTCTCAAGGGGAGTGTTGTCATACGAGAATCTGCCCTTGGCCCAGGCTACGGGATTTGGGCTCTGCATAGTCTTTTGGGCTATTCCGTCAATTATGCGGGCCGATTCTCCGGCAGTGACGATGACTCCGGCAGAGTCTGGAGCGGAGGAAAAGAGAACCTTCCCCTCAAAGACATCAAGGTCACTTTCCGACAACTGGAAAACGGTGCCCAGGACCTTTACGAAAGATTTATCAGTTGTTACGGTAAAGGTTTTGCCCGCATCCCTGGCTACGGAGAAGAGCGCCGTGCCGTCCAGCGTTATGCTGCGGGGATTACGCCTTGGCTTCAGGCTGAGTTTGGCACCCGGCTGAAGGATTGCCTTGCTACCGTCTGGAAGTGTAAACGTCTGGGCTACGTCGTAGGCAAGATAATCGGTTGTGTGATTTTGATATCTGATAAAAAGGAATGCTCCAAGCGCTATTGCCGCTGCGGCGTAAAGCCAGGGCATGATGTTGAATGTACGGCGCTTATTGCCACACACTGCGCGGTAGCCTTTCCTCCAGTCAAATACGCCCTCTTTGAAATGGGCCGGTACAAATTCAATGGATTTCATGTTTTTAAATTGTTTCTGTCTGTACGATGCGGATATTTCCGGAAAGTACTATCAGAAAAAAAATAAAATGAAGTCCAGGCTTGCCGGAACGGTTTTTCTGAGGGCCTCAAGTGCCTTGGAGATGTTGTTCCTGACTGTGTTCTGGGAGATTCCCAGTTCCTGGGCAATATCGGCATAACTCATACAGTCTCGCTTTGACATAACCAGGCACTTTCTCCTTTGCTCCGGGAGTTTCTCTACTGCATCCCACAGTCTTGAATCCTCCAGGCTCCTGTCTATGGCTTCCTCCATGGGCAGGTCTTCCGGAAGTTCTTCCATCGGCTTCCGGCTGCGGAGCCACATAAGTGAACGGTTTCTCACAGATGCGTACAGATAGGGGATAGGTTTATCGGCCCGGTGGCTCAGGAGCGCCGTGAAGCACTCCTGAACTATATCCTCCGCCGCATCTGTATCCAGGGTGAACCTGAGGGCATAAAGGCACAGCGGGCGATAGTATTCCTTAAACAGTTTTTCCAGTTCCATTATATATAGGATGCCGAAAACAGAAAAAGTACTATTGCGGGCCTCAAGCTCTTCAAAGAACTTGTCTTCACCGGCCTGGTCCCAGTCAATGGCGTTGTCCTGGAACTTCACAAGGGCTACAAGCTTGCCGTCACGCTCCATCACAAGGGATTCCTCAACGCCCTCGAAGTTATTGATAACCTGCTCGATTTCTTCTGGGTATATGTTTTCTCCGGAAGGCCCCAGGATGGTGTTGTTGAGACGGCCCTTGATGTAGTAGAGGCCGTTTTGTCGGCAGGCTTTCTTGTTTTAAGGCCGATAAGTTACTTTTTCAGGGTTTCCGCCAGGGCGTCGCGGAAGGCGATGGCGGAGTTTTCAATGTCATACTGCTCCATGAACTTGGCATGGCGCATGCCCATTTCCCAGCGCTCCTGCGGGTGGTCCAGCCAGTAGTCTATGCGCTGGGCCAGCGCTTCCGGATTCTCGGCCGGGAACTTGCAGCGGCGGTCCAGAGCGAACTGCGAGGTGCCGCTGTATTTGCTCACGGCAATGATAGGGCAGGCTCCCTGCTGCATGGCTTCCATGATGGAAAGGCCTTCCACCTCGATGGGGGCGCAGTGCGGGCACAAATCGGCCTTGGCCGCCAGTTGGCGGATCTGGTCATGGTTGTAGAAGCCGAAGTTCGGTTCATAGCCAAAAACGCCTTCCTTGAACATTTTGGCCGCTTTCTTCTTGTACCGCTTGCTCTGGGGCCCGTTCCCGGCAAAGTAGAGCTGGATGCGCTTGGCGTATTTGCTGTAGCGCATGGCTTCCATGAGCGTGGGCTGGTCTTTCTCATGGGAAAGCCGGCCGATATACAGGATATTGAAGGGCCTCTCCGGGTCCAGGTAATCCTCCGGCGGAGTTTCCGGCCGGGTGCAGGCCTCCTGGATGAGTCCGTTGGAAATGACGCCCAGCTTGGCCTTGAAGTGGTAGCGGCGCAGGCGGTCCAAAACGGCTTCCGTGGGGCACTGGACAAAGGCGCATTCGTTATAAATGTGTTTTCTCCAGAGCTTGAGGAGCGTCCGGTTAATCCACTTCCAGTTGCGGAGCGGCCCAATCCCCAGGGAGTAGATGAGATTCTCCGGAAACATGTGGAAGGTGGCCGTGACGGGCTTGCCCAGCTTCTTGGCCACCTTGATGGCTTTCCACTGCAGGACGAACATCTCTTCCAGGTGGACTACATCGGCCCAGCGGACGGCTTCTTCAATCACTTTCATGTCGCCGTCGGCATAGGAGAAGCCGCTGGACTCGATGATGGGCTGGAAGATGGGGAACCTGAATTCCTTCAGGGGAAAATCCGGCTGCGGGCCGTTCGGGTCCGGATTGGGCCCGGCCAGGATGCGTACATCCTCGCCAATTTTCTTTAGTTCCGCTACCGTGCGGCGTCCTGATGCTGAAATTCCGTTTCCCCTGATGTAGAAGTTGTTAATTACGAACAGTATCTTCATGGTCGGGTTTAGGTTTATCTTCGGTGGCGGGCTTTTCGGGCTCGTCTCCATGGGAGTTTTTGTACTTGAAGCGGCGGATTTTCTGGGTGGCGGTTTTTTCAAACGGCTCTTTCATGGCATCCACTTCTCCAATCTTGGAGTTCTTACCGACGGTTTTGTTTACCCAGTCCAGAACGGCCTTCTTGCGGGCCTCAAGCTCTTCAAAGAACTTGTCTTCACCGGCCTGGTCCCAGTCAATGGCGTTGTCCTGGAACTTCACAAGGGCAACCAACTTGCCGTCACGCTCCATCACAAGGGATTCCTCAACGCCCTCGAAGTTATTGATAACCTGCTCGATTTCTTCCGGGTATATGTTTTCTCCGGAAGGCCCCAGGATGGTGTTGTTGAGACGGCCCTTGATGTAGTAGAGGCCGTTTTCGTCCATGGTTGCAACATCGTTGGTGTGGAACCAGCCTTCGTCGTCCATTACCTGGAGGGTGCGTTCAGGGTCTTTGTAGTATCCAAGCATCACATTGTCTCCGCGCACCACAATCTCTCCTTCACCGTTGGCGGGATTTACGTTGTCAAGGCGTATATCCACCCTGTATGAAGCCGGGCCGATGGAACCGATGTGCTTCTTTTTGTTCACCATTACGTTACACACCAGGGGGGAAGTTTCCGTGAGACCGTAGCCCACTGCGTAAGGGAAGTGGCAGTCTATGAGGAACTTTTCTATTTCAGGGTCCAGTTTGGCGCCTCCAATGCCGAAGAACTCCAGTTTGCCGCCGAAGGTAGAGATGATTCTCTTGCCGATGAACCAGTGAAGCAGTTTGGGGAGGTGTCTGTCGGCCCAGGAGAGCACGCGGCTTTTCTGGATTGTGGGCCACACGCTGTTTCTCACCACTTTTTCTATGATAAGCGGCACGGCACAGATTATGGTGGGCCTTACCTTCTTCATGGCGGGAATGAGGATGGCCGGGGCTGCAGGCTTCTGGAGGGTGTAGCAGGTGGCGCCCACATAGAAGGAGTAAAGGGTGGAAACTCCCATCTCATAGGCGTGAGCCGCAGGAAGGATGCTGAGGAAGCGGTCTTTCTTGAAGGCGGGCTTTGCCTTGAAGGAAGCGGCAAGGTTGGCGCAGATGTTGCGGTGGCTCAGCATCACGCCTTTAGCGTTTCCCGTGGTGCCGGAAGTGTAGATGATGGCTGCAAGGTCATCGGGCAGAGGGTCTTTTACCCAACCGTTGCAGCGGAAGTCTTCGTTGTCCTTCTTGAGGAATTCAAAGGTCTCGATGTCGATGATGAGGGTAAGTTTTTTGCGGCATTCCTCGCTCAGTTTCCCCATCATGCGCTGGGAAATGAACAGCACCTTTGATTCCGAATGAGTGAGGATGTTTGTGACCTCGTTTTCAGAGACATCGGCAAGCATTGGGACCACTATGCGTCCGTATGCGGTGGCGGCGAAGAAAGCCACAACCCAGTTGGGCATGTTTTGGGACAGGATGGCCACGCGGTCTCCGTGCCTTATGCCGAAGCGGGACATGCGCTGCGAAAGCCGCTCCACCTTGGTACGGAATTCGGCGTAGGTGTATTTCTGGCCGCCGTCTACATACTGGTAGGCGACCCTTTTTGAGTAGGTTGTTGTGGCGTAGTCAAAAACCTTGTGCAGGGTAGTGCACGTGTTCTCGCGGCCGCGGTACTTACGCCATGCCTTGTAAGGACTCTTGATTTTTTTTGCCATTTTTGGTTCAGGTTTGGTTTGGGTTTATTTATCAGGGACAGCAAACTGATCCTTGTGGAAGCCCTGGATTCCCATAGGCCGATAGTGGTCGTAGATACGCTGCATGTCGGCTTTAGGGTCATCTGTGATTTCAAAGGGCTCTCCTACGGAAATTTTCTTGCGGCCCCAGTCGTAGTATCCAAGGTATACCGTGGCTCCGGTTTCCTTGGCAATGAGATGGTATCCGCTTTTCCAGCGTTTTACAAGTGAGCGGGAGCCTTCCGGTGCAAGGGCAAGGTGGAATTCATCCACGCCTTCCATTACATCTATAAGGCTCTTGACGGTGGTGGCAGGGCTGGAAAGGTCTGTGGGAACGGCGCCGCAGGCCCTTAGGATAGCGCCCATGGGCCAGAAGAAGAAACTCTTCTTTACCATTATGTGAGCCACTTTCCCATACTGGGTATAGAAGAGATAGCTCACAAGGAAGTCCCACACGGTAGTATGGGGGACGCCCAGCACTATTGCCTTAGGCTCTTTCATGGGGCCGCCTATGCTTTCCCAGCCCATTTTCCTTAGGAGCCACCCGCAGAAACGTGCCCAGCGGGGGCTCACCTTTGTCTTTATCTTTATTTTTTTCTTTCCCATAGTTTAGATGTTTACGTCTTCGAGTTCTTTTTCACTGCGGAGGTTGTCCATGATGAAGTGCTGGCGCTCATAGGTGTTTACGCCCATGTAGAACTCCATGATGTCCTGGATGGACTCTTCATCGGCCAGCTTTACGGTATCCAGGCGCATGTTCTCCCCAATGAAATCCGCGAATTCGTGGGAGGAGATTTCTCCAAGGCCCTTGAATCGGGTGATTTCCACGCCGGATTTCAGTTTCTTTGCAGCTGCGTCCCTTTCTTCGGGGGTGTAGCAGTAAACCCTGTCTTTCTTGTTGTTTACGCGGAAAAGGGGAGTCTGGAGGATGTACACGTGGCCGCGGCGGATAAGGTCCGGGTAGTATTTCATGAGGAAGGTGAGGACCAGCATGCGGATGTGCATGCCGTCGTCATCGGCATCCGTTGCCACTATTATGTTGTTGTAGCGGAGGTTGTCGAGGTCCTCCTCCACGTCAAGGGCGGCTATGAGGAGGTTGAGTTCCTCGTTTTCGGCCACTTTCTTGCGGCTTTCCTTGAAGCAGTTGATGGGCTTGCCCCTGAGGGAGAACACGGCCTGGGTGTTGGCGTCACGCACCTTTGTGATGGTTCCGGATGCGGAGTCACCCTCCGTGATGAAGATGGAGGTTTTTTCCCTGAGGTCTTCCTTGCCCTTGGCCACTTTGTCGCAGTAGTGGAAGCGGCAGTCGCGGAGCTTGCGGTTGTAGACGGCGGTTTTCTTTGCCCTTTCACGGGTCTTTTTCTGGACGCCGGCTATTTCTTCGCGTTCGGCCTGGGAGGCCTTTATCTTGTCCTCAATGGTGGGGACTATTTCCATGTGCATGTGGAGATAGTCGTTGAGGTTCTTGGCCACGAAGTCGTTGACGAAGGTACGGATGGTGGGGCCGCGGTCTGTGGAGGAAGCGCCGTCCGGGCCCTTCACCTGCTTTTCCCACATATAGGTGCTGCCGAGCTTGGTCTTGGTCTGGCCTTCAAAGATGGGCTCCTGGATCTGGATGGAGATGGCGCCCACTATGCCCTGGCGGATGTCTTCGGGTTTGTAGTCCTTCTTGAAGAAGTCCTTAACGGTTTTGGCAATGGCTTCACGGTATGCGGCAAGGTGGGTACCACCGTCACGGGTGTTCTGGCCGTTCACGAAGCTGGAGATGTTCTCTCCGTAGCTGTTGCCGTGGGTGAGCACTATCTCTATGTCCTCTCCTTCAAGGTGGATGAGGGGGTAGAGGGGAGTCTCGCTCATGTTTTCCGTGACAAGGTCCAGGAGGCCGTTTTCGCTTTTGTAGGCTACTCCGTTGAGATTGAGGGTGAGGCCTTTCTTGAGGTAGGAGTAGTTTTTGACCATGCTTTCCACAAACTCCATGTGGAAGCTGAAGTCCCCGAACATCTCCTGGTCCGGGGTGAAGCGGATGTAGGTGCCGTTCTTTTCATTGGAAGGCACGATGGCGCTTTCCAGCAGTTCTCCGCGGCTGAACTTGGCGTAGGAGCACTGGCCGTCACGGTAGGAGGCCACGTAAAAGTCTATGGACATGGCGTTTACGGCCTTGGTGCCAACGCCGTTCATGCCCACTGACTTCTTGAAGTTGGTGTCGTCGAACTTACCGCCGGTGTTGAGCTTTGAAGTAGCGTCCACCACCTTGTTAAGTGGGATGCCGCGGCCGAAGTCACGCACGGAAACCACGCGGTCTTCCTCTATGGTGATGTCTATGCGCTTGCCGAAGCCCATGGAGAATTCGTCTATGGAGTTGTCCACGATTTCCTTCAGGAGCACGTAGATGCCGTCTCCCTGGCGGTCTCCGTTTCCAAGGCGGCCGATATACATGCCGGCGCGGCGGCGGATATGCTGATTCCATTCCAGGGTTTGGATGGAATCGTCGTTGTAGGAGTTGTTTGAAAGTACCTCTGCCATTCTGAATGTCTCAATTATGCAAAGATACGCTTTTTTGGGCGGAAAACCAATCTTTGCTATTTGGTAGATAATTACTATATTTGCATGTTTTTGCAAGAATTTTAAAAACAAGGAGATATGAAAAAGTATTTGCTTTTTGCAGCTGCCCTCTTCGCAGCGTTCTCATGTGCAAAGAATAATCAGTCCACCACCCCGGAAGAGCCTTCCAAGAAGCCATCCATTACCTGGGAGGCATATCCTACGTTTACCGCGGAATACATGCCCACCATGGATGCCGTCATCACTGTTTCGGCCCCGGAAGGCCTTGACGTCCTTACCATCAAGTCTGCGGCCACCAACCCGGATTACGTGAATGTCTTTGCCAAAACCTATATCGGCGTTTCCCAGAATCGCACAAGCAGCAATGTTGTCTTCGACGTCATCGACGACGCAACGGTGGCCTCCAATTTCGTGGATAAAAAGATCTGCACCAGCGCAGGCACCGCACTTCGCGGCAATACAGGCACCCTCAATCTCAATTTCCTCAAGCTCCTTGAGATTCTCACGAACAGCCAGGACATTGAGAACGACACCAACGTGTCATTTGAAATCAATGTGTCGGATGCCGCAGGCAACGCCCTTAACCAGACTGTAAAATTCCACTTTACGGCCGCTCCTGCCTTCGACTGGGCAAATACTGTTTCCACTACAGTGGTTCCCCTGGACAATTACAAGGATTACGCAACCGTAACGGTAACCGCTCCCGCACTTATCAAGTCGGTTTCACTTCTTGTCTCCAGCGAGTCCGCCGGTTTCAACCAGTGGCTGAATGTCCGTGCAACTAAGGAAGAAGACGGCAGCATCAATGTCCTGAATGAGGAAAACAACACCAATATCAAGCTTTGGAGCACCAATCCTCTGGACCAGAAAGAAGCAGTCCTTAACTTCTCCGAGCTCCTGTCAAACCTTCTCATCTATGCCAAGAGCGAGGAATCAAGCGGTATTACCTATGAGTTCCTGATTACTGTGAAGGACGGCCTTGACAAGACATCGTCACTGAGGATGAAGTTCAAAAAGTAAGCTTCAGGAGTATACAAAAATAGAGAGTGGCCTTTGCGGTCACTCTCTTTTTTTGCTGTTAAGCTTTGATTAGGCCTCTGAGATGGCTTCGTTGGGGCAGGTGCCTTCGCAGGCGCCGCAGTCGATACATTCGTCAGCGTTAATCTGGTAAGCGGCCTCACCGGCGGTGATGGCGCCTACGGGGCATACCTCTGCGCAGGAGCCGCAGGATACGCAAATTTCGGGATTGATTTTTCTTGCCATGTTTTTGTTGTTATTTGTAGGTAATTATTTTCGTGAGGGCAAAGGTAGGCATTAAATTTGATTTTGAAAACAGTTGTTGTTAACTTTGTGAATATGAAAATAACGTTTGTCGCAATATTTTCCGCCCTGGCCCTTTCCACCTGCGGGTCCGGCAGGTCTTCGGCCTCAAATACTGAAGCCGCGTTTGTCTCTGCAGTTTCCATGCCAGAGGAGGAGGATGGGGCGCTTCCCGTAGAGGCCGAACCCCAGGCAATGATTGAATGGGACAAGACCGTACACGACTTTGGAGACGTCAGTGTGTCGGATGGTCCGCTCACCTGCAGCTTTACCTTAAAGAATGTGGGCAGTGAGGCAATTTCCATCTTTGAGGTTGTTTCATCCTGCGGCTGCACCGGGGTGGAATTCCCTAAATCCAGGATAGAGCCCGGAAAATCGGCCACAATTTCGGCCACTTATAAAAACGAAGACGGCCCCACCGCGTTTGACAAGACGCTTACGGTGTATATCTCCGGCATAAGGCGCCCGGTTGTCCTGAGGCTTCGCGGCGTGGTGCACGACAAGAAGCTGTCCATGAAAGAGCTCTATTCTCCCGGAAAGATTGGGGAGTTTGGGCTTAAGACAAGGCGTTTCAAAACCGGAAACCTCAAGCAGGGGCTCTCTGTTACAGAAACCGCAAATGTGGCAAACCTTGGGAAAAAGCCGCTCACGGTGTCTTTCCAGGACGTTTCTCCAAACCTTTCGGTGAGCGTCAGCCCCAATCCCATTCCTGTAGGCAAAACGGCTCAGATAGTGTTCACGGTATCTTCGGCCCCTTCCGTTTACGGACTCAACGTATACACCGCCACTCCGGTCCTTAACGGTGAGGCGGCTTCCGATGTCCTGGAGGTTGCCGCCTGGACTCAGGAGAACTTCGCTCTCTGGAGCAGGGACGCCATTGAAAAGGGTGCCATACCCGCCTTTGATACCAGCACTCTCACTCTTGGAAGCGTAAAGCCCGGGGCAAAGCTTATGGCCGAATTCCCCCTTGCAAACCGCGGAGCCTCCTCTTTCCATATCCATAAGGCCGATTCCGACTCTCCGGCCCTAAAGGCTGTGAGCCTGCCGGACATCAAAGCCGGCGGAAAGGGAAAACTGCTGTTTGAACTTGACACGGCATCCCTTCCGGCCGGGGATAACGTGATAATGATAAGCCTTACAACCAATTCGCCGCAGCGGCCGCTTGTGAACTTGTTCGTGACCGTGGAGATAACAGATTGACAATAAGCAATATATGAAAAAACGCCTACCCGAATCCTGGTAGACGTTTTTGCGTAATGTACTGCTAATAAGCAGTTTGTCTCCACGCGCACGGGGCTATTCGGCCTCGGCGGTGGCGGCGGGTTTCATGACAAGCTCAATGAAGTTGTCCTGAGACAGGATTTCTTTGGCAAGGTCCTTGATGGCTTCCTTGGAGAGGGCGTTCACTGCGGCCTCATAGGCGGCGTCACGGTCTACTCCGTAGGTGATGTAAAGCTCAATGCCGTTGAGCCACCAGTTGTTGCGCTGACGGCTTTCGGGGATGTTCTTCTGGAGGTTGAGCTTGGCGGCTGCCAGTTCTTCGTCAGTGGGGCCTTCTTCGGCCAGCTTCTTGAAGCCTTCGATGGCCAGTTCACGGAGACGGTCGCAGAGGGCGGGTTTGCAGTCGAAGTACACCTGGTAAACAACGCGCTGCTTGGGACGGCGGGTGAGGTTGCCCATGGCGCTGGCGCCGTAGGTGCCGCCTTCCTCTTCACGGAGACTTTCCGTGTAGCGCATGTCCATGATATAGGAGATGGCGTCCATTGCGGCGTCTTTCTCATAGGAGAAGTCGGTGTCTGCGCTGTAAACCTGGAGAACGGTGCTCTTAGGAGTCTGCATGTCTACCTCAAACACGTTCTGGACGCGGCCGGTGACAATGTCTTCACGGGGATCCACCCATTTCAGGGCTTTCCTTCCCTTAGGCAGCGAGCCGATGTATTTCTCTACAAGCGGCTTCAGGGACTCAGGGTTCACGTCACCTACAATCACGAACTTGGCGCCTGCGGCGTCTGCGAAGAGCTTCTTCCAGTTCTTCTCCACCACCTGGAGGCTGGCGCGCTGCACGGTTTCAGCGGAGAGCATGGCCTTACGGGCGTTGCCGCCGTAAAGGGTCTTGTAAAGCTCGGACTGAAGCTTGTAGTTGGGCTGGTTCACGAGGTTGGGGAGGATGGCGTTGATCTGGTCGATGCCGTTCTGCCATTCTTCGGGGTCGAAGCGGGGATCCGTTACATAGAGGTAGAGGATCTGGAGGGCTGTCTCAAGGTCCTTGACGGTGCTCTGGCCGTTGATTCCGTGCTCCAGTTGGTCGAAGTAAGGATTTACGGAAAGGTTCTTGCCGGTGAGCATCTTGGTTACCATGGTACCGGAGAAGGATGATACGCCGGAGTTACCCTGGAACAGGCCGAAAATGTTGTCGTCAAAGGAAGCGATGTCGTCTGTGGAAACAAGGCTGAGACCGCCGTCCTTGTAGTAGTTGAACAGAATCTGGTCCTTGGTGAGGTCTGTGGGATACACGTAAACATCCACGCCGTTCTTGAGGGTCCACTTGGTGGAACCGTAGATGGAAGTTGCGGTTTTCTTTACGGCCGAACCCTTGAGCTTTGAGGGATCAAGGAAGGCCTCGGGGATTTCCTCGCCTTCCAGGGGCTCAACCTCGGAGGCGTTGACATCGGCGATAACCTTGAGGAGTTCCTCTGCGGTAGGGGTGGCGATGCCTTCCTTTTCCGGACCGTTGTAGATCATGATGAAGTTGTCCGGGGAGAAGAGCTGGGCCACAACCTGGCTCACAGCGGCTGCGTTGAGCTGGGAGAAGAGCATCTCAGTGAGTTCCTTCTGGTCCTTGGGCTCCATGATGGGCTCCTTGTCAAAGAAGTTCTGGAGGATTTCGCGGACGAATTCAGGGTTCTTGCGGGTAGATGCACGGTTTACGTTGGTTTCCAGCATTGAGAGGAACTCGGTTTTCACGCGGCCGAATTCGGCATCAGTGACACCGTGGCGCTGGAGCCTCACAAGCTCAGTGTAGAAGTCCTTGAGGCCACCGAGGATGTTGTCTTCCCTGAGGGTGACGTCTCCCATTACGGCATCAATGTCCTCGTAGATAAGGCTTGATACGTAGAAACCACCATTAAGATAAGGTGAGCCGGGCTTGGAGGTGATGTCCTGGAAACGCTCACGCATTACCATTGCAACAACACTCTTGATGATGTCGTTGACCTGTCCGTAAACGGTGGCGTTGATGGCTTCGGGGCTTGCGGGGCTGTGCCAGATGAGCTCTACGGAAGGGCTTGTGGTTTCAGGGTCAGTGATTACACCAACGCGGGGAACTGCGTGGCTTTCAATTTCCACAATACCCTTAGGGGCGGGATTCTCCTTCTTGGGGATTGCGCCGAAGATTTCCTCGATCTTGGCCTTGGTGCGCTCCACGTCAACGTCTCCAACCACAACCACGGCCTGGTTTCCGGGATGATACCACTTTGCGTAGAAGCTGTTGAGGGATTCCGGAACAAAGGTCTCAAGATGCTCCTGCGTGCCGATGAGGGTGTGCAGGGCAGGCTGGGTGCCTTCACCGAAGTAGTAGGGGAGGCTGCGCTCCATGGAACGCCACTGGGCGTTGCGGCGCTGGCGGCGCTCCTCGATGATAACTCCGCGCTCTGCATCGATCTCGGAGGGCTGGTTGAGCACATAGTGTGAGTAATCGGCCAGGATCATGAGGCAGCTGTCCACAACGCTTGCGCGCTCTACGGGGATGTTGTTGAGCATGTACTGGGTCTCTTCAAAGCCTGTTGAGGCATTGATGTTGCGGCCGAATTCCGCACCAATGGAGCGGAGGTAGTTGAGGATTGCCTTTCCGGGGAAGTGCTCTGTACCGTTGAAGCACATGTGCTCCAGGAAGTGTGCAAGGCCGTCCTGGGAAGGATATTCCTCCTGGATGGCGCCTACGTTTGTAGCAAGATAGAACTCCGCACGGCCCTTAGGGAGCTCGTTGTGGCGGATGTAGTAAGTGAGACCATTCTCAAGATGGCCGATGGTGACCTCTTCAGAATTGGGGAGTTGGGGCATCTGTGCAATCATGGCCTCCATCTGCTCGCGGGTGGGTTGCCCCTGTGCGAGCAGAGAGAGAGCCATAAATGACAGAGCAACTAAACTAACTAACTTTTTCATTGCTCTATAGGGTTTAGAAACTATTTGCCTGCAAGGCGTTTGTAGGTGTTCAGGCGGACCTTTGCGAATTCCTCTGTCTTCTGGAGGAGTTCATCGGCCTGGTCCGGGAACATCTTGTAAAGGGATGCAAAGCGAACTTCGCCCTTGAGGAAGTCCTGGAACTTGGTCCAGTCGGGTTCCTTGGAATCAAGGCTGAACGGGTTCTTGTCTGTGCCTTCCAGTGCAGGGTTGTAACGGTAGAGGTGCCAGTAACCGCATTCCACGGCCAGCTTCTCTTCCTTCTGGCTCAGGCCCATGCCGGCCTTCAGGCCATGGTTGATACAAGGGCTGTAGGCGATGATGAGGGAAGGTCCGTTGTAGGCTTCGGCCTCCTTGATGGCGTTGAAGAACTGCACGGGGCTTGCACCCATGGCTACCTGGGCCACATAGACGTAGCCGTAGGAGATGGCCATCATGCCAAGGTCCTTCTTGCGGATCTTCTTGCCGGAAGCGGCGAACTTGGCGATTGCGCCAATGGGGGTGGACTTGGAGCTCTGGCCGCCGGTGTTGGAGTAAACCTCGGTGTCAAGGACAAGGATGTTCACGTTTTCGCCGCTGGCAAGGACGTGGTCCAGACCACCGAAACCGATATCGTAGGATGCGCCGTCACCGCCGATGATCCACTGGCTGCGGGCGGGGATGAAGTGCTGGTATTCGACGATACCCTTGCAGGTGTCGCAGTTGCAGTCCTTTGCAAGCGGGACAATCTTGTCTGCCACCTCGCGGGTGACTGCGGGATCCTCGGGGGCCTCAAGCCACTTGGCGGCGAGGGCCTTGATGTCCTGGCTGCAGCACTCGCACTCGAGAGCCTGCTTCATGAAGCCCTTGACGGTCTGGCGTGCGCGGTCGGAGCCGAGCTTCATGCCAAGGCCGAATTCGCAGAAGTCCTCGAAGAGGGAGTTCTGCCATGCGGGACCGTGGCCATGGGCGTTGGTGCAGTAAGGGGAGGCGGGGAATGAAGCGCCGTAGATGGAGGAGCAGCCCGTTGCGTTGGCAATCATCATGTGGTCGCCGAACAGCTGGGTGATGTTCTTCACGTAAGGGGTTTCACCGCAACCTGCGCAGGCGCCGCTGAACTCAAACAGAGGCTGTGCAAACTGTGCGTTCTTCATGTTGGCCTTCTTGTCCACGTACTCCTTGTAGCCTACATACTTGTTAAGGTAGTCGAAGCCGGCCTGGTCGTCGTGGTCGGAGATGTAAGGGACCATCTTGAGAGCCTTTTCGGGCTTAGCAAGGCACACATCCACGCAGTTGCCGCAACCGGTGCAGTCGTCTACGGAGATTGCAAGGGCGTACTTGTAGTCCTTGAGGTTGGCCTTGCCCTGGGCGAGTTTCACGCTTGCGGGAACCTTTGCGGCCTCTTCTTCGGTGAGGAGGAACGGGCGGATTGCTGCGTGAGGGCAAACAAATGCGCAGTTGTTGCACTGGATACATTTTTCGGCATCCCAGGTGGGAACGTTAACGGCTACTCCGCGCTTTTCAAAGGCGGCGGTGCCGTTGGGCATGGTGCCGTCTGCGTAAGGCAGGAAGGCGCTTACGGGGAGGGTGTCACCGGCTTGTGCGTTCACGATGTCGGCGATGTCCTTCACGAATGCAGGAGCAAGACGGTCCTTATTGGGGTTCTCGAACTTGGCGGTAATTTCGGCCCACTCTGCGGGAACCTTGATTTCGGTGTATTCACCGCCACGGTCTACGGCAGCGAAGTTCATGTTCACCACGTTTTCACCCTTCTTGCCATAGGACTTCACAATTGCGTCCTTCATGTACTTCACGGCGTCTTCGGCGGGGATGATGCCGGTGATGCGGAAGAATGCGCTCTGGAGGATGGTGTTGGTGCGGCCTCCAAGGCCGATTTCGGCGGCAATCTTGGTGGCGTTGATGATGTACACCTTGATGTGCTTGCGGCCGATGGTGGCTTTAACGTTGTCGGGGATGTTCTTGATGGTCTCTTCTTCGTCCCAGAGGGAGTTGAGGAGGAGGGTGCCGCCTTCCTTGATGCCCTTCAGGACATCGTATTTCTTAAGGTAGGAGGGGACGTGGCAGGCCACGAAGTCCGGGGTGTTCACAAGGTACGGGGCCTTGATGGGGCTTACGCCGAAGCGGAGGTGCGAGCAGGTGTAGCCACCGGATTTCTTGGAGTCGTAGTCGAAGTAGGCCTGGCTGTAGAGGTCCGTGTGTGAGCCGATGATCTTGATGGTGTTCTTGTTGGCGCCGACGGTACCGTCAGAGCCAAGGCCGTAGAACTTGCACTCTGTGGTGCCGGGCTTCACGATGGAAACCTCTGACTTGATGGGGAGGCTCTTGAAGGTGACGTCGTCCACGATGCCGATGGTGAAATCGGCCTTAGGCTCCTTCATGTCAAGATTGTCGTAGACGGCCACGATCTGGGCGGGAGTGGTGTCCTTTGAGGACAGGCCATAACGGCCGCCGATGATAAGGACGTTGTCCTTGCCCTGGAAGAGGGCCTTGACGTCTGTGAAGAGGGGTTCGCCCACTGCGCCGGGCTCCTTGGTGCGGTCCAGGACGGCGATTTTGCGAACGCTCTTAGGAAGGACGGAGAAGAAGTATTTCTCACTGAAGGGCCTGTAGAGGTGGCAGGTGATGAGACCGTACTTGCGGCCGCGGCCTGCGAGGTAATCGATGGTTTCCTTGATGGTTTCGGTTACAGAACCCATTGCAACGATGATGTTCTCTGCGGTGGGGTCTCCGTAGTACTCGAAGGGACGGTAGCTGCGGCCGGTGAGTTCCGTGATTTCACCCATGTAGCGGGCTACGATATCCGGAACTGCATCGTAGAACTGGTTGCGGGTTTCAACTGCCTGGAAGTAAACGTCTCCGTTCTGGGCGGTACCGCGGGTGACGGGAGCATCCGGGTTGAGGGCGCGCTCGCGGAAGCGGCGGAGGGCCTTTTCAGATACCATGCTGCGGAGGGCGTCTTCGTCGAGGGCCTCGATCTTCTGGATTTCATGGGAGGTGCGGAAACCGTCAAAGAAATGAAGGAAGGGGAGGGAGGCCTTGATGGAGGCGAGGTGTGCCACTGCGGCCATGTCCTGGGCTTCCTGGACGGAACCGGATGCCAGCATGCAGAAGCCGGTCTGGCGGCAGGCCATGACGTCCTGATGGTCTCCGAAGATGGAGAGGGCGTGGCTGGCCAGTGCACGGGCGCTCACGTGGAATACGGTGGGCAGCATTTCACCGGCAATCTTGTACATATTGGGGATCATGAGGAGAAGTCCCTGGGAAGCGGTGAACGTTGATGTGAGGGCACCTGCCTGGAGAGAGCCGTGAACGGCGCCAGCGGCACCGGCCTCGGACTGCATTTCAGTTACCTTTACGGTTTCTCCCCAAAGGTTCTTTTTGCCGTGAGCAGCCCACTCATCAATGTTCTCTGCCATTGTGGATGACGGAGTGATAGGGTAGATGGCTGCATGCTCGCTGAACAGGTAAGCGATGTTGCTGGCGGCATAGTTACCATCACAGGTGATGAATTTCTTTTCGTTTGCCATAATTTTTAGTGTGGTTAATATAGATAATTGTTATTGAATTCCTTCGATGATGATGGCGGAGGGGGACACCCTTTCCGGAGCATTTGCCCGGATAGGGTCGCGAAGCGACGCGGAGGAAAGGGTGTCTCCCTCTGCAATGTCCGGAATAGAAGAGATAATCCGTTTTGCAAGCCCTTGAAGGACATCTCCGGGGCCGATTTCAACAAAGCGGGAGGCTCCGTCCTGAATCATGTTAAGGACGGTCTCGGTCCAGCGGACCGGGCTTGTGAGCTGCTTAAGGGCATTTTCCTTGATGACTGCCGGATCCGTTGTGGGAGCGGCGGTTGCGTTTTGGTAGATGGGGTAGCGGGGTGCCTTGAACGGGGTGGCCTCTATGGCCTTTGCAAGTTCTGCGCGGGCCGGCTCCATGAGAGGGGAGTGGAAGGCACCGCTGACGGGAAGGACAAGTGCACGTTTGGCACCGGCTTCCTTGAGGCGTGCGCAGGCTTCCTCCACGGCCGCCTTTTCTCCGGAGATGACTACCTGCCCGGGGCTGTTGTAGTTGGCGGGAACAACGCCGGGGATGCTGGCGCAAACTTCCTCTATGACACTGTCCGGGATCTTGATGATGGCAGCCATGGTGCCGGGAACGGTTTCGCAGCACTTCTGCATTGCCGCCGCGCGTGCGGCTACAAGCCGAAGGCCGTCTTCAAAACTGAGCGCCCCTGCGGCAACCATTGCGGAGAATTCCCCAAGCGAGTGGCCCGCAACCATATCCGGCTGCTGAGCCTGTTCCATTGCGAGGATTGTGGAGTGGATGAAGATTGCCGGCTGGGTAACCCTGGTGGCCTTGAGGTCTTCGGCCTCTCCTTCAAACATTATGTCCGTGATGCGGAAGCCAAGGATGTCATTGGCCCTTTCAAACAGCTCCTTGCGGGAGGGGTAAAGTTCTTTGGCCATTCCCGGAAATTGGGAGCCCTGGCCGGGGAAAATATATGCTGTCTTCATTAAATATCTATAAGCGTACAAATATAGCAATTTTTTTCGTTCGTTGCAAAAAGAAAGCCACTCTCCGCCCTCCTCCTTCCGGGCCTCCATGCCCGCCACTGCCCAGGGCATCTGCGTCCCCGTCCACGTTTTCGGCCGTTATTCGTGCTCGAACCTGCCGATTTGGTCTCTCCGAGCACGTTTGACCCCTGTTTTTGTGCTCGAACCTGCCGTTTTGATCTCTCCGAGCACGCTTGACCCCTGTTTTCGTGCCCGAATGCTTGTTCGGAGGCCGAAGGCCGACAAGGGGGTGTTTGAGGGGGCAGACAAGTTTGGCCCGGCATAAGCCAGGCCAAACTTGTACCCTCGCTCGGAATCGAACCGGGACCAACGGAACCGGAATCCGTTATTCTATCCTTTAAACTACGAGGGCAACGGGATGCAAATTTAGCAAATTTTTTTGGAAGCGGGACGGGTTTTTGATATATTTGCAAAGAGATAACGCTAAAACAACTGAGTATGAACCTTTTCAACCCTGAAATCAAATTGGAGAAGCAGCTTCAGGCGCAAATTTACAATGCCCTGGAAGGAGACGTAGTGAATTATATCCTCTCCCATGCAGGAGACACCCAGAACGACATATTCCTCAAAAGCTGGAAGGAGGGCGGCAGCATGAAAGTAACCCCTGACGTGATGAAGGATTTCTACGACCTTTGCATGGGGGTCAAGCGGCGCCTCGCATTCAACGAGCCCGTGGATTTCTTCATTGCGGGAAGCCCGGAAGTGAACGCCAATGCGATTTCGGCCTTCAAAGAGGGTAACCCTCACATAGTTACAATATACTCAGGCCTTTACAACCTCATGACCCAGGACGAGCTTCGTTATGTCGTGGGGCATGAACTTGGGCACCTCATAAACAAGGATGGCAAACTTGGGCGCCTGCTTGGATTTGTGTACCCCAACCCCGCCCAGATGCCCATGGCACTTGCCTTCAAGGTGAGAATCCATGACCAGCTTCAGGAACTTGTGGCCGACCGCTACGGCTACCTAGCCTGCGGCAACCTTGAGGCATGCGTGACCAGCGTTTTCAAGCTCTCTTCAGGGCTGGACCTTCCAAAGCTTGGAGTAAGCATAGACGCCCTTATGGAGCGCAACGACAAATCCCTTGAATTCTTCCTCCACGAAGGAGGAATCAGCGACGACACCCACCCCGTGAACCCCATCCGCGTCCAGGCGCTTAAACTGTTCGCATGCGCCCGCTCCGACAAAGAGCTTGAAGACGGCATGAACGAACTCATCCAGGTTCTCCTCAAAAGCGGCGGAAACCCCATGGACCCTCCCATGTCCATTTTCCTTGCCACAGCGGGTATCATTGCCGGCAGCATCGACGGCCAGCTCACAAAGGCCGAATATGAGAGTATCATAGCAAATCTCAGCGCCTCACACCTTTTCCCGTCAGGCTTTGTGGAAAACATTCATAATGAGGACATTGACAAGCTCTTCACTGAGTCCGTAAACGCCCTAATCAAGATGGATGGCAACATACGCCCCGCGCTTCTTCAGTACATGATTGAAATCGTTCTCTCGGACCACGACATCCATGAGAAGGAGGTTGCTTTCATCTACGACATCGGCCAGAAACTTGGCCTTGGCATGGAGGACATTTCCCGCATTTTCGGCGGGGCCATCCAGCGGTACTTCAGTCCCAGCCTGTCGTCCCTGGCATAAAGATTTCCGCATATGACCACACAGGGGCCGACTAAAAAGTAGATTCTTCGGCAGGTTCACCTGCCTCAGAATGACATGAGACTGTCATTCTGAACGAAGTGAAGAATCTATTTAGTCGGCCCCTTTTGTTTTCCGTCCACGAAAACGGGCAAAAACGTGGCCGAGCAGAGCGAAAGCGGGGACGGTGGAGTTTCCGCGCAGTTTCAGATTGTAAAAAAATGCGTATATTTGCGAAATGTTTTTGAAACAAAACTAAATCAATAACACTAATTCTTTATTATGAAAAAACTACTTGTATCAGCACTTGTGCTGGCTCTTGGCTTCAGTGCGTTTGCACAGGAAGAGGAGAAAGAAATGAAAAAAGGCTGGAGCTTCGGCCTGCTGCCCACTGCAACTTATTCGGTTGACAACGGTTTCCAGGCAGGTGCCTTTGGTGACGTCTATTATTATGGTGACGGCTCCACTTATCCGGATCCCCTCCACAAGATAAGCTGGGAAGGCTCTTACTTCACCCACAGCCACCGCATGCGTCTTTACCTGGCGTATGACTCCAAGTACCTTATCCCCAACATGCGCGTAAACGCATCGGTCACCTACATGACAGACCCCCTGTACAGCCTGTGGGGCTTCAACGGTGCGGCCGCAACCCAGAATTACGATGTATGGTCCAACCGTAACCAGGACCAGGCCATTCCCGCCTCCGCCACGGATCAAACCCTTACCAACATTAACTATTACGGCATGAGCCGCAAGATGCTGCGTATCCTTGCCAACTTCCAGGGCCAGATTGTCCCTCACCTCAACTGGGCTGCCGGCGTGAACTTCTGGAAGTGGGACCTTGGCGCAATGAAGGATAACGGCGTAAAGGTAGGCGACGAAAGGCGCTATTACAACACAAACGCCACCCTGTATAACTTCCTCACCAATGCAGGTGTTATCTCGGAGGCCGAAAAGAACGGCGGTCTTGCACTTGAGCTGAACGCCGGCCTCGTTTTCGACACCCGTGACATCGAGGCTGCCCCCAACAAGGGTATCTGGGCCGAGGCTTACCTCAACGGCAATGTCCTTAACCAGCGCTACCTGAAGGCCTGCGCCTATTTCCGTCACTACATCAGCATCCCCATCCACATCCCTGCCGGTGAGCCCGTGTTTGCATACCGCCTTGCATGGCAGCAGACAATTGCCGGTGAAACCCCGCTGTACATGATCCAGAACAACCCTCTGCTTGTCCAGCGCAACATGATCTCCGAAGGCTTCGGCTCCTCCAACACCATCCGCGGTCTCCGTGAAAACCGTATCCTCGCAGAAGGCATGGCATGGGCAAACCTGGAGCTCCGCGTCAAGCTTGTGAACTTCAAGCTCTTCAACCAGTACTTCTACATTGCCGTGAACCCGTTCTTCGATGCCGGTATCATCACCAAGCAGTACAAGGCCGACGCCCTTGCAAAGATTGCCGTTGACGGTAAAATCTACGACCCCACCTTCAACACCCTCACTGGCACCACAGATCCTATCTACGACGCCTCCAAGGCCGGCAGCATTGTCTACAGCGGCGGTGCAGGCTTGAAGATCGCCATGAACCAGAACTTCATCGTATCGGCCGATTTCGCAAAGTGCTTCACTCCCGGAATGGATGCAGGCCTTTGGATCGGTATCGGCATTAACTATCAGTTCTAAGCCATGAAGAGAATTACCAACATTTTGGCCATTGCGCTTTTGGCCATCTCAATGACAAGCTGCCTTGCCGGCAAGTTCATGTCAAGTTTTGCACTTACACCCAACCCTCACGGCGTTGCCGATATCGACCGCACCCGTGCAAAGGCCGATTCCCTGATGCCCGGCTCCACCGCCTGGTACGACGGCCTGAAGGCCCAGGGCATCCTCAAGGACACCTGGACCACCAGCTGGGACGGCAAGAACCTCCACGCATGCTACGTTCCTGCAAAGGATCCCGCAAACGCCCAGGGTACCGCAATCGTTGTCCACGGTTACGGAGACAACCACTTTGTATTCCTCTATCTTGTACGCATGTACAGGGATGAGTTCAACTACAACGTCCTGTTCCCTGACCTCCAGTATCACGGATACTCGGAGGGCGACGAAATCCAGATGGGCTGGTTCGACCGCCTTGACCTTGAAATCTGGGCAAAGGAAGCCCACAAGATTTTCAACGACGACTTCATGGTGTTCCACGGCGTGTCAATGGGCGGAGCAACCGTCATGATGGCATCCGGCGACGAGCTCCCGGAATACGTGAAGGCAATCGTGGAAGACTGCGGCTATGCTTCCGTTGTAAAGCAGTTCAACCAGAACCGCAAGGAAAGCTTCGGCTTCATCCCTCCGGATGTTCTCCAGAGCGCAAGCCTGGTTACAAAGAAAAACTACGGCTGGGGCTTCTGGGAGGCTTCTTCGGTGGAGCAGCTCAAAAAGAGCACCGTCCCCATGCTTTTCATCCATGGTGACGCCGACGACTTTGTCCCGTTCAGCCATCTCCAGCTCAACTATGACGCTAAGAAAAACGGCTACAAGGAAATGTACGTGTGCCCCGGCGCAGTGCATGCCAACTCCTATGCCAAGGATCCCGAAACCTACAAGCACAGGGTTCTGAACTTCCTCAAAACCGTGAAGAACATGCTTGATTTGGGTATTTATCCGGACGGAACCAACAGAGCATACATAGTTAACAAATGAGTAAAAAGTACATTCTGGCCCTGGATCAAGGAACTAGCTCCTCCAGGGCCATAGTTTTTGACCATGAGGGCAAAATCTGCTCCGTGGCCCAGCAGGAGTTCACCCAGCATTTCCCCAAACCGGGCTGGGTGGAGCACGACCCCATGGAAATCTGGTCCTCCGAGGCCGCCGTCATCGCCCAGGCCATCTCCAAAATAGGGATCAACGGGCTGGACATTGCTGGTATCGGCATAACAAACCAGAGGGAAACCACCATTGTATGGGATGCCGAAACCGGCCTTCCCGTGTACAACGCAATTGTGTGGCAGGACAGGCGCACCTCCGAGTTCTGCGACTCCCTCAAGGCCGAAGGACTGGTGGAGAAAATCCGCCGTAAGACAGGCCTTATCATCGATGCCTATTTCTCCGGCACCAAGATCAAGTGGATCCTGGACAACGTCCCCGGCGCCCGTGAGAAGGCGGTTGCAGGAAAACTGCGCTTCGGCACGGTGGATTCCTGGCTTGTGTGGCAGCTCACAAGGGGAGAAGTGCATATCACGGACGTTTCCAACGCCTCCCGTACAATGCTCTTCAACATCAATACCCTTGAGTGGGATGCCGAACTCCTGGACCTTCTTGGAGTGCCCGCATCCATGATGCCGAAGGTGTGCTCCTCGTCTGAGATTTACGGCTACACCAAGACCACCATCTTTGCCCATGAGGTTCCCATTGCCGGAATCGCCGGAGACCAGCAGGCCGCCCTTTTCGGCCAGATGTGCACGGATCCCGGCTCTGTGAAGAACACTTACGGCACCGGCTGCTTCCTTCTTATGAATACCGGCAAGGAGCCCATCCTTTCCATGAACAACCTCCTCACTACGGTTGCATGGAAGATAGGGGACACCGTGAACTACGCCCTTGAAGGCTCCATCTTCGTTGGCGGCAGCGTTGTCCAGTGGCTTCGTGACGGCCTTGGGGTAATCCGCTCATCCTCAGAGGTTGAGGCCCTGGCTGCCAGCGTCCCGGACAACGGCGGCGTGTACTTTGTGCCCGCTCTCACCGGCATGGGCGCCCCTTACTGGGACCAGTACGCCCACGGCGTTATCTGCGGCATCACCCGCGGCACCACTTCGGCCCATATAGCCCGCGCAGCGCTTGAGGGCATCGCCTTCCAGACCATGGACATAGTCCGCGCTATGGAAAAAGACGCCGGCGTGAAACTCTCAGAGCTCAAGGTAGACGGCGGGGCATCGGCCAACAACCTCATGATGCAGTTCCAGGCCGATATCCTTGACACTTCCGTAATCCGTCCTAAGGTAACCGAAACCACCGCCATGGGCGCCGCCTATCTTGCAGGCCTTGCAGTAGGCTTCTGGGGCTCCCTTGACGAAATCAAGCAGCAGTGGCAGGCCGACCGCACCTTCACCCCCTCAGGTGAAGACATGTCCGCCGCCCGCGCCGGCTGGGCCGATGCCATCAAACGAACAATCAATAGGTAATTATATGGGAGGTATGTATGCCTGAACCGTCGGCTTCGCCGACCCCTCCCACTTCGTGGGCCCCTCCCTCTTACATGGCCGAGGGTGGCCATGGGTTCAGGCATACATACCTCCCATAAAAAACATTTTGAATATGAATCCTCAGTTTATTTTTGAATTTATCGGCACACTGGTGCTGGTTCTGCTGGGCGACGGCGTCTGCGCAGCATGTTCCCTGAATAAGTCCAAGGCAAAAGGTGCCGGATGGGTGGTGATTACACTTGGATGGGGCCTTGCCGTGATGATGGGTGTACTCATTGCCGGGCCTGTTTCAGGAGCACACCTCAATCCGGCCGTAACGCTTGGCCTTGCCATTGCGGGAACCTTCGACTGGTCACTGGTCCTTGGTTACATTGTGGCCCAGATGCTTGGCGGTTTTGTTGGTGCAGTGCTTGTATGGCTCTTCTACAAAGACCACTACAAGGCAACGGCCTCGGAGCCCGACACCATGCTTGGCACTTTCTGCACCATGCCGGCCATTGCGAATCCCTGGCGCAACTTCCTATCGGAGGTCATCGCCACCTGCGTGCTGGTATTCGTGATCCTGGCCCTTGGAACTCAGGGCAACGCCTTCCAGGTTGGCCCCGTGAGCGCATCTACCGGCTCTCTTGGCGCCTGGCCTGTCACCTGCCTTATCATGTCGCTGGGCATGTCCCTTGGCGCAACCACGGGTTACGCCCTCAACCCCGCCCGTGACCTCAGCCCCCGCTGCGCTCACGCCATCCTTCCCATCGAGGGCAAGGGCTCAAGCGGCTGGTGGTACAGCTGGGTTCCCGTCTGCGGCCCTATGACCGGCGCAGCCGTCGCCGCCGGCCTGTACCTTTTGGTCTTTTAGCCTGGCGCCTATCGGCCTAAGTATCAGCTATTTACTAACAATCGGGTGCACATGCAGGTGCACCCGATTGTTTATAATATGTTGGAAGTCAATGTGTTTGGCGGCAGAAATCAGCCTTTGCGCTCTTCCTTTAGCGTAAGGGCCATGAAGAGCATGGCAAGGATGCAGGCGGCAATGAGGAGCACGAAGGTGGAGTTCCAGCCAAGGGACTGGGCCACAAGGCCAAGGATCCAGTTGGCAAGGAGGAACGTGCCGAAGAAGTAGCCGAAAAAGCCCGTAAGGCCTGCGGCGGTACCGGCGGCGTTCTTGGGTGCAAGGTCAAGTGCTTGTACGCCGATGAGCATCACGGGGCCGTAGATGAAGAATCCTATGCCGATGAGGCATATCATTACCACTGTAATGTTGTCAATGAACTGCCAGTAGAGCACCACAAACACCAGCACCAGCGCCATGAAGATGATTGTGGGCAGGGCGCGGCGTCCGTGGAACACTTTGTCTGACAGCCAGCCGCAGATGATGGTGCCGGGAATGGCTGCAAATTCATAGGCCGAATATGCCCAGCCCATGGACTTGATGTCAATGCCCTTTTCCGTAAGCAGGGTAGGGGCCCAGTCCAGGCAGCCGTAACGGACCATATACACAAAAGCGTTTGCAAGCGCTATGAACCACAGGAACTTGTTGTTGAGGACATATTTGAAGAAAATGTCCTTGGCCGAAAGGGTTTCCTCGGATTTCTCGGAGTAGTTCTTGGGGTAGTCGCCTCGCCAAGCCTCCACGCTCTGAAGGCCGCAGGACTGCGGAGTGTCCCTGAGAAGGATGTATGCCAGCACGGCTATCATGAGCGCAACCGCGGCAGGGAAGGCAAAGGTGCCGATGAGGAAGTAAAGCTCCGAGTGGGCGCCGTAGAACCAGCTTCCGAACCAGATGGCGCCGTAGGTGGCCATGAGGCCCACCAGGCCGCCGCCAACGTTATGGGCGCAGTTCCAGATGCTCATCATGGTGCCGCGTTCTCCGGGGGAGAACCAGTGGGTCATGACTCGGCCGCAAGGAGGCCATCCCATGCCGTTGAACCACCCCACGCAGGCATTCAGGATACCCATCACCACAATTGCCAGAGCTTTGTTGTCGGCCCCTATATACTTGATGGGAACAATCATGAACGCCATGGAAAGGGCGCTTAGGATAAGCCCCAGCGGCAGGAAGACGCGGGCGTTTGAGCGGTCGCTCACGCTTCCCATAAGGAACTTTGAAAGGGCGTATGCGGCCGCGTTGATACCTAGCACAAAGCCAAGTTCGGCCTTCTGGAATCCAAGCGGAGCCATGAAGGGAATGGCCAGCGAGAGGTTTTTTCTGACAAGATAGAAACCGGCGTAGCCTATGAATGCGCCGATGAAAACCTGCCAGCGGAGACGCTTGTACTTAGCATCGGCCTCAGGACCTGTCTGGGCCGGCAGATAAGCGGGTTGTCTTAAGAAACTGAGCATTGCTATCTTACAACTTCAATGAGGCGGTTAGGGTAGTTTGAAATGATGGCGTCTACGCCGCATTTGACCATGCGTTTCATCTCCGGCTTGCTGTCTACGGTCCATGGAACTACACCGATTCCATGTTCATGGCACCATGCAACGTTTGCGCGGGTTACAACGTGGGATTCTGGGCTCCACCACTGAGGGACAAAATCAAGCCTTTCAAGGAGGCTCTCTATGTCCCCGCCCTCTTCAAACTCCGTGAGGTAGGAAAGGGTGACATCCGGCCATTTCTCATGGATGTAGTTGAGCGCACGGACATCGAAGCTCTGGACAATGAGGCGGTCTCCGAGATTCTTGGAGAGAAGGAGGGGAATGCATACGTCGCAGAAGGTGCGGTAGTCCGGCCAAAGGGTGCCTTCGCCTTCGGCATCAACGGACTTAATCTCAATATTGTAGTTCACGGGAGTTTTGGCATAGCTCTCCGTGAAATCTATGAGCTCCGATGCCAGGGGCTTTGACACGGCCATCTTCTCTTGGTCGGGCCAGCGGTCTACGTGCCTAAGACCAACGTCGTACTTTGCAACGCTGTCGTAGGGCATGGTGAAGATGTACTCCTTGGGGTCTCCCTTCTTCACGAGGGAACCGTCCGGGCGGGTGGAGTAGCGCTCGTGGAAGTAAGGGTCGTGGGACACCACAACCTGCATATCGGAGGTGACGTGGAGGTCGAACTCAAGGGTGTTCACGCCAAGGTCCAGGGCGTTTTTCATGGCGGGAATGGTGTTCTCCGGGTACAGGCCCGCTCCGCCGCGGTGAGCCTGGACGTCAATGGGAGTCTTGGGGGCCGAAGTGCCGCAGGATACCGCGGCGACAATGGCAAAAGGTAGAAGTATGCGTTTCATTACGAGTTTGGTTTATATTCATAATTTGAGATTCTTCGACTTCGCCCTTCGGGCTTCGCTCAGAATGACAAGAGGGCTACTCCAGGGATTCGGCAAGGATTGATATGGGGTTCATGACGGTGTAGCCGGTGCTCATCTCTATCTGCCATTTGCAGGTTTCGCAGTCGCAGGCCACAACGTCAGGGTTCACGGTTTTAATCTGGTCAAAAAGGGCCGCCCCAATGGCCTGTGAGGCCTCGTAGTTCTCTTTCTTGAAGCCGTAGGTTCCGGCAATTCCGCAGCAGGCCGAATCCAGAAGGGTGAATTCCACCCCGGGAATCATTTTGAGGATTTTCTCCGAGAAAACGCCCCAGCCCAGTTTTTCCATGTGGCAGGGGACGTGGTAGGCCACCTTTTTGTGATAACCGGCCTTGAACTTGAGCGTGGCGCCCTTTTCCAGTTTCTCGAAGATAAAGCGCACGGCCATGAGGATGGAAACGCGTACGGCCGAATTGTCCACTCCAAGAAGGTTGGGATATTCGTCCCTGAGGGTGAGCGTACATGTGGAGGACGATGTCACTACCTTGAGCCCGCCGTCTACAACGGCCTTTTTGAGGACTTCAACATTGTGCCCGGCCTGTTTTGTGGCCTGCTTGGAAAGCCCGTTTGTAATGAGGGCGATTCCGCAGCACTTTTCCTTTTCAAGGAGCTGGACTCCTACTCCCAGGGCGTTGAGAACCTTCACAAGGTCTTTTCCAAGTTGGGGGTAGTTGTAGTTCACATAGCAGCCGTGGAAATACGCCACCTGCTCCGGGAAGGCCGCCTGCTCTTTACGATGGCGTTTGAGCCAGCCCTCGAAGCTGCGGGCGCTGTATTTGGGGAAGGTGCGGTGCCTGTCTATGGCAAGGGTCCAGTCCAGGGCCTGCTTGGCAATTCCAAGGCCCGTGACGCCGTTCACAATAGGTGCGAACGGCCTTGCCATGGTTCCCATGAAATCTGTGTTGGCAAGCATTACGTCCCTCAGTTTTGGGGCCGATTTCTCATACTTTATGCGGGCGCTCTGGATAAGGTCCGCCACATCAACTCCGGACGGGCACGCTACCTCGCAGCGCTTGCAGTTGAGGCAGTACTTGAGCGCATAGTTAAAGAAGTAAGGGTCTTTCAGGCGAAGCCTTTCACCGTCCGGGCCGGCCTGTTTGGGGCCGGGATAAAGCGGATTCACCTGCAGCACGGGGCAGTAAGCGGTGCACACCGTGCACTTCATGCATTCCTCGAAATTGTGGGAACTCTGTGTATATTCCTGAAGTTTCATACTACATTTCCTTTTGAGATTCTTCGACTCCGCCCTTCGGGCTCCGCTCAGAATGACAGCCTGTGTCATCCTGCTTCGGGCTCCGCTCAGAATGACAGTCGGTGTCATCCTGCTTCGGGCTCCGCTCAGAATGACAGTCGGTGTCATCCTGAGGAGCATGGCGACGAAGGATCTGATCGCAGGCGGAAAATGCGCTGTTGATGGCAAGGCCTGCCGCGCTACCGAATTCCGGGTGGGTGGAGCCAAGCACGGAACCTGCTACATAAAGGTTTTCAAGCGGGAGGCCCTCACGGATGCCGTGAAGGGAGGAATCGGCCTTGACGCCGTATTCCATGTAGGGCTGGTCAGCTTGGAAGGAAGGATTGTACCACTGATTGCGGTCCTCTGAGGCTTCCACATCCAGGCCGAAGACGGGCTCAGAGATCTCAAACGGGTTGCTCCTGAGGCCTTTGGAGAAGTAGCCGCCGGTTGCAAGGATAAACCACTGAGCCTCAATGTAATGGGAGTCCAGGTTACGGGTGACTACGCTGTGGACCCTGCCGCCGTGTATATGGGCCGAAACGGCCTCGTCTCCGCCAAGGAAGGTGCCTCCAAGGACCTCATAGCGGCGTTTGAGAAGCATCTGGGTGCGGATTCCGGGAACAGACGGCGGCATGGTTCCGGCAAAAACTACCTGGGCCGGTATGCCCTGACGGATTCGGCCGGGAACTGAAGGGTCCAGAAGGCCGAAAACCTGGGGCAGGATTACAGTGTCTTCGTCTTTGAGGAGCACGCGGACTTCCTGTACCACTTTCTCCCAAACCCTGTCCATCTTGCGGGCAATCTGGACCGAGCGCATTTCCGAGGGGGAGAGCTGGAGCTGCTCCAGTTCCGGGAGGGAGATGAAGCGGATTCGGCACTCGAGGCCCTCTTTTTCAAGGCCTTCGGCAAGGAAGGAGGAGAAGAAGTCGTGGTAGCCGAGGAAGTTCACCACAAGGGCCCTTCGGCCTATCTTAGGGGTCTCGAAGAGGCTTATGTCTTCAAGGGAAAGGGCGCTGGGGCGGAAAGTGCCAAGGGGCATCAGGCGCACGCCCTCCTTATAATGTACATGTATGCCCGCCTCCTGGAAAAGGGTGGCAAGACGGGGCTCCGGGGCCGAAAGTGACTCAAACGTGCCGGAGAAGAAGTGAAGGGCGTTCTGGCCGCCGGATATTATGGCCGTGGAAAGGCCTTCTTTCTGGAGGCTGATTCCGGCCGTCATGCCGGCAAGGCCGCCTCCAACAATTACAACATCGAATTTCATAACCCTAGCACGTGTTTATAAACCCACTGAGTGTATTCGGCTTCACGGAGAGTGTCTCCCCAGCCAATGGGGAAATTGCCTTTCCAGCGCTCCTGGAGGAAATCCCTGATGTCATCGCGTTCCCTCTGAACGCAGCCGTGGGCCTTGGCAAGAAGGCCGGCGGCCCTTACCGCGCAGAACTCTCCCTGGCAGGTTCCCATGCCCACCCTGGTGCGGCGGCGAAGGTCTGTGAGGGTGCTTACTTCCAGACGGTCTATGGCTGCGTTGATTTCGGCCACGGAAACTTCCTCGCATTCGCAGATGAGGGTGTCGTCACGGCGGTCTCCGGTGCGTATGCGGGATGCGCGGGTGCCCATGCGGGATGCGGCGGCTTTCTGGGCCATGGTGGGGGATTCCCATATCTTCTGGGCCACTTCCTCGTAGGATTTTTCCTCCGAGCCGGGAAGGGGAGTGGTGGCGGTTTCGCAGGGCTTGTCAATGCCAAGTTTCCGGCACACGGCGTTGGTGGCAATTTCGGCCATGAGCCTGTAGGTCATGAGCTTGCCGCCGGTGATGGTGATGAAGCCTTTGATGCCGTCACGTTCCTCGTGGTCCAGGCACACTATGCCGCGGGAGATGTTTCGGCCTGTGGGGTCGTTGTCGGCGGAAACAAGAGGCCGAACCCCGGCATAAGCACGTAGGATACGTGTTGACGACAGCGACGGGGCAAGCTTTGCGCCTTCCGTGATGAGGAGGTTCACTTCATCCGGGGTGACCGCAACGTTGTCGCATTCCTCAAACGGGATGCGCGTAGAAGTGGTGCCGATTACGCACACGGTGTCTCCGGGCACAAGGATATCGGCGTTGGAGGGCTTCCGGCAGCGGTTTATGACCATGTTGTTTACCCTGTGGGCAAAGATGAGGAGGGCTCCCTTTGCGGGATACATCCCTACATTTACCCCGGCCATTGCGGCAATGCCGTGGCCCCAGATGCCGCAGGCGTTGACGGTGACGGGGGCGTAGTAGTCCTGCTCCTCACCGGAAATGTTGCGGGTGTGGACGCCTATGATTGTATCTCCTTCCTTGATGAATCCGGTTACCTCTGTCTGGAGACGCACCTGCCCGCCGTGGAGCTTTGCGTCCAGCATGTTGGCTGCGCAAAGGCGGAAAGGGTCTACGCTGCCGTCCGGTACGCGGACCGCACCTATGAGTTCAGGGTTCACCGACGGCTCCAGGCGCTTTGCAAGGTCCGGGTCTATAATTTCGGCATTGATTCCCGCGCTCTGACAGGCCTCCACGAAGGTTTTCTGGTAAGAGAGGTCGTCTTCCGGTAGGGTGATGAAAAGGCCGTCGGTTTCGTCTATGCAGTGAGCGGCTATGCGCCTGAGGATCATATTTTCCTCAATGCATTCGCGGGCGCTTTCAGCGTCATTTACGGCATAACGGGCACCGCTGTGGAGAAGACCGTGATTGCGGCCGGTGGCGCCCGTTGCAATGTCTGAGCGCTCTATCAGGAGTGTCCTGAGGCCTCTCATGGCGCAGTCCCGCTGCGTTCCGGCCCCGGTGATACCGCCGCCTATGATTATTACGTCAAATTCGTTGGGTTTCATAGTCTCAGTGTAACAATAGGGCAAATTTACTCATTTTCCCGCACCCTTGCAACCTTTTTTTCGGGGTACTTCCCGGCCCGTCCACGTTTTCGGGCGTTTTTGTGGCCGGACCACCGTTTTCGGCCGCAGGGGACCCGCCGCAAAGCCGTGAAATGACGAGCGGCCGAGTTTTAGGGACGAACGGAACACACCGAAACCCCATACTTGCTAACTTTGTAAAGCATAAATTTATGACACTAAAAAAATTTGCCAGATGAGAATCTGTTTTGACACATTTCGCGGCATAACTGCCGCTGTTTTGGCATTGACGCTGGTCTTTCTTGGACAGTCGTGCAAGCGGGAAGACCCTCAGCCAGTGGAAACCCCGCTCCTGAAAGTCTCAGGTACATCCCTCAGCTTTGCCGGGGCAGGTGGAAGCAAGGAACTTACCATTGAAGCCGGCGGCGCCTGGAAGGCCGAATCTTCCCAAAGTTGGCTCAAAATCACTCCCGCAAACGCTGGCGGCAACAAGACCGTTACCGTCACCGCGGAAGCCAATGGCAGCACCGTCAAGCGCACCGGCAAGATCCAGTTCAGCCTTACCGCTTATCCGGATATCACTCAGTCTGTGGATGTTACCCAGGCCGAAAAAGACGGTGAGGATCCCGGTCCTGAGAAGCCCGAAAATCCTGAGGAAGAGGACGACGGCCCGGATACCTCCACTCTTGTAATCCCCAGGGAGGATTTCACGGTGGAAAGCGTCTGGAGCCTTACCGGCGGAATCATGGGCCTGGAGTGGACCAAGGATCATCCCATGTACGAGGAACCCTCCCACGGCTGGATTGCCGCATTTGACGTAACCATAGCCCCCGAAGAAGTGGGCGCAGGTGGCGGCAGCGGCGAATTCAAGTTCCGCAAGGACGCCTCCTGGACCACCAACCTTGGCGGCACAAACAAGCCCCTGGAGTTAGACAAGCGTTACAAACTGGCCGATGACGGCTCGAACTTCAAACTTCCCGCCGGCACCTACGACCTCTACATCCAGCCCACATTCATGCTCCTGTATGCCCTTGAGGCAGGTGCCACCTTCACCCATGGAGACGCCGTGGCAGAGGCCGAACAAGGGGAGAACGTGAGGATATACCTCCTCAACAACTCCACCTGGACCAAGCCTTACTTCTATGCCTATGCTGCCGGCGGGGCTCTTCAGCCTTACGGCGCGTGGCCCGGAACATACGCCAGCGGAACCAAGCAGTATGGAGACTACACCTGGACATACTGGGAGGCATCCGGCTTCAACGGTATCAACGGAATTAACCTGATACTGAACAATAACGGCGTGGAGCAGTATCCCGCTACAGACGAGACTGACCCTCTCTGGAGCAATCTCACTATCCTTAACACCCTCTACTTCACCTGGGACGGTAAAAAGCTCACCCAGGTAGAGGACCCCAACAATCCCGGAGTTACCGGAAAGGGCATCACCCCGGACGAAGTCAAGTTCGGCTCTAGTTCCTGGACTATTATCGGAACGGTTGGCGGTACCAACTGGGACACCGATTTTCCTATGGACACAGAAGGCTACTGGGAGGTTGCAAGGGAGGTGGAAATAGGCTCGGGTGAGATGTTCAAGTTCCGCCAGAACCGCTCCTGGACAATTAACTTCGGCTTTGGTGAAAACACCGGAGACACTCCCAGGCAGGCTGCTGCAGGCGAAAAACTTGACATGGTCCAGGGCGGTGCCAACATAACGGTTTCGGCCGGAACCTATGATATTTACCTTGCCGCCGAAAACCAGATTGCGTACATCCTTCCGGCAGGAAGCGCCTGGACCCATGAAGATGAAGGAAAGCCGGAATACGGCGGGCAAGGGGAGTACGACCCTAACCTTGACCCTTCCAAGAAGCTCAGCGGCATCACCTACCAGATCAACGTGTTCTCCTTCAAGGACTCCGACGGCGACGGCTGGGGAGACCTTAACGGTATTACGGAGAGCCTGGACTACTTTGACAAGCTGGGCGTCACGGGACTATGGCTGTCGCCTATCCATCCCGCCCAGAGCTACCACGGCTACGACGTTAAGGACTACGAGGCCATAAACACCAAATTCGGCACGGAAGCAGACTTCCAGAACCTCATCGACAAGGCCCATGAGCACAATATCCGCATCTACATGGACTACGTGATCAACCACGCCGGAGACCAAAGCGTATGGTTCTCCGATGTCCGTGAAAACGGAGAAAAGAGCGAGTACTGGGATTACTTCTCCCTGTCCAAAGACCCTGAAAAAGACATCAAGGCCGGGAAGATTGCGCAGGTGAACCCTTCCGACGGCTACGACAAGTACAAGTGGTATCCGGTCCTCATCGGAGGCACCGGCAAGAAGCGCTACAAGATAGACCTTGACTGGACCAATGCCAGCGCCCCTACCATCACCGTCAATGAGACAACCGAAGCCCCCACAACGTCGGGTACGTACAACAACCCTGAACGCTATCTCTACTGGGGATCAGGTACTTACACACAATTCGCAGACAACGGCACCAACAAATACACCCTCACGCTTGACTACAACAGTGACTGGGGCTGCCTTGTGAGGACAACCAAGGAAGACAAGTGGGACGCCAACACCAAGTGGGGCTTCAACAAGACCGGAGACCAGTTGAAGGCCGGTGTCGCCCACACGCTTTACTCCGACAACAACCCGGACAACGTCCAGTCCATCGTGATGCCCGGCGGCGAGCTCTACTACTATTACACGGAGTTCGGCACAGGCATGTTTGTGGATTTCAACTACGGAAAGGCCGATAACTGCCAGAATTCCAAGGCTTTCAAGGCTATTGTAAAGACTGCCGAAAAATGGCTGAACATGGGCGTTGACGGCTTCCGCCTTGATGCCGTGAAGCATATCTACCACAACGAGACCGGCCCCGAGAACAAGGCGTTCTGGAAGGCCTTCTACAATGCCTGCAACACCATTTACAAGGCAAACGCAGATAAGCGCGCAGGCCTTAAGGGCATAGTGGACCAGAACATATTCATGGTTGGCGAAGTCCTTTCCGGAGACGGAGACTGCACCCCGTTCTACGAGGGCCTGCCCGCCCTGTTCGAGTTCCAGTTCTTCTGGGATCTCAGAAACTGCCTCAACAGTGAAAATATCTTCCAGGCAGGTTATGGCCAGAATTTCCCGGGCTCCCTGAGTTATCGCTGGAACAACCACAGGGGAGTGAGGGCCGATGCCATCTCAACTCCTAAGCTCGCGAACCACGACGAAGACCGCACTGCTTCCCAGCTTGGAAACTACAAGCCGAAGATAAGGCTTGCCGCCGCAGTGCTTCTCACCGCAGCCGGAAGGCCTTATATATATCAAGGTGAGGAACTGGGCTACTGGGGCACCAAGGCTGGCGGCGACGAATATGTGCGTACGCCTATCCTCTGGACCTCCAGCCAGGCCAGCGCTGCCACTAAGGGCATTTCCAACAAGGTAGACTGGAACATGCTGCAGCCTGGAATCAGTGTCGAGAGCCAGGCAAAGGACGAGGCGTCTCTCCTTTCGCTTTACCGCCGTTTCGCCTATGCCAGGAGCGTGAATCCTGCAATGGCCAACGGTTGGCCTGAGGCCGATGAACGCACCATGGGCAGCTACGACGGCCACGTTGCCGGCTGGTACCTCCACGAGGAAGGCGGAGAGAAAGTTGTGCTGGTACTGCACAATTTCTCCGGCTACACCATAGACGTATCCCGCTGGCCCGGCGAGAATGCTACGGAAGACAGCATCCTCATCTCCAACGGCAATGTCACCGTTAGCGGAAATGTGGCCGATGGCACCACCGTGTCCCTGCCCGGCTACAGCTCCGTGGTATTTGCGCTGAACTAAGCCACTTCGCGGGCCGTCACCCCCGACCTGATCGGGGGTCTTAGCCGCCCGAGCACAAAAATGGCCCCCAAACGTGCCCGAAGCCTGCAAAACCGCCCGTCCGAGCACAAAAATGGACCCCAGACGTGCTCGAAAAATGATTAAGACACTATAACAACTATAACTTTTAATTATTAACACAATGAAAAAAGCATTTGTAACCATTTTAGGCCTTGCTGCATGTCTGGTGGCATGTAACAAGGCAGAAAAGGTGGCACCTGCGGCACTGGATCCTAACCGTCCGGTGCAGTTCACGGTCTCCAACATCTATTCGCTGGAGACTAAGGCGCCGCTTGACGGAACTAGTGCTGTAGAAGTGTTTGCAGGTGATCCCATTAATGCATCGAATGTCAAACTTACTGTGAAGACATATGATGCAACTGCGAAAACCGGCACACTCAACACATCCAATTCATTGCTTTGGGGTGTTGGCCAGACTGATGGCTCTACCAACTTCTTTGCAGTGTATCCTCATGAAGGATCTAGAACAATTACAAAGCCTGAAGATACTGCTGTAGAAAGTAACTGGTATCTTCCGTACAGTATTTCAGCTGCATCAGATGTTGCGTATGCGAATGACTTCCTTGTAGCTGTGGCAAGTCAGAAGCCTGGTACATCCACTGAAACTAACAAGGTGGCTCTTGCATTCAAGCATCCTTTTGCAAAGCTTGTTTACAACATTGATAACACTTCTGATGACTATGTGGTTTCTGCTACAATCAGCGGTATCCGCAGGAGTGGAAACATTGGTTTTACTACTGGTGTTGTGACTGCTACTGGTGATGCTATTGCTGCAGCAAACGCTGTTGCTCTTGATGTTGAGACTGCCGGTACTAAGTTCTGGACAGTGGTCATGCCTGACGCATCTAACGTTAATCCCGTTGTTGTTTTAACAATGGGATCCGGTGCCAAGTATACCTTTAAGCTTAATGGAACAGGTATGCCGCTTGAGGCAGGTAAGGAGTATACTGCTACCATACCTGTGACTGGGTCAAGTCATGAGGTACCTGTTTCTGACCGAGCCGTGTACGGTACGTTCACTGTTACTGACTGGACTCCGGTGGCAATTGCTAATGAGAGTATTATCTCTGGTGGCGCTACTGAGGCAACTAATTGGTGGTATATCGTTGGTAATATTGCCAAAGAAAATGAGACAACTGACAGTAACTGGGGACTGCACCTGCCGCTTCAGTGTGTTGGTGAACATCAGTGGGAGGTTAAGTTCTACTATGCTGGTACCTCAGATGATTCTAACGGATTCAAGATAAAGTATGCTCCCGTAGCAAATCCTACATCTGACTGGAGTGCGGCTTATGGAAAGAATGCGACTATTGCCGTAGCAGATATTACTGCTGCCGGTGAGGGGGGGCTTCTTGTTACCGAACTGATTTTGACCGGAGTTGGCGATGGTATTCGCATTGATACTAAAGGAAAATATAGGGTTCGTTTCTATGATGACACCCACAATTTCCATATTTTCAAATTAACCGACTAATTTAAATGACACTAATATGAAAAAGACATTTTATATTCTTTGCGCCGCTGCAACTGCTTTGGTATCTTGCAATAAGGCCGAGGTAGCTACGCAAATTGCGGATTCTAGTTCAAGACAGATCTCTTTCTGTGCGGAAAACTTCTATTCGTTTAATACAAAAGCAATAACAAATGGCGATGCTGTTTCTGTTTTTTCTGGTTCGCCTGTTGAAGGTGCAGCTAATCAGCAATATAATATTACGGGCTTTTCATCCAATGCTGGTAGTCTAGTTAAAGCCGGTGCTGGCTTTTTATGGGGAATAACTCAGATGGGAACTACAACCACAGCACCCTTCTATGCTATTTATCCGTATTCAGCTGATGGACGTTCGGACTTTAGTTCGACAAATGATCTTGCCTGGAATATTACAACTGCCGCAAATGTTTCATATGCTATGAATGTCTTAGCTGCGTATACGACTGCGTCTCCTGGTGAAGGTGAATCAAAATTAACTTCTCCAGATGCTGTTTCTCTGTCCTTTAAGCATCCTTTTGTGTTACTTGAGTACACCATTACGAATAGCGATTCATTTGATTCTATTAAGGAGGTGAAAATATCTCAGGTCCCGAATCAAGGCTATCTATACTACAATGCTGCTTTAGCAAAGCCTAAGATGGAATCTGAAACAATTGTTTTGGGAGAAGAAGTTATGGCTTATTCTGATGGGAAGTATTATGCTGTTATATTTGCAGCAGAAGGCCAAACTCCTAAAGTGACAATTGAAATGAATTCAGGAGCAAAAGCAAGCTATACCACTACCTCAACAGATTTTACTCAGGGTTATAAATATACAGCAACAATTGAATATACTCGAACTCATTCGGAAGTGGCCTCCGTTCGTGATGTTTCGGTTTCATTCACTTCAAAAGAGACCTGGGACTCAGGTGTAATATCTTCGCCTGGTTCTCAGACTTCGGTCGAAGAAGGTACAACCAATAGTAATTGGCCAGGAATCCGTGGCACAAACCTAACTATAGGAGGATCTGCGCCTACTTGGAGCCTAAGCGTCCCGATGACGTGCATCGGCGACGGCTTATACGAGGCGGAAATTACAAAAGTCGGTGATGGTAATATGGAGTTCAAGGTGTATATTAAGGGCTCTAACACTTGGAAAGGAGGTGGCACAGAGCATTCCGGGACGTCTAAATGGGATAATACTTGGAGCATGTATGATGATGATGCTTCTGGTAATATTGTCTGGGGTGAATCTCCCTCTATAGTGCGTTTTGACGGTACAAATGTATATGTAAGAACTAAGAACTAAATAACGAGATGAAACAATTATTTATTCTCCCCCTCGCCGCCCTTACGCTCCTTGCCTGCACTCGTCAGACGGTGCCGACACCGGAGGCACAGCGCGGCCCTGAGGTCCGTTTTACGGCCTCTATTCAGAACGAACTGGTTCTGAAATCAGCTTCAACTACTGCCCTCAATGGCAAAACAGTCCGTATCGTTGCAGACGCTTCCCTTGGAAACGCAACAACCACCGCAACGGCACAGGATGGTGCTCTCACCGTAGATCCTGAACACAAGATCTGCTGGAACGTAGGTCAGACCGACCCTTCAACATTCGTAGGTATCTACGGTGGTGAAAGCGTACCCGAAGCCCCTGCAGGCCTGCAGGTGGCTTATAATATGCTTGACAATGATACATACAACTATGCTTATCATTCGGCATATCTTACCGCAGTTACAGCTCCTGTTAATCCTGGCGAGACCGCTGCACTTCATTTCAAGCACCCTTTCTCCAAGGTTATTGTTACAATCGACAAGCAGATAACAGGTGAACTGAGCGCCCCCATTCTCAAGAATGTGGTCCTTTCCGCCACCCTTAACCTTGCAGAAGACAACGTGACATCCCCGGCAGCAGCTGGCAATGTTACCATGGTTGCATCAGAAACGGCCAACGTTTATGAAGCGGTGATCATGCCTGTATCGGCACAGCCCACAATTGTGGTTCCCGTTGGCGGAAAAGATTACATTTTTGCCATTACCGCTCCCGTGGCATTTGCTGCAAACAAGAGCTACTCCGTTACAATCACTATTACCGACAACACTCCCGCTTCCGGTGATGCGCTTGACTTCAGCTTTGACGTGACCGACTGGGAAGCCTATGATGGAGATGCTATCAGCTATAACGACATCACTGAACAGTGGTCCATTATTGGTTCCGTGAACGGTGATAACTGGAGCACGGACATTGTAATGCCGTCCATACGTGCAGGAGTGTACAAAGTGAGCGGTATTAACGTAGGTGTCGGTGACAAGTTCCTTGTTCGTAAGTCTGCCAGCTACGATTATAAATATGGTATGAAGACCGGCGTTGAGTACATCGATACGGCTACCGGTGACAACCAGTATCTTACAGAGAACGGTGCCGATATAGTCCTGTCACAGGCTGGTATCTGGGATATCACATTCGCAGATTACAAACTTCTACCAGAACGTAAAGGCGACCTTGCTACCGGTACCCTGAATATCTACGTGACCGATCAGACCGGTTGGACCGGCGATAACGTGCTTCATGTCTATTCATATGCAGGTGTAGGTGAACTTGGTGCATGGCCTGGATTTGGCTCAACCGCTTCCGATGACTATAAGAAGTTCACTCTTACCGGTGTTGGGAAGAACGTAACCACAAAGCTTATCTTCAACAATAATAATCATGAACTTCAGCTTGCTGATTACGAGTATGTCCTGAAGGCTGATTCAGCTGACCTCTATCTCACAGTCACAACTGAAGGCGTTACTGTTACAGAATAATAATTCGTGATATATGAAAAAACTATTTTTCCTAACACTTGCCCTGGCGGCGGCATTCGCCTGCCAGAAGAATGCGGCCCCGGTGGCGGAGACTACCGGTAATGCGGTGCGCTTCCGCGCTGAAATTCCCAACACGTACGTGCTCAAATCAACTGCCCTGGAGGGCAAGAAGGTGCGTATTGCTGCTGATGCCACACTTGACAATGCAACCACAGTTGCTCTTGTGGAAGGCAATAAACTGACCCCGGAAACAGATATCTTCTGGAAACCGGAACAGACTGCAAAGACCACTTTCGTGGGCCTTTATCAGGATCTTGAGAGCGGTGACGCCCCCGCGGCCCCCACAGACCTCAAGCAGGAATACGGTATGGTGAGCGGCGAAGGCGCACATGACTACGCCTATCACTCAACCTACCTTACCGCCACTGCAAAGGACGTTACCCCTGAAACCACTGTGAACCTTGCCTTCAAGCACCCCTTCTCGAAGCTTGGCGTAACCGTGACCAACGACCTCACTGACGGATTCACCGTAAAGGGCGTAGTCCTTAAGGACATCGTGACCAAGGGAACCCTTGACCTTGCCGCCGAGACAGTTGAGCTTGGAACCGAGAAACTGCCCGTCCCGGCAACCCTTGTTGAAGGAAAGTACAGCGCAATCATCCTCCCTCAGAGTGCAAAACTTGCAATCTACGTAACCGTTAGCAAGGAAGGTGCCGAAGACCGTGAGTACGCATTCACTCTCACCGCAGCCAACGCCTTCGTAGCCAACAAAGCCTATAGCGCAAACGTAAAGCTTACCGATGAAACCGTTGTTGGCGAGGCCGTTGGCTTTGCCTTCACCGTGGCCGATTGGGAAGATGCAGGCACCCTCGAGACCGAGGAGCTTGTGGAAACCCACGTATGGAGCGCCATCGGCTCATGGGATGATTGGGCTGCCGATATTGACCTGACCGAAACCTCCGCCGGCATCTGGGAAGCAGACATCGCCTACACCGCCGGTGCGCAGTTCAAACTCCGCCAGGACCACGCCTGGGACAAGAGCGCCGGCCTCAAGAGCGGATGGTCCTTCTATGGACTTGGCGCATTCGATGACGGTTATCTTGAAGAAAACAGCAGCGTCAACATCGTCCTCAAGGCCAATGCCGACACCGATGTTGAAGACGGTACTTATCACATTGAGTTCCATTCGGCTGACTATCGTTTCATCGTCACCGCAGTTACCCCTGAACCCTAATTAATTAGACTAAAGAAATGAAAAAAGTATTATTCATAGCATTATCAGCTGCACTTACACTTGTAGCCTGCCAGAAGCAGGAGACAGTTCGCAGCGCACAGCCCGGTGAGGTACGGTTTACAACCAATATCCAGACCTACACCGTGAAGGCCACCGACACCGCATTCGAGAACAACGACAAGGTTGGTATCTTTGCCGGAGCTCCAATTAGCAAAAACAACGTGGAAGCCGTTGTGAGCGGTACAAGCCTTCTTCCCGTAACCCCCATCAAGTGGGTTGAGGGAAATAACAGCGTAGTCAAGTTCTTCGCTTACTACCCCTACGATGCCGCCGCAACGGCATCCTACAACTTCGCCGTCCAGAGCAACCAGAGCGCACTTGACTTCTACAAGAAGAGCGACCTCATGCTTGCCAGCGCATCTTCGGCACCCGTAGAGACCGCAGTGGCTCTGCCCTTCTCGCACGTGCTCTCAAAGGTGGTTATCGGCCTTACCAACAACGTCCCCGAGACCACTGTGACAAAGGTGGAGTTTGAAGGCGTGGCCCTCAGCGCAACCGTGAACCTTGAAACCGGCGCCCTCAGCGGCCTTGCAACCGAGCTCGGCACCATCACCGCCAATCCGGTTTCGGCCACGTCCTACCAGCTGATTGTGGTTCCCCAGACCGCATCCCCGAAGATCCGTGTAACCCTTTCAAATGGCAAGGCATACCTCTATGAACTGGCTTCGGCATTCACCTTCAAGGCCGGAAAGAAAGCCACCGCAGCCCTTACGCTGAACCCTCAGCAGGAAGCCGGCTCCGTGGAATTCACCCTGGAAGTGAACGACTGGGACACCGACACCGACGCCCTTGGCTTTGGCGACCCTTCAGTTGAAGACGCCGCCGAAGGCTGGGCCGTCATGGGCCTTGGCGGAGACTGGGAGAACGGTGTAGCCATGACCGAAGACGAGTACCACAACTGGAGCGCCGATATCACCTATGCCGAAGGCGACGAGTTCAAGCTCAAACTTGGTGACACCTGGGTTGGCATGCAGCCTACATGGTCATATTACGGCCTTGGAGACTTCGGCAACGACACCAACTACCTCCAGGAAGGCGACGAAGCCATCAACATCGTCCTTCAGGCAGCAGGTGAGTACCACCTCTTCTTCGCCCCCGACACCAAGTGGTTTGTTGTGACCGCAAAGGGAACCACCCCTGATCCGGAACCCGACCCTGAAACAGCCACCCTTACCCTCAATGTCCTTAACACCATCGGCTGGGAGACCATGAACGTTTACTGCTGGACCGACACCGATCCCTGGCCTTGCTATACCGCTGCATGGCCCGGAGATGCCGCTGCCGCAGAAGACGTGGTTGTAGAAAGCGTAACCTACAAGAGCTTTACAATCACCGGCATTCCCCAGAATGCAACCGACGTGAAGTTCATCCTCAATAACGGCACTGAACAGACCGCAAATCTGGACCTTCCCGCCCTTACATCCGCAAACGTTACCCTCTTTGCAGAGCTCAAGGCCGACAAGACCGTTGAATTCGCCCAGTAATCCGTCCTTCACCCTATGAGAAAATATATTGTAATACTCACAATAGGTATTCTCGCCTTGGGTGTATGCTCTTCGTGCCGAAGGGGCAGGGAGAACCCGGAGGAGGCGATGTTTGCCCTTAGGGAAGATGTGGTGTTCACCGCATCGGCCAGCGGGTACGCATCGTCTACCAAAGCTTCGGATTCGGCCCTGGAAGACGGTGACGAGATAGGAATCTTTGCCCTGGACCCCATTGACGCGCTAAACGTCAAGGGGACCCTGGGGCAGGGAAAAGTGAAAACCGAGGTTCCCGTGAAATGGGGACTGGACCAGAAGGAGATTTCGCGCTTTGCGGCCTACCTGCCCTACATGACAGGTACGGAAGGCGCCGACCTTTCGTTCAGCGTGAAGGCCGACCAAAGCTCCTACGCGGGCTATTCGGCCTCTGACCTCAGGTACGCCGTGACGGACGCCGTTCCCGGAACGCCGGTGGATTTCCTCTTCCAGCACTCGCTCTCCAAGCTTGTGGTGGTGATGGAATCCCCGGACGTTGAAGTGGAAAGCGTTGTGACCGGCGAACTTGTGACCGGGGTAAAGCTCAACATTGTGGACGGAAACGTGGAGGGAACCGCCCTTAAGGGCACCGTAACCATGGGCAAGGCCGTAGCCGCAAACGGCGGCGAAGGCCATGTGGCCATCCTGGTGCCCCAGAAGGGAGTTTTCCCCCTTACCGTAACCCTCAAGGGCGGCACCACCATAAACGCCGTCATGCCATCTACCGTAACCCTCATGCCCGGCATGGCCTACAAGGCAGTTGTGGGCCTTACCGGCACATTCAAGCTTACGGTTACGGACTGGGCCGACGACGGGGAAATGCCTTATATTAATAAAGGAGCATAGCGTATGAAAGCACGTATACTGACACTCATCATAGCGGCTTTCGTAGGTATTGGATCCTTGGGGGCCCAGAATCGATGGGCCCTCAAGACCAACCTCCTTCACGATGCCACCGCTTCCGTGAACCTTGCCCTTGAATACGGTTTTTCCCCTCACTGGAGTGCCGAAGTCTCTGCAAGCGTGAACATGTGGGACCTGCCGGACCAGCTCAGGCTGAAGCATGCCATAGTGCAGCCTGAGCTCCGGTACTGGCTCTGCGACCGCTTCGGCGGCTGGTTCTTTGACGCCCATGTCATTGGAGGCTACACCCCCGGCGTGGGCGGGTTCTGGGATTTCAGCCAGTACTACCACAAGTTCCCCAACCTCAAGACCTTCCTCCTCAAGGACGCCATAATGCTTGGCATAGGCGGCGGTGTGGGCTACGACGTAGTCCTCTCCCGCCACTGGAACCTTGAGTTCGAGCTTGGCCTTGGGTACATGTACGTACGCGGAGACGAGTTCTGGAACGACACCCTTGTCCTGAAGGCTTCCGAATTCGACTATCTGGGCCCTACAAGGCTAGGTTTAACCATCTCTTATATCTTCTAGGCCATGAAAAAGACATTAAGCACAATAGCACTTTTTCTTGCTCTTATTTCTTCGGCCCGGGGACAGGAGTTCTCCAACCTTGTAGCGGTGTCGGACGTCAAGTTCCAGCTTGAGGGAGAGAACCTCCTCATGGAGATGGACCTTGACTTCACCGGTATCAAGCCGGAGGCCGAAGAGAGGCAGGACTACTATCTCACCGTCTATTCCGGGGAGAACTACGTCACCATGCCCGTAGCCAGCCTTCTTGGCCGATCGTGGTATTACCACTACGCCAGGGAGCGCAGGACCGACAATCCGTTTGAGCCCGAAGAGCACACCTGGTACTGGAAAAAGGCACCTTCGCCCTATCACTATTCGGCCGTAATCCCTTACCGCGAATGGATGGGGGAGGGCAAGATCCGTATAGACGCCTCCGTTGGCGGCTGCTGCGGAAAACCAGGCCGCGAAGTCCAGGGCGCACCCGTCATGAGCGCCGTGCTTCCCGTTGTGGAACCGGAGCCCGTGAAGCCGGTCTACAGGCCTGAATTCATCTACGTTCTCCCGCCTGCCGAAACCACCGTGAAGCAGAGGGATATCTCCGGTGAGGCCTATGTAGTGTTCGCCTCCGGAAAAACCGCCGTAGACCCTGCCTACAGGGACAATGCCGCGGAGCTTGAGAAGATAAAGGCCACCATAGACTCCGTGAGGGCCGACGCCGACGTCACCATCACCGAGGTCCTCCTGCGGGGCTACTCCTCTCCGGACGGAAAATACTCTGCCAACGAGCGCCTCTCCCTTGCCCGCACAAAGGCCATCAAGGACTACGTAAGTTCCCTCGATTCCCTTTCAGAGAGCGTTTTCAAGGCCGAATCCGTCCCTGAGAACTGGGACGGGCTGAGGGCTGCCGTTGAGGGGAGTGAACTTTCGGCAAAGGAGAAGATCCTGGAGCTTATTGACTCCGACCTTGCCCCTGACCGCAAGGAAGCCCGCCTGAAGGCTAATTTCCCCAAGCAGTGGGCCGCCTTGGTGAAGGAAGTGTTCCCGCTTCTCAGAAGGACCGACTACCGCGTGAGCTACACCGTGAGGAGCTACACCACCACGGAGGATGCCCGCCGCATTCTCCGGACTGCACCAGACAAACTGTCAATCACCGAATTCTTCCTTGCTGCGCAGGGCTACGAAATGGGCACCTACGAGTTTGACGAGGTATTCAAGATTGCCGCCAGGATTTACCCGGACAACGAGGTCGTGAACATAAACGCCGCCAATGCCGCAATGAGCCTTGGAAGCCTCTCCGCCGCTGAAGGATATCTTCAGAGGGCGGGGGACAGCCCCGTAGCCCGCTACACCAAGGGCGTTCTTTGCGCCCTCCAGGAAGACTGGGAAGGTGCGGTCATGTTCTTTACTTCGGCAAAGGCTTCCGGCGTATCCGAGGCCGATGCTGCGCTTACTGTTGCGAAAGAGCTTCTGGAATTTGGTAAATAGCGCATTTTTGCGTACATTTACACACTTTTTCAGAAGCTAACCACAACAGTATGGATTCGGTAAAAATTATCGAAATAAAGAAAAGCGTCTTTGAGGACAACAACCTTGATGCAGATTCCCTGCGCAAGGAGTTGAGGCTCAAGGGCGTTTTTCTGTTAAACCTCATGTCGTCGCCCGGAAGCGGCAAAACCACCACCCTCATCCGCACCATAAATCTCCTGAAGGACAAGCTCCGCATTGCCGTCATGGAGGCCGATATCGACTCCGACGTAGATGCAGTGAAGATAAAGGAAGCCACCGGCATCCCTTCCATTCAGCTTCACACCGGCGGCATGTGCCACCTGGACGCCGAAATGACCCGCCAGGGCCTTGATAACGTAGACCTTGAGGGCCTGGACCTTGTGATTCTGGAGAATGTGGGTAACCTTGTGTGCCCCGCGGAGTTCGATACCGGCAGTTCCTGCAACGCCATGATCCTCTCCGTTCCGGAAGGCCACGACAAACCCCTCAAATACCCTCTCATGTTCTCCATCTGCGACGTAGTCGTGGTGAACAAGATGGACGTCCAGCCTTACTTCGACTTCGACCTTGAGAAGTGCACGGAGTACGTCCACATGAGAAACCCCAAAGCCCGCATCATTCCCATTTCGGCCAAAACCGGGGAAGGCGTGGAAGAATTCGCCGCCTGGCTCCTTGATGCCGTCAAATCCTGGAAAAATCAATAATAAAATCTATACTTTCTATGCCTGAGATGTCAAAAAAGTTTGTCCCCAAGCATTTTGGAGACAAAAATCCCAATCCCAAGCTCATCAAATTCGTGCGACACGTCACGGACCGCATTCCCGGCAAAATCAAGATGACAACTGAAGCCCCGGAGTACTGGGGCCTTGCCTGCATCTTCGAGGATGAGATGGATCCCATAACCCGTGAAGCCTCCCTGGACCTCCTTCTGGACATGCTTCCCGGGAATCCGTTCAAGGTTCGCAAGCACTGGAGCCGCACCCAGCTGCATGAGATGAATGCCAAAAAGCATTATGCTTCGTCAGAGGCGGATTTCGACGCCCTCCTTGACAAGCTCTCATACTTCGGCATGCTGGAGTACGACTACGGAGACCACTACAAGAACGGTCAGGGAGCGGATCCCGGCACCACCTTCAACCGTGAAGACCGCATTTACTGGGTTCCCATGTTCGTTCCCGGCAGCGCAGAATACACCAACATGAACGTGGAGCTCATGGACAAGCACCCTGAGCTTGCCATGTTTTTCGAGCGCATGACCTTCCTCCCTCTGGAAAAGATCACCCCCATGGTGCCCATGGGCGGCTCGGGCATCGGCATGCATGTTATTCCCGTGGAAAAGGCTATTTCCATGGAAAACCAGTCCATTGACATAGAGCACATCTCATACTGGCTCAAGAAGTATGAAGGCCACCTTGGCGTGGGCATCTGCTCCTGCCGTTATGGCCGTAAGAAACTGGACGAAGGCTGCGCCGACGACTACCGTGACTGGTGTATCGGCGTTGGCGACATGGCCGATTACCTCCGTGAAACCGGCCGCGGCCACGACATTACCTATGACGAGGCCATGGCCATCCTCAAAAAGGCCGAAGACCACGGATTCGTGCATCAGGTGACTAACATCGACGGCGACGGAAAGATCTTTGCCATCTGCAACTGTAACGTCAAGATCTGTAACGCCCTCAGGACTTCCCAGCTTTTCAACACCCCCAACATGAGCCGAAGCGCTTATGTAGCGGAGGTGGAGAAGGAAAAGTGCGTTGCCTGCGGCCGCTGCGTGGAGTATTGCCCCGCCGGCGCCGTGAAGCTTGGCCAGAAACTTTGCACCCACAGCGGTCCCATCAAGTATCCTAAGCACGAGCTTCCGGATGCCGCCAAGTGGGGAGAGCACAAGTGGACTGAGGACTACCGCGACAAGAACCGCATCAACTGCTACGAAACCGGCACATCTCCCTGTAAGACAGCCTGCCCCGCCCACATTGCGGTTCAGGGCTATCTCAAGAAGGCCGCCGAAGGAAAGTTCACGGAGGCCCTTGAGCTCATCAAGCGCGAAAACCCGTTCCCGGCAGTGTGTGGCCGCGTCTGCAACCGCCGCTGCGAGGACGCCTGCACCCGCGGAACCATTGACCAGCCCATCGCTATCGATGCCGTCAAGAAGTTCATCGCAGAGCAGGACCTCAATGCCGAAACCCGCTTTGTCCCCGAGGTGAATATCTGCTCCAATGTCCAGGACCGCTGGGAGGAGAAGATAGCGATCATTGGCGGCGGCCCCGCCGGCATGAGCTGCGCAAATTACCTTGCCACAATGGGTTACAAGCCCACCGTGTTTGAAAAGAATGAAGAGCCCGGCGGTATGCTCCGCTACGGCATTCCTTCCTACAAGCTTTCCAAGGACGTCCTCAAGGCCGAAATCGACATCATGAAGGAGATCGGCGTAGAGGTCCGTACCGGTGTGGAAGTTGGCAAGGACGTCACCATCGCCCAGCTCCGCGAGGAAGGTTACAAGGCATTCTACGTAGCCATCGGCTGCCAGGGCGGCCGTCTCCCCGGAGTCCCCGGAGAAACCCTCCCCGGCACCACTACCGCCATTGACTTCCTCCACGAAGCCAACTGCGGCGCCAAGAAGGTCTCCGGCAAGGTGGTCGTGGTTGGCGGCGGCAACGTTGCCATAGATGCAGCCCGCGTTGCAATGCGCAGCGGCGCCTCTGAGGTAACCATGCTTTCCCTTGAAACCGAGGACATTATGCCCGCATCCCTTGAGGAGCGCACGGAAGCCCGCGAAGACGGCGTTGTCATCAATCCCGGCTGGGGTCCTAAGGAAGTGCTTGGCACTGACAAGGTTACCGGCATCGTGTTCAAGAAGTGCACCTCCGTTTTCAACGCAGAGCACAAGTTCGCTCCTGAGTACGACGAAAACGAGCTCATCACCCTGGACGCCGACATGGTCATCTTCGCCATCGGCCAAACCGTTATCCTGAAGGACCTCCTGAAGGACACCAAGGTTGAATTCTTCCGCGGAGTATATCCCATTGCCGACAAACTCACTTACCAGACCGCAGAACCCGACATCTTTGTTGGCGGAGACTGCTTCACCGGTCCTAAGTTTGCCATCGACGCCATTGCCGCCGGCAAGGAAGCCGCAGAGTCCCTGCACCGCTTTGTGCAGCACGGCCACATGACCATCGGCCGCAACCGCAGGGATTTCATAGAGCTCAACAAGCAGGATATCGTGGTGGAAAGCTACGACAATTCTTCCCGTCAGGCCCCCGAGGACTTGAGGCCCGCCAACAAGTTTGCCGAATACCACGGCACCCTTACCGCTGAGCAGGTGAAGAAGGAAACCGCCCGCTGCCTTGGCTGCGGCGCCTCCGTGGTAGACGAGAACAAGTGTATCGGCTGCGGCGTCTGCACCACTAAGTGCGGCTTCGATGCCATCCACCTCCACCGTGTACACCCCGACGCCTCAATCATGCGCACCTCCGAAGACAAGTTCGGCGGTATCCTCCCTTACATGATTAAGCGCACCGGAAAGATCCTGTTTTCCAAAAAGTAGTTTAGCCTCCGCGGAATAAAACTTTTTCTCCCCAAAAAGGTCGAAAAAGTTTTTTCCGCTTCGGCTCGATACTTTCTGTCATTTCGACCGAGCGAAGCGAGTGGAGAAATCTCATATGCACGAACTGGGAATTGTTTTCTACATAATCAGGGACGTCAAGAAGGCGGCCCTGGAGAATGCCGTGGATAAGATTTCGGCGGTTGTGATGAATATAGGGGAGGTGAGTACCATCATTCCCGATTATCTTCAGGACTGCTGGAGATGGGCCGCGGACAAGGAGGACATCCTGAGGGGGGCGGAACTTAAATGCAATATAATTCCCGCGGTGACTTACTGCGAAGACTGCGGGATGGAGTTCGAGACCGTCCGTTTTGGGAAAAAATGCCCTCACTGCGGCAGCGAGAGTACCTATCTTCTTCGCGGCAATGAAGTGGAAATAAAAGAGATTGAAGTTCCAAATCAATAACCAAAATTTTTTAACTTAAACCTTTAATTATGTTTTTTCAAGTTTACGGAGAGCATGCCCTTTCTCAGTGGGGAATGCTGATTGTGGTCCTTCTGGGCCTCATCCTCTTCAACGAGTTTGCCCGTAGGACAAAACTTGGCGGTATCATCACCTTCCTGGCCATTCCTCTGGCCCTCACAGCCTACTTCGTGGCTATCTGGGTTGGTGTGAAGACCGGAGCACAGTGGGCACTTGAGAACCAGACTCACGTCTACATGCAGGGCTGGTTCCACTATGCCAAACTGTATGCTGCAACGGCCGGCTGTATCGGCTTCATGATGATCAAGTACAAATGGGGTATCGGTGCAAAGCACTGGTTCAAGCCCTTCCCGTTCATCATCGTTGCAATCAACATCCTCATTGCCTGTGTCTCCGACTTCGAGAGCGCTGTAATGGGCTGGAACAAGTGGTGGCTCACCTCCGAAGGTGTTTGGCAGTATGGCGGCTGGCACAATGTCATGAACGGTGTCGCTGGTCTTCTGAACATCTTCTGCATGACCGCATGGTGGAACGTGTATCCTTCCAAGGACAAGAAGGACATGATCTGGGCCGACATGACCTGGGTTTACATCCTTGTCTATGACATCTGGAACTTTGCATACACCTACAACTGCCTGCCTACACACAGCTGGTACTGCGGTATTGCACTTCTTCTTGCTCCCACCATCGCCGCCCTTCTTTGGAACCGTGGCGGCTGGATCCAGAACCGTGCCAACACCCTTGCTATCTGGTGCATGTTCGCACAGGTGTTCCCTCTGTTCCAGGAGACCTTCAAGAACGGTCAGCAGTGGTTCAGCTGGGCAACCCTTCCCGTGCTCTATCCTCAGGGAACTGCAACCATCGAGCAGCTTTATGCCGCTGCAGGCGGTGAGGCCGCAGTTGTGGGCACTACCGTAGATCCTTCAGTTGTGGCTGCAAATCCCACAATGATGATTGTGATCAGCGCCCTTGCACTCATCACCAACGCAGTTGCACTTGGCTACATCTTCGTTCAGTCCAAGAAGCGTCACATCAATCCTTACAAGGAAGACGTGTTTGTGGACCAGAAGTACTACAAGGATGCAATGGCCCGTGCCGTTGTGGACTAATTTCCGCGTGGAGCTAATCGTTTGATTAGTAGTCACTTAAAAGAAAACGTCTACCTGGTTTCAGGTAGACGTTTTTGTGTAAACAGCTTATGCTCAGTGTTTTACCTCCACGGGCGGCAGTTTCTTTATCTTGCGTACGGGGTCGCAGGTAAGGCCGATGCCAAGTTTGTTGAAGGTTTTGCGGTCTACCTCCGATAACATGACCGTGGAATGGACCTGGGCGCCCTTGAGGGCCGGGAGCTGGTCCAGGGCCAGTTTGCAGTTTTCGTCTATGAGGCTCATCATGGAGATAGCTACCAGAACTTCGTCGGTGTGAAGGCGGGGATTGTGGCCATGCAGGTACGTTACCTTGGTTTTCTGGATAGGGGCAATCATCTGCTGGGGGATGAGTTTCACGTTGTGCGCAATGCCAGCAAGATGCTTTATGGCGTTGAGAAGCAGTGCGCTGCAGGGGCCAAGAAGCGGGGACGTTTCTCCGGTGAGGATGGTTCCGTCTTCAAGTTCAATTGCAGCAGTTGCAACTCCGGCTTTTTCCAGGCGCTCTTTTGCCGCCAGGGTGGTTTTGCGGTCTGCGGTAGTGATCCTGGCCTTTTTCATTACAAGGGCGTTCTTGTTAACTTCGGCCTCAGTGGCCTTGCCGTCTGCGAAGTTGCAAAGGGCTGTGTAGTAGCGCCTTATGATTTCCTGCTTGGATGCTTCCTGGCATACGTCGTCGTCACTTATGCAGTAGCCTATCATGTTCACTCCCATGTCGGTTGGAGACTTGTAGGGGGATTCTCCGTAGATGTCCTCGAAGAGGGTGTTCATGACGGGGAAAATCTCAATGTCGCGGTTGTAGTTGACGGCGGTTTCACCGTAGGCTTCCAGATGGAAGGGGTCTATCATGTTTACGTCGTCAAGGTCTGCGGTGGCGCTTTCGTAGGCCATGTTTACAGGGTGGCTCAGAGGGAGGTTCCAAACGGGGAAGGTCTCGAACTTGGCGTAACCGGCCTTTATCCCGCGCTTGTTCTCCTGATACAGCTGGCTCAGGCACACTGCCATCTTGCCGCTTCCGGGGCCGGGGGCTGTAACAACAACAAGGGGCTTTGAGGTTACCACATAGTCATTTTTGCCGAATCCTTCATCTGAGTCAATGAGGGAGACGTTGTTGGGATAGCCTTCAATTGTGTGGTGGAAATACACCGTAATGCCCATGTTCTCAAGGCGCTTGCGGTAAGCTTCGGCACTGGCCTGACCGTTGAAATGGGTTATGACAACGCTGTTTACGGCAAGGTCACGGGCCAGGAATTCGTCCCTGAGGCGCAGGACATCCATATCGTAGGTGATTCCAAGGTCTGTGCGGACCTTGTTTTTCTCAATGTCTACCGCACTGATAACAATCACAATCTCAAGGTCTTCCTTGAGCTGCATGAGCATCTGGAGCTTGGAGTCAGGTTCAAAACCTGGAAGGACGCGGCTGGCGTGGTAGTCGTCGAAGAGCTTGCCGCCGAACTCCATGTACAATTTGTCCCCGAAGCGCTGGATGCGCTCCTTGATGTGCTCAGACTGGATTTTAAGGTATTTGTTGTTGTCGAACCCGTATTTCATAATGCCGATTGCTTTTTTCAATACGGGGTGCAAAATTAACTCTTTTGGCCGAAATCCGCAAAAAAAATTGTTTTTCTGTGGCATTGAGAATAAATTTGTATCATGATTTCGTTTACCTCAGATTATACGGAAGGCGCACATCCGGAAATACTTAAGCGCCTGCAGGATACAAACTTTTGTCAAGAGCCCGGTTACGGGGAAGATTCTTTCAGCGAAGACGCCAGAAGTCTTATCCGTGAAGCCCTGGGCCGCCCGGAAGCCAGCGTCTTTTTCCTGGTTGGTGGTACTCAGACCAATTCTACGGTTATTGATGCCGTCATTCCTCATTACGGTGCCGTGATTGCCGCAGAAACAGGGCACATTGCCGTTCATGAGTCCGGAGCCGTGGAACTTAGCGGCCACAAGGTTATAATTCTTCCTTCCCATGAGGGAAAAATGGCCGCAGGGGACCTCCAGAGCTATCTTGAAACCTTTTACGCAGATGCAGCCTGGCCTCATATGGCCCACCCTGACATGGTGTACATCTCATTCCCCACGGAATACGGAACCATTTATTCCAAGGCCGAACTTGAAGCCATCAGGAAGGTGTGCAAGGAGTACAAACTGAAACTCTTCATAGACGGAGCGCGTCTTGGATACGGCCTTGAGAGTCCTTCGGCCGATGTTACTCTGAAAGATATTGCTAGCCTCTGCGATGTCTTCTACATTGGCGGAACCAAGGTTGGAGCCCTTTGCGGAGAAGCAGTGGTTTTCCCCGCCGGAGATGCTCCTGAGCACTTTTTCACCATTGTGAAGCAGCACGGGGCCCTTCTTGCCAAGGGAAGGCTCCTGGGCCTTCAGTTCCAGGCTCTTTTTACCGGCGGACTGTACTTTGAGATAAGCCGTCATGCAATTGAGATGGCCGCGCTCCTTAAAAAGGTATTTGAGCGCCGCGGCATTCCGTTTTACATTGATTCTCCAACCAACCAGCAGTTCCCCATTCTTACAAAGGAGCAGATGGATGCGCTGGATGGGAAAGTGCTGTATGAGATATGGGGTAAACTTCCGGACGGCCGGTTCATTACCCGTTTTTGCACCAGCTGGTGCACGGCTCCCCGTCAGATAGAGGAGCTTGACTCCCTGCTTTAAACCATGAAAGACTTTTTACAATCACTTCTTAACGTAGTATGCGAGATGGCCCCGTACCTTCTGCTGGGTTTTCTCATTGCAGGCATACTTCATGTATTTGTCCCTAAAGGCTTCTATAACAAATATTTGTCAAAGAACAACCGTTGGGCGGTTCTGTGGGCTGCGCTTCTTGGCATCCCGCTGCCGCTTTGCTCCTGCGGGGTAATCCCCACGGCGGTTGGCCTGAGGAGGGAAAAGGCGTCAAAAGGCGCGGTGGCATCTTTCCTCATTGCTACTCCACAAACCGGAATAGATTCCATCCTGGCCACGTTCTCCCTTATGGGGCTTGGCTTTGCCATTATCCGTCCCGTTGCGGCGCTTGTAACCGGCGTTTGCGGCGGGCTACTTGTAAACCGTTTTGTCCCGGAAGATGATGATGCCGATGTTTCGGCCTCCGGTTCCTGCGAGGTTGAAAGCGGAAACCGCATCTGGAGGGTTCTTAGGTACGCATACTACCAGATGATTCAGGACATCGGCGGGCGCCTGGTTATAGGCCTTGTGGTTGCCGCGCTCATCCAGGTGGCGGTGCCGGACGAGTTTTTCCTGAGCTTCGGCTCCGAGCCCCTTCTCCAGATGCTTGTGATCCTGGTTGTGGCAGTTCCCATGTACATTTGCTCCACGGGCAGCATTCCCGTTGCCGCAGCCCTTATCATGAAGGGCCTCTCTCCGGGAGCGGCGCTTGTGATGCTTATGGCGGGGCCTGCCGTGAACCTTGCATCTATCCTTGTGATAAGAAAGTCCATGGGGCGGCGTTTCACCTGGATTTACCTTCTTACGATAGTCGTGTTCTCTGTCCTCTTCGGCCTTCTTGTAAATGCCGTCGGCCTTGAGGTGCCCATTAACATGACTCATTCGGCCCATATGCACGGAGTGGCGGGGCCGAGCGTTTTCAAACTTGTCTGCGCAATCATATTAACCTTACTTATAACTTTTGCACTTGCTATGAAACTTTTTGAGAGATTTTCAAAAAAAACTGTAGACCCCAATACCACCGTATACACTGTTGAAGGGATGCACTGCAGCCACTGCGAAGCCGCCGTCGTACGCGCCGTGGAAGAGATTCCCGGGGTAGAGGAGGCTAAGGCAAGCGCCGGTCGCAAGACCCTTACCATTAAGGGTCCCGCAAAGGCGGAAGACATTAGAGCCGCAGTTGAAAAAGCCGGATACACATTTAAGGGATAGCTCTCTATTCCGGTAAATCCGACTGTTTCAGGAATCCGGCACGGAGGGTTCTTGTAGAGCCGGTGTCGAATTCCACCTCAAAGCTGGTGTAATCCTTGTTGGCTCCCACAATCCGGCCTTCACCGAAGACGGGGTGGGTGACGGTGTCGCCAAGATGGAAAGGGGAGTTGTTGTAGTCGGCGCGCTCATCCTCAAAATCCTCGTCAAGCACATGTGAGATGTTCTTTGTCCCTTTCCAGAGTTCGGGGGACACCACGCCTTCAGTCACCAGCAGGTCCCGCTTGATTTCGGCAAGGAAACGGGAGGGGTATTTGTTTGTTTTGGCGGAGATGTTGAAGCCCTCGGATTCCGTGAGGAAAAGCGCCTGCTGGGCCCTTGTGACGGCTACATACATTAGTCTCCGCTCCTCTTCCTCGCCTTCTGTTTTGCCCTCGCGGATTGTGCGCATGTTGGGGAAGATGCCCTCGCTGAGGCCGAAGATAAACACGTAGGGGAACTCCAGGCCCTTTGCCTGATGGATGGTCATGAGTTTGATGGTAGGGGTGTCCTTGCGGTGGTCCTCATTGGTGTAGAGGGCTATGTCCTGAAGGTAGTCGGCCAGGGTGCTTTCCTCAGGGGTACGGACGCTTTCGTAGAAGCGGATGGAACTGAGGAGTTCGTCAAGGTTCTCAAGTCTGTCTTCGTCCTGGTCTTCGCGAACCATCTGCTTGTAGCCGGAGCGGTCCAGGAGGCGGTTCAGAAGGTCACTGACCCTGTGCTCCCTGGCGTACTGCTTTGCATCTTCAATAAGGCCGATGAACCCCGCCGCCTTGACGTCCCCCTGTATCTGGAGTGCGCTGTAAAGGGAGATGCCCCTGGATTCTGAGAGGGCTCTGACGGAGTCAAGGAATTTTCGGCCCAGTTTCCTGGAGGGCACGTTGATTATGCGCTCGAAGGAGAGGTCGTCGTCCTGGTTGTTTACAAGGTGCAGATAGGCAAGCGCATCCTTTATTTCCTTCCTCTCAAAAAAGCGTGTGCCGCCCCAGATGGCATATTCCAGATGGGCATTAAGGAGTTCTTGCTCCAGGGCCCGGGACTGGTAGCTGCTTCTGTACAGGATGGCAATCTGGTTGGGCCTGGCCCCGCCTGAAAGGATGGCCTTTATCTGGGAAACAATCCATTCCGTTTCCTCTTTCTCGCTTTTGCCGTGGAAGTGGATGACTGCCCTGCCTTCCGGCTTCCGCGTGAAAAGGTCTTTGGGAATGCGGTTTTTGTTGTTAGATATCACGCAGTTGGCAATGTCAAGGATGCGCGGGGTGGAGCGGTAGTTTTCGTCCAGGATGATAGTCTTGTCGGCGGCAAACTGTACAAAAAGGTCTGGGCGGGCGCCTCTCCACTGGTAAATGGCCTGGTCCGGGTCTCCAACCACAAAGAGGTTGCGGTGCTTGGCGCTGAGGCGCTCCAGAAGGTCCCAGTCGTCAAGGTTGCAGTCCTGGGCTTCGTCCACCATTATGTAATTGAGGGCGTTCTGCCAGTGCTCACAGGCATCCGGGAAGTGGTCCAGGATGTACTTTGTGACATTCATGAGGTCGTCGAAGTCCAGCGCATAGTGCTTCATCTGGCGGCTCACGTAGCCGCAGAGGCGGGAGGTTCGGCGCATTTCGTCGGAGATCTTTGAGCCCGGCAGCATATAGGTCTGGATATAGCCGTTAAGGGCTTTTTCGGCCCCTATGGCCTCCAGGAACTGTTTCACGGTCTTTTCCGTGCGCTTGATGCCCATCTCGTCCATGGTCTGCTTGGCTATGGCCTTGGAGTCTTCCTCGTCCAGAACGGTGAAGCTTTTTGGAAAGCCAAGGCGGTATATTTCCTGCCGAAGGAACTTGACGCAGAAACCGTGCAAGGTGCAGACGAAGTCGTTGTAGTCTCCGCTTTGGACCATGGCGGAGATACGGCTGCGCATCTCTGCGGCCGCCTTGTTGGTGAAGGTGAGGCACAGGATGTTGGCGGGGTCTATGCCCAGCACGTTTACTATGTAGGCGTAGCGGTGGGTGAGTGCCTTGGTCTTGCCGGTCCCGGCTCCCGCAACCACGCGGATTCGGCCCTCTGTGGCCTCTACGGCCTCCCTCTGGCGGGTGTTCAGTCCTTGGAAGATATCGTTCATGTTACGCTTTTGGTTATACGAAAACCTGAGGATTATATCATGCCCATAAGAATGGTCCACACAAGGAAACGGAGTGTTCTGCCAACCAGAAAGAGAAGGGAGGTAAGCCAGGGATTGGTCTTGTAGAAACCAAGAGCGATGGAGAAGACGTCTCCCACAAATGGGAACCAACTCACCAGGGCCAGCCAGATGCCGTATTTGTCAAAATAGCCTTTCTGCTTTTCCAGTTTTTCTCGGTTAACTTTGAAGAGTTTCTCTATCCAATCCCATCGGCCAATCCATCCCAGGCCGAAAGTGGTGAGGTTGCCAAGCCAGTTTCCCGCCACTGCCACAGCCAGGCAAGCCCAAGGGTTGGATGTCATTTGGAGCATAGTGATATACAGGACATCGGCACTGAAGGGGACAACCGTGGCGGACAGAAAAGTCCCGATGAACAGGCCCCACAGGCCCCAGGCACCCAGATCCGGCAGGCGCTCCAAAAGGTCTGTTATGACTATGTCAAAATACATGGGGGCCGATTGTTCTCCACTAATTTCTCAATAGGAACGGGATAATGCCTGAGGGTCTGTGTCTTTGGGAAGGTTGGCGATATCCACAAGGCCGCGGCAGCCAAGGAACGCGTGTTTTTCCACTTTCTTCAGTTTCTTTGGAAGGACAACCTTCCTCAGGCTTATGCAGCCCGAAAAAAGGTAGGAGGGAACGGTGTCTTCCTTTGTGCCGTGCTTTATGAGAACAGTGCCTTCCTGGAGGTCCAGGTTGTACATCTTGGTAAGGCCCAGCCTCTCCATTTCGGCCCAGTCTTTCTTGGAGATTCCCGTGAGGCGGAAGTGATAGTCAAACGGAGGAGCGTTCAGGGGCGTTACGGTGCCTTTTATTTCCTCGATGGGGGCTTTTGTGTGGAAGGGGCCCGTGGCAACAATCTTTGCTTCCGATAGGTCCAGCTCCGTGAGGGCGCCGAATTCGTTGGTGTAGTCCGAGGGCAGGGTTATTGCTCCCGCCATTTTCCTTATGAGGTCGAAGTCGGTTCCGTTTATCTGCCCTTTGACAGTGAGCTTTCTGATGAGGTGTCTCTTGTTTTTGGGCAGTTTCTTTTCAAGGGTTCCGGCCTTGGAGAGCTTGACGGAGATTTCCTCGTATTTGTTCTGGGTGTCTGGCTCGATGCCTACCAGGGCATCTGTGAAGGGGAGTTGCCAACCGTCTTTTTCCGGGAGGATGAGCATGCGGAACCAGCCGTTGCCAAAGCCCCTCCAGCCAAAGTCAAAGTGGAGGAAGTCCGCCTGGAGACCATCGGCCACATAAAGATGATGACCGCCGGCAAGGATGACGGGACGTTTTGCCGAAATGTCGTTCTGGACCATTTGCAGCATAGTGGTTTCCTTTATGTCCTGGCCCAGGATCTTGCACCTGGGGCTGTAGGACCAGGCGTCGAAGAGGGCGGCCTTGTACTGGGAGATGAGGGTGAGGGAATATCCAACGCCAAGTTTTGTTCCAAGAGACATGGCGCAGTCCAGAAGCAGAACTTCAGGTTTAAGGTTGTTCCAGTCTATGGGATAATCACTTAGGTTGTAAGTGTAAGGGTTCCCGGACATGGTTTCTCCGGAGTATATTCCTTTAGGCTGAGCGGGAGATTTGTAGTAGGTGAGGACCTGGCCCAGGGCTATGGGACCGCACCCCACCACGCTGTACCACTCGTTTTTCCCTTTGCCGTCCTTTGGGAAGAGGCTGTTGAAGGGGAGGTGCTGGCCGTAGTTGATATCGGCGCAAAGCGGGCCGATTTCCTTTTTGCCCATGGGAGTCATGGGGCTCCGGCCGGTCTCCTCCATTGCTGTGAGGGCGGATTCGTATAGCTTTATGAGCCCAAGGAAGAAGCCGTCTTGTTCGGCCTGGTCTTCCTCATTGGGGCTTTTAACCCATATTTCGTTTCCTGTGCCGAAAGCCAGGATGCTATTGCCGCCCAGGGCGTTTTTGTAGCGGCTGGCGGCCGTAAGGACAAAGGCCGAATCCTCCGGAGCCGCAAAGTAGACGCACTGGGGGCTGCGGTAAACTACCGTGACATTTTGGGCCTCAACGCCCTTGGTTTTTAGGAAAGAGTCGGCTTCGGCCCATTCTGGAGGGAGTGCCGCTGCTGCGTTCAGTGAAGTGGTCGCAAGGACTATTAGTGTGGTAAAAATCTTAGTGAAGTGGTTCATGTAACAAAGGTACGAAAAATAATGTTTCCTGCGACACTGAATCAACTGTCATCCCTCGTTTCGGCCAAATTAGGGAAGCGGGGGGAAATGAGGGATGTGAGAGTGAAATGGGTTATTACAGCAGGCCGAGTTCCTTTGCCTTGTAGATGACGCCGGCGGTGTTGCGGACATCGAACTTTTCAAGGAGTCGCATACGGTACCAGCGGACGGTCTGGTCAGTAAGGCAGATCCTGTCGGCAATTTCCTTGCTGGAGAGTCCTTCCGCGAGTAGGGGCAGGATTTCGGCCTCTCTGTCGGTAAGT
>OCTW011567529.1_pt1 | contig 100442 bp, 159 predicted proteins | sample 1539671 | NCBI WGS metagenome assembly OCTW01 (sample SAMN02144230, study PRJEB22623) | gut metagenome | biome: sheep rumen | host: Ovis aries | place: New Zealand | reverse complement strand
TGGCCAGCTTGGTATGGCAGAATGCTTAGAGATTCTTTGCGGAACTAATCAGTGTCATTCTAGGGGTATGGAACTCGCAAAGAAAATTGAACAGCTATTTAAAGATCGCTGTGCTCAGTTTAAACAAGAGTATATGTTAAACTTTGGTGTTTATTATACTCCAGCTGAAAATCTATGTTACACAGCGATGAAGAAGTTTAAGGAGAAGTATGGAATTATTAAACACGTTTCAGACCATGAATATTTTACGAATAGCATACACGTCCCAGTTTGGGAAGAGATCGGTGTCTTCGATAAGATTGATATTGAATCGCAATTAACTGGGTACTCTAGTGCTGGATGCATTACATATGTTGAATTAGAAACCGGAATCCAGAATAATCTTGAGGCCCTTGAAGAAATTGTAAATTATGCAATGGACCATGATATCCCATATTTTGCAATTAATGTACCTAATGATACTTGCCTTGATTGCGGTTACACCGGAGAATTCAACGATAAATGCCCTGCTTGCGGTAGTCATCATATTCAACAACTCCGTAGAGTTACTGGATATTTAACTGGCAATTATAAGACTGCATTTAACTGGGGCAAACAAAAAGAAACAGAAGAGAGAGTTAAGCATACAGGAAGGATGACAGAATAATGCGCTATGCTGGTATTATATTTAATGATACCGCCGCAGCTCCAGGAGTCTGTTTATCATTCTACACCCAAGGCTGTCCTATCCATTGCGAAGGTTGCCATAATCGAGATATGTGGGATGAAGATGGCGGCTATGAGTTTCGTCCAGAAACTTTAGATAGGATTATTTACGGGTTGCATGCTAATGGTATTAATCGAACCTTTTGCATTTTGGGCGGGGAGCCATTCTCCCCGCACAATGCTTTTTTAACTGGACTGCTAGTATCAACAGTAAAAGAAAAAAGTCCAAATACTCCTATATGGATTTGGAGCGGGTATCCTATTGAAGAGTTAGTTCATAATGGTAATAAACATGTTAGAGATGTTTTGCGGCAAATAGATGGATTAGTTACTGATCCTTTTATTCTCGCAGAACGTGATATAACTCTTAGGTTTAAAGGATCTCGTAACCAAAGAGTCTGGAAATTTGATCACAGAAAAAAATTATGGTATAATATAGAAAAAGAAGAAGAGGAGTTCCAAGTCGATGATTGAAAAAGATAACGCTATCTTTATGGAACCAGACGAATATGATGAATATCGTAAACAAAAGACACAAGAACTTCAAGAGCAATTTGAAAAGATCCGAGTTGAAAATCCTGAAAAAATCTTGGATACTACAATGTACGATTTAAATAAAGACATTATAGCCCAGATTAAGGATATGACTCCAACCGAAATTAAAAAGCGTATGAAGTTAATTCGTTCTTGGTTATACCATGATACAGATATTTATTATGCGCTGATCTGTTGGGACTTTAACTATATTACTATCTTCAGATTTCCTAATGAAAACTGGGATGAGCAAGTAAAAGAGATTCAAGAGATTATCACTTCACTTGGCGCAGTTAAAGCAATAGATCCTCATAATGGTGGTAAGGCGATGGACCTTCACCACATTGAAGATGAAGTAGAAAACATTGATGCTTTTGAGATTTGGATTAAGTTAGAAGAATACCAAGAGCCTAAAATGTTTATGCTGTTCCCTTATGGAGGAGGCATTATTGAAGCATGATGTGGTTTGACTATACGACTACCGCCGGTGTACTTATTCATTATACCGGATTCGATGGTAGTGAACATGATTATAAAGCAAATTATATATTGCCGCAAGAGGTAGTTAGATTGGTTGCATCTATTGCCGATTCTAATAATATCTCAGAAATTACCTGTGCAGGTATTGCTTATGACTTGAAAGATGCTGTTAAGCAGGAACTTGCGCGAACCTATAAAAATACTAACGTAGTATTTAATAAAGCGGAGTAAAGGAGTAGAAGTATGGCTCGTTACCTATTGAATGTAACTGAAAAATATCGTGTTGATACTGTTGAGGAAGCGCTTCAAATGCGCGACGAGGCGAATGATGATTTCAATTTTGAACTTCAATCATTCCAGTACGTAACTAAATTTAATAAGAAAACTGAAGAGGAATATCAAATTGTTACTCTAAAAAAAGTTATCAATGTAGAGAAAGAGCCAGCTTCTGGTGTGATGGTGCATTATGAATAAGATTGCAGCGAAGTTTGAAAAGATTAGTAAGTATGCGGATGATAAAGACATTATATGCCCTTTGCGCAAAACAAATACCAGCGCAGGTTATGACTTTTATTGCGCAGAAGATACTGTAGTTCCATCATATTCTTCTGCCATTACTGCGGATTTCGCAAATGATCTCGTAAAAGATATGCACTCTTATTATGAATCATTTGAGCAGTTTTTAGAAAGCCTTCCATATGACCTTAATACTGCTGCAACACTTGTTAAGAAATATGGACACAAGATGACTCTTGTTCCTACTGGTGTTAAGTGCCGTATTCCAGATGATTATTACCTACAGTTAAGTGTGCGCTCTAGCTTGCCGCTAAAGCACTGGTTGATTATGGGCAATGGCGTTGGGATTATAGATGCTGATTATTATAATAATAGCGATAATGAAGGCCATATATATTTTGAATTGATAAATCTGTTACCTTTTGACGTGGTTATTAAGAAGGGCGATTGTATTGGTCAGGGCGTTTTTCTACCGTATGGTGTGACCGAAGACGATCAAGGTAACGATGTTGAGCGCACTGGTGGATTTGGATCTACCAATGAGTAAAACAATTCTTGCGCTAGATTAGGCCACCAAAACATCAGGGTGGTCTATCTGGCAAGATGGCACCCTGATCGAATATGGTCATGTAACATTTGATTAGGAGGATCCTTTTATCCGCAATAATAAACTTTGTTCATGGCTTGGTAACATGATTGAAACACGAGATGTAGATGAAGTTGTGATTGAAGATATACAAATGCAAGTTAACAATGTTTTAACATTTTAGCGGCTTGCATAGCTTCAAGGTGCAATTATTGATATGTTAATTGATTGGCATATTGATTATAAAATTATTAAACCATCTGAATGGCGAGCTGCATGTAATTTCTTGAAAGGTCAAGATAAGCATCGTGCTTCATAGAAAAAAATTGCACAAGATTGGGTTTTGTCAACATATGGACGTAAATGTACCCAAGATGAAGCAGATGCAATTTGTATTGGACATGCTGTGGTTCAATAGGAAGATAGTGAATTAAACTGGGAGGATTAATATGGAGTGGGCAGTTATTATAAATGAGATATTTACTGTCGTATTAATTCCTTTGCTTGGTTTGGTAGCAAAATATTTTATTGAATTTTTGCATGCCAAGAGGGATGAAGCAAAGAATAAAATTGACAATAACACGTTGAAAAAGTATATAGATATGCTTGATGCAACTATTACTCGTGCGGTTATTGCCACAAATCAAACCTATGTTGATGCTTTAAAAGAGCAGAATGCGTTTGATAAGGAAGCACAAGCTAATGCTTTAAAGAAGACTTACGATGCAGTTATGGCGGTTTTAACTACTGATGCTGAAGCGTATTTAAGTAATGCTATCGGTGATCTTGAGAGTTATATTAAGACTGCGATTGAAGCTACGGTTAAAGACCAAAAAAAGGTATAAAAAAAATTGGGGCGACTCTTAATTGAGTCGCCCCATTGTTTTTTTTAATTATGAACAGGTAATGCTCTAATTCTTTCATCCCAAAGATCCATATGACCATTGCCGCCTAGTTTATGATAAACCGCGAGTCTCTCATTATATTGAATCAATTCAGCATGAGTTATATAGCCATGTTCTATGAATGTATTACATGCAGTAATTAAATTTTGTAAATGTGCGTCCAACACACCTTGTCGGACTGCATCAATATCTTCTGCATTCTTTAATTGCTAATTATGAAGAGCAGAAATATCAGTCTGCCACTTTTCATCCATGGCATTTAATTTTGCTAAAATCTAGGTATCCATAGCATTGGATTGCTCTTGAATTTTAGCAAAGTGCTTGCCGCAAATTTCTTCATGAACATTAGAAGAACGAGCGATACGTTCCCATTCTTCTTTTTTCTATTGATCATTACCTTTTTTAATTGGGTTTATTAATCGTGCAGCAATTAACCCAACTATTGCTGCACATATAAATGGAATGATCCATTTAACAAATGTTTCTAATATTAATGGTCCTGCAACCGCCATCACAGTCACTCCTCAGAAGTTATTCTTCCTCAAGATAAACGTCATCACTCGAGTTCTAACTTACATCAGGCGCGCATTCCGCAACAGCCTTATAGCTTTCGGCTATTTTCTTATAATTTTCTACTCCAGCTTTGGCAGTATACCCAAGGCGCAATGATACATAAGCAGTTGTCATATATGCAAAAATATTCTGCGCGAACGCCCCAAGTTCAGGTCGTATTAACAAAATGATTAAAAGCGTAATTGTTAATAACGCATAGACTATTATATCAATAATTGTTAATTTTTTACTAAATTCAAGGGGCTTTTTGACTATTTTCTTTCTAGCCATTATATCACCCCAAAAAAAATAAGTCCTAATTAAGGCAGCACTCTTAATTAGGGCTTATAATTTTTATAATTAAATTACGAAATTAAGATTCATATTAACTGACATATTGTCGCCATTAAGGTTTTCATCAATATTTTGAATGGTGGCTTCAATATCAGCAAGAGTATAAATAGACTCACCATTTTCATTTTTAAGTTCGATGCTATTAATGCCACTTACACCGATAGTTTGCAAAAAAGCAACGGTGGAAGGAGAAGGTATAACACCAACATAACCATAAGAATTTGCGCCTTCTGCATTAAAAGAAGTAGTACGACTAAAAGAACTAATCTCAAAAGCATGAGCTGATTGATCATTAAGAACCATTGAAATCATAAGAGTATCCTCCCTTAAAATAGTTAATCAACAGAAGCATTAGACTCCTCTATTTTCTATTCAAAAAATAGATTCAATTCTTGAAGTGAATTGTCCTTTACCCAATCTTCATAGTCATTATCATTCCAAAACACAGGACAAAAAACTGTACACAATTTATTATTCCTCCTCATCTGGAATATTCACGCCATCAGCAATTTCTTGTTCAGTACGTTCTTCGCCCTCAATAGGCTCTTCATCTTCAATTTGAATATCTGTATTATATACTGCCCAAGAAGTTTCTGTATCATCAGTAGTAGGTCGCAATGTATTATTATCTAAATGGCATTCATATTCAATACCATCTAACATTACATGATCTCCATACTGATAAATTTGGCCCTCTTGCCACTCAGGAATAATTTTATTCCCTTCAGCATCAATTTCTGTCCAAGTTAATCTTGTACCAGGAGTTGTAGTATTAGTATAGAAATTAGAGAAATAATATTTCCCTTCATACTCTACACAAGCGCCATATTCATATGACTGTCGTGGAACCCAAGTTGGAAATACTGGCACTCCTGTAGAAGGCTGTGGAGTAGTTAAATTTTTCCAAGGCGCGTGTGCTACATTTGGAGGATAACAGTTATTAACACTTTCTGATTCATAAATAAAATCTCCATATTTAACTTGATCTCCTATATCATATCCAGATTTATCATCTTCTGGTGGATACCATGGAGGAATAAAATTAATTTTTTCAAACTTATCAGAAACAGAAGGAGCATTTAAAGTATCGGTTAAATGATTTAAAAGAACTTTATATAAATATCCTTTATGTCTATAACGCATTCCAGCAATAACATTTAATCCTGGGCGCCAAGCAGGATAAAGAATTAAATGCGCAACAGCTTCTTCATCTGAAAAATCTGAGAGTAAAATATTTAATTCTTCTCTTGTTGCTTTTGCATTTACAAATGAAATTCCAGAATCTTCAAAAGCAATTTGAGCCATTGATTTTTGGAATAATTCATTGCCAACTCTATATAGCCGAAAATAATCGATCGCCGCAGCTATACTGTCTCCATTATAATATGTTGCACTATCAGGCAAATCCATGAACGCAACACTTAAAGACGCGCGATCCTCATTTGATATTGATAATAAAAATCCCATATAAACCTCCTTAAGATATGCGTTCCCACATTTTTACAGTAATAAATGGCATTATATTATTATGACCGACTGCTCCACCCCAGTCTTCAAGCCATCGTCCACCAGTCCCACTAGTAGAAGTATAGTCATAATTCGCTGAACCAGAAGATGCAGCTCTTGCACCAAGTCGATGACTATGAGATGGAATTTCATAAACTGTTAATGAATGTGTTGCTTCAAAAGGATTTATATCTTGCTATGCAGTATAAGTATCTCCTGCGCCAACAATAATACGTCCACCAGGATAATAGGTACTTGTTCCCAATGATTTCCAAGTAGAACCAGATACAAGAGAAGAAGGATTAAAAGAATCACTAATAACCCCATACTACGCCATAAAAATACTACCTACTGGATGCATTGCTGATGCAACACTATTTTTTAAACTATTTAATTTACTTGCTAAAGTAGATCCATTAACATAAACCCAAGATTGCCCTAGACGAGGGAACAATTTATTTTCTCCTGCCGCATCCCATAACTATGCAGATATTGTAGCCATTATGACACCCTCTTCCACATATAATAAGCAACACTTGGCTATATATTATTATGAGGCTAGCCTCCACCATTCGCGGCACTCCAGTTGCCACTATCACCACCAACTCCATGGTCAGCATCTCTAGAACCGCCATAGTTAACTCTACTAGTATTACCATACATACGATGTCGATGAGGTGGTAATTCCGCAGTTGTTAAAGTATGAGTAGCTTCTCCTCCTGTCGCTTCAGTTGGATCATCCGTAGTCCCATCGCATGTTAAAATTGTTCGGTTCATGCCCCACTTTTGCCAAGTACCGATACTACTTGGTGCGTTATTATTTTTAGTAATAATAATAGTACCAACAGGATAAGCAGTATTTAAACATTGAGTTGTAAAACGAGAACTGCTTTCCCAATAAGATAATAATGTATTTAAATAAGTTAGAGCGCCATTTGCTGCGGGACTTTCTATATATATATCTTTTGCAGTAGTAACTACAGCTTGAGGAGTAGTTTTACTGGCCTCATAAATAATTGCGCTTTGTGCCATTTTAATTCCTCCTTAAGCAGTTCGTACCCAAGCACATGCAGTAATATATGGTTGCATATTATTATGCGCAGTACCAGATCCTGTAGTTCCAGACCATCTTGCCGCAAGACTCCCACCACGTCCAGCATCATAATCGTTTGAACCACCTGATGATGATCTATTACCAGTACTATGTGAATGATTTGCCATTTCATAGACAGTTAAAGAATGAGCAGATTCTCCCCATTGTTGAGACACATCTGTTGTATTAAATTGATTATACATATTATCAATACGTACATATAAATCAACTACAGTGCTAATTCCATTTGCTGCGGAACCATTGGGCCAAGGAATACCATTCTGATATATAGCCATGGTCGCGAGTCCATACCACCAGTCTCCGCTCGTATTACAGTTTCCTACTGCACCAGCATTGCCATTTCGTGATAATACTAGTCCGCCCCAGCTGTTATAATTTTTCCAAGGTACATATAATCCTTGCAAATAATTACTTACAGTATCATTTTCATCCTCATATCCTTCAGTTTCTGTTCCATCTGTCATTGCTTTTGATACTAACCCTGGCGGAGGATAATGATATCTAAAATTAGCTCTTTGACGCCAACGTCCATTATGAGTATATTCGGTACTATTATCTAATCGGACCCAAAACTCATAAGCCTACGTTTCATGAGAAACTTGGCTGCTAAAATTTTCTAATCTAGACCAACATTTATCAGTAAGCTCTCCAGTATTTAACCAATTTGATGCAGTAAATACTCCACCAGAAGAAGTATCCTAATGAAAAATATGATCCCAGTGTGATACGGTTCCATCAGCAAGTGTTAAAGTAACAGCTTCTCCTGCAATAGGATAAGAGTCACTATAACATCCAAGCGTATACCCACTTGGTAACTTACTCCAAGTTCCGCCCATAATCGACGCAGGATTGACGGAACTTGAAGTAGTAGTATATATTGACCCAACTGGATATGAAGCTAAGATAGCACTTGGAACCAAATTATTTATTGTAGTCTATAAATTTTCTCCACTAAAAGTTGTGCCAGAGACATTAGACCAAATATCATTCGCTATTGCACGAACTGATATAAAATCTTCACTTGCAATAGGATAAGAGCTGGCTGCAGCTTTAGTGTTTGTTTTTAATGCTATCATAATTAAACTCCTTAACCAATAGGTATTAAATAAATGTCTCCAGCAGTTGCACTTGTCGGTAATGAAGCACGATAGAATATTCTTAAATTTTCTCGTGCACCAAGAGCTGTTGTAGCACCTGTACCACCTTGTGTAATTGCCCAAGGAGAAGATTTCGTTATGCTAGAACTACTAATAGTTAATGGACCGTTAAAGGTGATCGCGCCAGTAAACGTAATAGTATCAGAAATTGTACCAGCATTTAATGTAGTAGTTACCGGGTCTGAAATTGTACTTACAGTCGCATAACGAGGAATAGAAGATTTCTTTGTATTCCATTCACCAAGATCTTTATGGCCTTGCGCTGTCATTAATCCATGAATACTATCTGTCGCATCGCCATGATTAAAGAAATAAGGCTGACCATTAATAATTGGTGCAATTGTATAACCACCAGTTGTATTACTTAAAGATGATGCAGAACCAGATACGTATGTTGCACTTGTACCATTTACTGCTCTACTAGAACTAATAACAAGACCTTTTGTATTTGCTGCAGAAGCATTTGCTAGTGGAATATTTTCAGTAATTACTTGTGTTAATGTCTGAGTACTAGATCCACTACCACCGCCGCCAATTGATGCATTTAATGCAGAACTAATAGCTGCGCCAAGACTTGTTTTTCCACCACCAGTTATAATTGTATCTGGATCTTCATCCAATTCAACAGTCATTGCATGAATTAAACCGGTTTGTCCACCATTAGTATTTACATAATAATTAGTACCATCATAATATACAATATATTTACCTGCTGGTAAAGTATGATTAGATGCACTAGAAATTTCTCCATTTATATATAAATCTTTTGCTCCTGTGCTAGCAACATTTAATGTTAATTTTGAAGCTGCGCTATTTGCATATCTAAAAGTAATTTCAAAAAATGAATTTTCTCTTAGCGCGTAATATGATGCATTAGAAGAAGCTTTTGCTGCCGTTGCGGCTGCAGTATTACACCATACAGAAGTAATAGTATATGTATTATTATAATCAGTGCTCATAAGCACCCAATATGTACCGTCATATTCAAATAAATGTGTACCATTTTGAAACAATTCTGAAGCTGTATTTAGAGTATTTGTACCACCGCCATAATGTTTTCTTATATTACGTGCACCAGTACTATTAACATTTAATTTTAAACTAGCCACTGTTGCGCTATTAGTATTAGAAAAAGTTACAAAAATTAATGCTCCCCTAGTTAAATCTGTTGATGTAAAATCTGTACAAACAACTGCTTTTTCGGCTGTAGCTGCAGCAGTTGAACAAACACCATAAAAAATTTTAGCATTACCTGAATTTTTAGCAGTTAATATTTTTGTCCATGCACTCCAACCTTCACTTTGAGTTCCACCATTTTCATTTTGGCGGAACAGCAAAGTATTATCACTTGCTAATACTTGAAATTTATCTGCTGTATGCCCAATCTATAAACCAACCCAATCTTCTCCACTTGTAAGAGAAGTACCACTTAAAGTGCCTGATCCATAAAAAGCAAATGATCCATTGGCCGTATTAATAGTGGTTGAATTTACACTTATTGGCTCTTTAACCTGTAAACTGCCATTTATATATGTTGCACCATTAGAATATAAAACATAACTACTATCAACCGAATTGCCGCCAATCATAGCTCGATCTTTTGCAATTAACCCATTTGCTTTAACAGCAACACTTGTCTAATCCGTAACAAAATTAAAAGATGCCTCCATACCTGAAGTATCATTATAACGATTAAAAATTATTGCTCCGTGCTAAGTGCTATCGGCAAAACGAATTTGTGGTCCAGCATCTCCATAAGATAATTGACCTGCTACTCCACTTTTTAAATCAGCAGCTGCACTAAATGCTGTTCCTGAAATTAATAAGCCATCTATATAACCTGAAGCATTATCTGCTGAAGCATGGTTTAAATAAGTTACATAATTAGAATTTTCTAATTGAGTAGTAGTACTTGCATATACAATTCCATATTGAGTCCAAGATGTTTTACCAGTACCGCCCTATGCAACAGTAATAGTATCTTTAGTTGTTAAAATTTGATAAGTCTTATTTTCTGTTAATCCTGTAGTAACTCCAGGTAAGTTATAGGTTTCATGATAACCCGTTGTAGTTGTATTAGCCGTGCTGTTTGGACTATATTGCCGCCAATAAAACATTCCTCTTGTAATATTTGTGGCATCACCAATATCATACCAATATTCACCGACTTTAGTACCAGCATTATTGAATAAAAATGTATCTCCAGGATATCTATTTGCATTACCTGCATCATCATATGCTTTTCGTGAAAGATGTCCAAAGGTCTTACGTCCACAAAATTCTTGACTACTGGTTGTTATAATGCCGCTTTGTGTACGTGATGCTGCAGGAATCGCTGCACCTGTACTTTGTGTCTAACCTAATGTAGTAATTTTTAAAGTCGGGCCAGCAGTAGTGCCATTCGTCCAAGCAGAAGAAGGACTAATATTTTTCCATACTGGAGCTGCGGTACCATTACTTACAAGTGCCTAAGTATCTTTTGTTCCTCCACTTATAGGTGCATAGATACCTGTCTCATGACTCTATGAAGCTCCATTTATTGTTGCTAAACTATGATATACAGCACGTTCTGTTGTTAAACCAGTACCGGAGTCACTTAAAGCCCCATTGACGGTTGCATCTTTTACTCCATAAGTTACTGCATTACCAAAAGCCCCTTTTACGCAATATGTAAGATTAGATTTATTATTTGATGATTGATAAGCTCCATTCCAATAAGCTAAAGTATTTATGGTTGGAATATAAATATCTGTTGCAGCTGCAGTCCATCCTAAATTTCCAACAGATGTCATATTTTTAATAGCTCTTGTAGTAACTGCATTTGTCCCATTACCTATTAATAAAGCTCCTGAAGTAAAAGTGTTTGCTCCTGTACCACCTCGTGAGACAGGCAAAGTTCCAGATCCAATTACACTTGCGTTTAAACTTGGTATATCACTTGCGCTTAAATAGCCCCAATATATTGAGGTACCGTTACTCATAAGTATATTTTTATCTGCTCCCGCGCCATATGTTGTATCATTACTAGCAATAGGAGCTAATAAATTAGTTAACTATACAGTAGTAGTATAGAGCGTATCAGTTACTCTGGCGCTCCCTTGTATTAATGTATCTTTTAACTATGCCATTGTAATTCCTCCTTAACGCTCTATAAATTGATTTGCGCCCCAAAAACCATCAGTTGTTGTATAAACATTTACCATCTAAACATTATCGATACGTAAATATAAGTCATTATATCCAGTTGTTGTTACTGTACTTCCCCATCCAGGAATGCCAGACTAATATACAGAATAACTACCAACTGCGCCCCACCAGTTACCACTATTACCATTATTGGTGGTTAAGTAAGCAGAGCCTTTTTTGGCGTATAAACCACCCCAGGTATCAACAGTAGTGTATCCTGTTGATGTATTTTTTATTATATTTTCTTTAGCAACTTCAGCATATGTTGCTAACATAGGATTTACTGTTTGCACCCAACGATATTTATTTTCATTAGTCTGCGTTGCAGTATATTTACTCTTTACCATTAATTCCCATTTATCTACTCGATCACAGCAATCAACATTAAACCATCTATTCTCATCAATATATACTCCATGGATAAAATCATTTGTAGAAGCAAAAGATCCTGCACCAGGATTATTATGATGATAAATATGCATCCAAACGCTGCCATCTGGTTCAATATATAACTTATTATCATATTTAGCGATTTTTGCAAATTCTGTAATTTCATTATTACATAACTAACCACGTTTTGTAATTTGATTTTTATTATTTGAAACAATTTCATAGGTATGAATATGTTGAGCATTATCAATCTTCATACTTACATTATATAACTATTTTATATCTGTGTCAAGTAATGAAGTGCAATAAATACGTAAATCACTTATATGCTATTTGATTTGACGCCAAACACCACCAGCTTTTCCAAGGCCCATACAAAAACTTTTCCAGGCTGGTAATGTTCCAGTCAATGCACTAGTCTATTTAAGTATACTATCACAATAATATTTTACATTTGTTCCATCAAAAGTGATAGCATGATGATGCCAATTACCATTTTTGTTAAAATTACTAAAAATATTTACACGAGAAGAGCCATTATAAATACCGAATGTACTATCCCAGTTTGCGATAGCTGTGGTATTATAATCTGTTCCTTTTGTAGTATTGGTCTAAATAGTATTTGATGTTTCAAAAATACCGCCACGACCATATGCTAAATTTTTACCCCACCATGTGATAGTGATAGCATTCATCGCTGGCATTTCCATATTGCAATAAAAAAATTGCGCACCAGTTATAGTATTTGAAGAATTATCAACAGTAGTACCCATACATGAAATACAAGCATCATAACGAGAACTATCATTTGATATTGTTGTATCTACACAAATACCATTATGATTATAGCCGCTACTATCTTCTATACTACCGGCAAGCGGAGTAAAATTAGAAATTAATCTTAAATTTCTTATGTATATAATATCTCCAGCTGTACCACCATAACATCTGGTTCTAAAAATTACCAGAGTAGAAGGAGAACCATTAATTGTTAAAGAATAATGTTGCCATACTGTTGTAATTGCAGTTTTAGGAGTCACCGCATATGCAGAACCATCAGAATTTCTAAAATAAACATCAAAAAACATATCTGCTGCAGTTCCTTTTGCATCGCATTCTACTCTATATAAAGTTTCTGAATTTGAAATTAAAGTTGTATTATAACCACTATCTGCAAAGGTATTACCACTAGAACGAGTAATAGAAAAAGTAGTATTAGAAGTTAACCAATTAGCATTTTGTAATGAGTCATCTAATTTATAATGTAAAACAAGTCCCTATGAAATTTCTTTAATTTCCACCGCGGAAAGACAGTGATCGTAGATGCGAAAATCATTTAAATATCCATTTAATGTTGTTGTTCCAGTGCGACCATCACGGCCTAAATAATATGAACCATTAGTACGATTTTTTTCATTTAAAGTAATAGTATTAGTATATTTTTCAATACCGTTAATATATCCTTTTAATACAGTACCACTATAAGTAAAAACTACATGAGTCCAAGTATTAATTCCTACATTCATTGCTGAAATTACTATATCTGGAGTACCCCAATACCAGCGAAGATTATGATTAACATTTAATTCAATATTAAAATTATTACCACCGGATACGCTATAATCACCTAATATAATAGCCCGACTGCTATCAATTTGATTTACCCAAAAACATACACTAAAAGGCTGTGTACCACCATTTAGTATTTTATATAACTCATTACAATTCAATTCTATATAACTACTACTATTGTCAAATTGATAACATTTTCCTATTTTCCCACTATTATTTATTGTAGCACCATGATTAGTGATTTCAATATTACTTATTCCTAAATTCTTTAAATCCCCATCAAGAGGAAGCCAAACTCTTAATGCCATTTGACTCCCTCCTTATGCAAAAACAAAATCAATAGATTCGTCAGTAGAATTATATACAATATGTGCTTTTTCTGCATTACTAATATTAAATGCTACTGTCGGCGCTGTATCATTAACAATCATTTTTTCAACGATAGTATTACCAGTTGCCTTATCTAATAATGTCATTGAATGCGCGACACTATTCGCCGTGTTATACTAACGAGCAACAATAGATTCTCCTGAAGCGCCATCATCACCAGTGGCAATTTCAAATACAGTATCAGATTCTCCAGTCCCTAAGACACGCAACCAACCTACATCATTCGATGTTGTTGGGTTAGAAATCGCTAATCCGTCACCATATAGCATAGATGTTTTAGCTGGCAAAATAATATTACTAGTTGTACCATTGCTATAGTTTTTACCAGCAGAAATAACCATAGGACGAGTAGCATTAAATTCCGCCGCAGTTAAACGACCAGGAGTAGTGTCTAAATAGATACCTGTATCTGCAATACCAGCTAATGCTTGCGCAGTAGCTGTTGGTGTAGTTGTTACACCAGTTATATATGCTTTAGAACTTGTATTTAAAGTAACATTCTATTTAGTATCTGTATCAGTATTAGGATTACTCGGCAACTTTGCTTTAATAGCTATGCCGCCAACAGTCGCTAATGTAACTTCAGTACCCCAAGATAATGTAGAAGTACCACTAGAAGAAGAAACACTAACTGTACCACTGCTAATACTTAAACCTGTACCAATTTTCACTCCGCCCAATACACTATCTGTAGCTGTTGGTAAAGTGTATTTAGTGTCTGGAGGGACTGTCCATGTACCATCTTCTCGTAAATATTTTGTAGTACCTGCAGTAGTACTTGGTGCAGGGACTAAACCTGCGGCAGCATTCGCACCAGACTTTACAAATACACTATATGTTGTATTCTGTGGAGTTTTGATTAAAATTGAGCTACCGCCCGCGGTTAACTTATATGTAGTATTGGCAGTAAGTGTATTTAAATTTGATGTACCAGTATCTGTTGCAATAGATAAAGTGTGAGTATGATTAGATGTTGCCGCGCCTACCTACGCCGCAGTTGGAGTACTCCATTCCCCTTTTTTATTTAACCATTGATTAGTTGTTGAAGTATCGGTTCCTAAAGCTAATTTTACAATAGTACCATTTACTACATTACTTACTTTTCGACGATGATAAGTTGTAGTAGTTGTACCTCCACCAGCATATTGTGCAATTAAATAATCATCTTTAGTCGCTGGTGAAGTTCCTTCACCTAATCCATTAATTGCTGTGCTTAAATTAAGCCCTATTGTAATAGTGCCAGACGTTGTAATGGGACTACCACTAATACTAATACCATCCGACCCAGAAGCCGCAACATTTGTTACAGTACCAGTATTAGCAGTTGGTGTTAGTCCTAATAAACTTGTAATATCACTTTTTCCTACAGCGGTCGTACCGGTAATATGGCCTTGAGCATCATATTTAACTTTATAAAAACCAACTGAACTTGTAGCTGTTACACCACTAGAATCGTGATTTAATACAATTCCATTCGTTGCATCATACGTTAAAGTTAAATTAGTACCACCTAAATTAGCTAAAATTTGTTTTAAATAATCTGCTCTCATGACACGTGATGAAGTTGCAGTACCCGTCCATGCTTCTTCTTTTGTCATTGCTGAATAAGTAGTATTAGAATCATAATAATTTAATACTCGCCAGCATCCACCAGTTATATTTGTAGTTGCTGCAGCTCCAGCTACTGGATACACCGTATTAGTTGCCCCATCACTATCATATACTAAAGTAATTGTAGTACCTACATCAAAATGAGTAGTTAAACGAGAAGTCCCACTAACACTAACGGGCTTATAAGTTGTTCCGTTATCAGTAGAAACAAATACACCATTGCCATGACCAGCTACTGGTACAGTAATAGTAATTATATCTCCTTCTGCCGGTGTAGCAGTAGAGAGATTAAATTTCCATAAAGCTGGTTTCCCATTAGTAGATGTGCTAGCATTATAAGCTACGGCTGCTGTACCTGTACCAGTAATAGTTGGATGAAGAAATTTTTTAAGGGTTAAGTTACCAGTCATCGTATCTCCTGTTAAAGCAACTGCCCCAATATTCGCCGCCGTTAAATTAACTTGTCCATTCCTATAATTACTTTCTGAATTTCCTTTTATGCTAGTAACTCCTGTATTATTAATTGTAGTATTTGCAATTTCAATACCTGTTCCAGCAGAATAGGTTGTATCTGTCCAAGGGACATTAACATAAGCTTTTTCATTTGCTAACTATATTGGATAATTCTTACCAGATTGTGAATAACCTATTTTAATACCACCAAGAGCATTACTTGTAGCAACAGGTAATGAATAATTATTAGAGGTCGGCATAGTAAAAATAAATGTACTACCACCAGCAGTTAATTTATATTTTTGGCCAGAAGCAAGAGTAATCTAACTAGTACCAGTGTCTTCAGCTAAAACCATTGTATGTGTGTGACCCTTTGTAGCGGCATAATCAGCATAATTATGATCATCTAATAAAGTAGACCAAATTGACCAACTTGGAGTTGAAGTCATACGACGAATATATGCATGAGCCGGGCTGGTAGCTCCTGATTCAGAAGAAATTAATAATTGCGCAGCATAATAATTATTAGATGTTGAACTCGCGCCAAACTATATAGTAGCGCCATATTCTGTCTCATTAGTAACTGGATGCGCAGCACCATTTAAAGGATATATCCCTGCTGTAGTAGAAGCAGAAGAAAAATCTAAAGCAGTATATTTTACAGGCAAATAATCTGTTGCTGCTTTTGTAGCAATACTGCCCAATCCTAAATTGGTTCTTGCTCCAGCTGCAGTGTTCGCACCAGTACCACCATTAGCAACAGGTAACTTACCAGATACTCCTGGTCTTGGCGCTTCTGTAAAAATATTTGCTGTAGAAGTTCCTTCAAGATCAACCAATAAAGCTGGAGCTGTAGTTAATCCAGTACCACCATTTGCTACTCCTAATTTACCAGTCACGCCAGGGCGAGGACTTGCAGTAAAGACACTTGCCGCAGTAGTTGATCCAAGATTTATAAGCATACTTGGATTTTTTGCTATACCAGTACCGCCATTTGCAATCGGCAATATTCCAGTTACACCAGGCCTAGGCGCCTCTACATATGGATTTGCGCCAGAAGTAGAAGTGAGGTCAACTATTAAGCTCGGTGTTTTAGTATTACCAGTACCACCATGCGCGATAGATAATGTTTGAGTTAAATCATCGGCTAAAGCTGCATTTAATACAACACGGTTTGTGCCCAATACTGCATTAGTAGTGCCATCTCCAGCGACATCAATATAAAATTTGCCATCATCAGGAGTAAAATACGCATATCCTTCTTTTGCTTTTTGTGCCGCAAGATCTGCGGAATTACCTCGTTTTATTTTAAAGAGAGCCAATCTTCAGCACCTCTATTCTTTTCTATAATAAAAAAAATGGCGGATAATATTTGATATTATCCGCCGATAAATAAATCAGAACGTTTCCCACTTAATGCCAGAATAAATATCAGTTCCAGCAATTGTAGCAATCTTATCTCCAGAAGTATAGTCTGCTTGCTGAGATACATTCAAAGTATATGTAATCTAATTATAACCGGTTACATGTCCAGTGCTGTCTACTGTAACAGTATCTGCTCTAAAACCAGTACCAGCAACAATAGTTGCATTATTAGTAGATTTAGATGTAGTTGTACTATGTGAAATAGTAATAGCGCCAGCATCTGTATTGGTAATTGACAAACTAGAATTAGTTCCAACACCAATAGACGCCCATTTGCCATCACCACGGAATAAATATAAGCGTTGGTCTTTAGTCGCAGCAGGAACAAAACCTTTTACGCCTGCGGCAGAAGCTGTAGCACCTTTATATGTACCCAAGGTAACATTGGCAACCGCGCCATTATAACTTTCTGCAGTAACACCATCTGTACCATTTAACAATAATGCATTAGTTAATTTACCAGCAGCTGTAGCAGTAGCAGCATTGCCATCTAACTCACCATGAAATGTTAAAGCATATACATTTTTCCATTTTGCACTACTACTACCTAAATCATAACCAGCATTACTGCTAGCATTGGTTGCTGGTGTAATATTTTGAGCAGTAGAAGCTGCTGTTAATGCAACTCCACCAGCAAAAGTTTTCTTACCATTAAATGTTTGCTCAGCAGCACTTACTAAACCAATTTGAGCGCCATTGGCAAAAGGAAGTATCCAAGTAGTTTCGCCACTACCACCCTTCCATGCTCCAAAGGTATCTTTTGCTGCGGCATCATCAGATCCTAACTTAATAGTTAAACCATGTTGTAAATTAGTGGCAGTATTAGCATTACCTTCTAATGTTCCATGAAAACTTGTGGCATATACATTTCCCCATTTAAGAGAACTACTACCTAAATCATAACTGTTATTAGTTTTTGGTGTAATTGTCAGCATAGATGCATCGGCATCAACACTAAAAGCCCCACCAATTTGAACCGCATCATTAAAAATCTTTTTACCTTTAAATGTTTGTTCATTAATAGAAACAAGTCCGGCAATTGCGGTTGTTGCTAATGGAACATTAAATTCTTTAGTAGAACCAGAACCATTATAACGAGTTTGTTCGACGCCAGCAATTTTTAATATTAATGAATTAGCAACTTTTTCTGCAACCGCAGCAGTACCTATAACGAATTTTTCTGCCGCGCCTACACCAGTACTATCATTATATTCAAATGTAGAAATACTTGCAAGAGGAGTTGCACGAATATTACCATTAGCATCATGAACCAAGTCTTGTTTAATATAGTATGTTTCGCCGCTTTCAGTAATTTTAACTAAATCACCCATAGTAACTTCGCCATTATTAATCGCTTGTAAAGCAGTTGCTTGATCGCCATAAGTATAAATACGCTCAATCGCTGCAGCTGGGATCATACCAAGTGGAATTGTTCCATCAACTAAATCATCTAAAGTGATTGTCATAGCAGAAGCGCCATACCATGATTTAGTACTGCTTTCATTTTTAGCAAACGTTAATGCGTTAATTTGTTTTAACTTATCAGCAGTTGTTGCAGTAGTAGCATTACCATCTAATGCTCCATGAAAAGTTGTCGCATATACATTCTTCCATACTGCTGATGTAGAACCTAGATTGTATTTATCAGTAGTTCCAGGAAGAATGGTACTCATTGTAGAGTCTTTTTCTGCCGCAACAGAAATACCATTATTAAATACTGGAGTTGCCGCAAATATTTTTACGCCATTAATATTTTGCTAACTTCCAGTAAGAAGACCCGCAGTATTACCATTAGCATATGGAATAATCCAAGTAACATCGCTAGCACCTTTCCAGTTTCCATTACCCAATCTATTTGCGGCAATTTCTTCACCTAAATAAATTGTTAAACCGCCAGCGACAGAATTAGCTTTGCTAGACTAAATTTGGAAACGCTATGGATTAGCTTCTGTTCCTAAATCAAAATATAATGTAGCATCATAAATACCAGACGTTGAAGTAGATCCAGTATGAACATACATTGAACCTCTTGAACCGGCACTTAATGATGGTAATTCATTAGTTTGCGGACCATAATGGACCTATAATAATTCAGCCATTTATTTCACACTCCTTATACGTTGGTCCAATAAACCGTAGATTTCTGCTTTAATGCATCTACGATTTCGTAAAGGGGCTAACTAAATAATGACTCTTCTTTCGTAATGCCTTCATCAACACCGTATAAAATACGACCTTCTGCCTATTGAGTGCGCAAACTATATACAAACTCATTAGTATCAAGATTGATCGAATAAAAACGGATTGCGAACTTAATTGTGCCTGCCTTCCGAGTAGCGTCACCATGAATACACCAACCAAAGATAATTTTATTTGGATCAGTAATAATATCTTTTACTAATACCGGAGAGATACGGCTATCACCATTTGCATTGATATATTCAATTACGCAAGCCATTCGAGACAAATCAACCCCATCAAAATAACGAGGCACTTGAAAATATATTGTTTCAGCATAATGGTCGCGTGCGACACTAAGGAATTTTGAATACCCGCTCTTTTGAATTTCAATAGAGCGGGTATTCATATCAACATTCACAATTTCAGCATCGGATGGCACTACAGTAACTATGGTCTTTGAATTTGCTTGCATTTCAGCCAAAAGTCTAGCGACCTGATCTTGAGTTGTAGCAGCCATAATTCAATGCCCTCCTTGTGTCATTATTCTTTTTCTAAGTTCTGAAGCTGATTAAAGCTATAAGCAGGAGTCGTAACTCCATTCTCTGTACGTGTAGCATAACGCTGATATGTAGTACCACGCTGAGAAATCTGTACAACATATACATAAAGGTCAAACTTCTGACCAACATACATTTGATTTACATTAGCAATAGAGAAATCTGCTGTACCATTAGAAATGAATTGCTGAGACGCAGCAACAGGATAAATCTTAGTATCATAACCCTGATTCTCATTAGGAACCTGAGCAGCTACCTGCGCGAACATCTGATATTCAGCATCTTCATAAGGCATATTACCAATAGTAACATGGAACAAATTCTTATCAGAAGCATCTCGAGCAATACTAATCTGATCACGTCTTAATTCAACCGGCATTGCTTCAATTTTAACTTCAGCACTAGTAGCGTGCGTTACAGTATTGTTCTTAGTATTAGTTGCAATGCAATAATATACACCGCGGCCATTAGTCTTATTAGTATTACCTTGACTTGGATCATAAGTAGCTTCAGTGGCACCTGCAACAGGAGTTACAACACCAGTAAGGAAGTCCTTATGATACCATTGATATGTTAAAGCGCCATTAGCATCATCAACACTAATAGACATTGTAGAAGCATCAGTGTCAAGATACGCAAGGCCTGGAAGTGTGCGGCTATTAACAACAATGTCATGCGCAGGCTCAACATTAACAATTGCGCTATAAACATAGCGGATACCGCCCTGTGCATTTTCATTGCCAATAAAGCACTGATATACGCCAGGAACATTGGTCTTTAAAGTACGATAAGTGGTTCCATCAGCAGGAGAAGCTACATAGTAAGTAACTCCATCAGCAACTTCTTCTTCTTCTGCAAGAACGTACTCGTCATCAACAAGTTTATACCAACCTTCCGCAGCAGGATTTACTCCTTCAGAAATAGTAGCAACAGCGTAAGTTGATTCAACTGGATCACTAAAAGTAATAGCTTTATTATTAGCGAGTTCATAAGTAATAACATTAGGAAGAGTTGCATCATTTACGACATTAGCATTTGGCTGGTCAATCATGATACTGTTCCAATTCCAATTAAATACTAAACGACCGCCATCTGGACTTACTGCATTTACAGTTAAAATAGTACTGTAATCATCTTCGTCTCCATCATCATCAAAATCAATATCTCCCTCAGGAAGATTCAAGGTGATACGAGCAGGAGCCGCAGTTAAACTATTAATAATTGGACTATAAATTGCGCGAGAATAAATAACGTCATTATAAGATTCACGTTCAGCTGCGTCTTTATCAAGAGTAAGAGTATTCTTAACAGCGACTTTAGCAGTTTGAGTCTCCAAACGGAAGTCCACTAAACCGCTCGCATTTACGTGTTCAAACTCAAAGAAAAATTCAATATTACCAGCAGCTGCAGTAGCTTCTTGAGAGATAGCCCAACCAAGATATAAAACGTCACCAACAGCATATTTAACAACTGGAGTGGTCTTATAGAATTTAGTTTCACCCTTTAATCCAGCATTATACCAGAAAATATTGATATTGGTGCTTTCAAGTAAGTCAACTACATCATAAAAACGAGGCATATTGAAGAATAAAATTTCTGCCAAGTGATCGCCCAAAACACCAACGCCATTTTTATTGAACTCAGGTGGGACTGTAATTACACGAGTGTTAGTGTCAATGGTGAAATCAGGCTCATCAAAAGGAGCATGAATATAATCATACAAACGAGCCTTACCAGCAGCATTATCAGTCTCAGTAATCTTTTTAACGACACGAACGTAAGTATTTAAAAGGTTAATGTCGTCTAAAAGTTTGCCGCTAATTAACTTGCCATTAGAATCAAAATTAGCATCGACTTGTGCCTGAGATTCATCTAAGATATCTACATCGATGCCGACATCTGCGGCGTCACGAACAAACTGAACAGCAAATGCCTGATCACTAGCAAATTTAGTGCGGAGATCGTCTAAAGACATATACATAACTTATCGTTCTCCCTTCTATATATTGCAAAAAAAATAAGCGAGGATAAAGAGAGACCTCTTTATCCTCGCTATCTCTCATTTTAATTCAAAAATTAATGAGTGTTTTTAATGGACTTCGTCCTAATCTATCTCTTCCCAAAAACCTTGATCGGCATATGGACAAACCAATGCTTGATAACGAATTTTGGTTAATTTATTTCGGAGCCACTTTCTAGGACTGGCTTGGAGGTTTGCCATTTTAACATAGCGAACCTCTTCATCAGTAGGGCACTCAGATACGACCGTTCCATCTTCTAAATGATAGGTAACATAACAAATCATACTTATTACCCTCCTTAGTCGATTAAACTAGTTTGAACACGAACAGAGCCTTCACCAGAAACTCGTGTAGCACCAAAGGCATAAGTAGGCAAATAAACTCTTTCGTCTCCTTCGCCGGTATATTCAGTAAATGCAGTTTTCCAAGGCTCATTACCAGGTACTGCAGCTACAAAGTTCTATGCCTATTGCTCGTCTGCAAATTGTCCTTTCTCGAATTGGAAAGTAAGAGTATTTATCTTAGCACCACTAAGTGCCAAACCATCAACAACATTTACTACACTAGTAGTCTTTCCATTGACAGGATCGCTATTAACTTCTGCTGGGAATGCCCAAATTAAGTTATAACTATTATTGCCAGCCAATGTATCATTATGGAATGCTTCGGATCCAATCGTGCGGAGAGTACTTGGAATACCAGTAAGATAATACAAATCTCCACAATTACGGAAGGCTCTTAAACCAATATATTCAATATTAATTGGTAACTGTTGGAGACCAAGTTTGCGGCAATCCATAAAGGCTTTAGCGCCGATATATAGAATTGTTCTATTAGTATAGTTAACATCGTCTCGCATTGCTGTTAATGTCAATGTTAATTCAGAGCATCCACTAAATGCATAGTCTCCAATTACACGAACTCCTGCTAAATTAGTTTCGCCATAAATTAGACCAGAATTACTACTGTAATAACGACAGAAGGTTAAATTAGAACAATTTTCAAAAGCATGTCCACCGATACGTGGCCAATAATTACCAATACCAATCTTAGGATCATTGTGCATTGTAATAATTTCTGTCGCATCAAAGGTCGGAGCAAAAATAACTTCGCCGAGACCAGTACATTCAGCAAAAGCATAATCGCCAATGTTCAAAATATCATTAGGAATCTGACCAAAGTTTAAAGAAGTATCTCCTCTAAATGTACCATTAGAAATAATTTTAAGTGTATCTGGCAAACCTGAAATATGTAAATTAGGACAATAAGCAAAAATCATATCATTATTAATACCTGTGTTATGAGTCGTGTCACATCCACCAATTGTCTCTAACTGCTAAAGTGCAGCAAGATCAATATATTCTAAAGTGGTATTAGGCGCACTATCAGAGCCATTAAATCCTGCTTTAATAGCACCATTTCCACCATCAGCAATATATTTAATAGGGCATCCTTCTTCGAAATACAAACGTCTTAAAGAAGGAGATTCATTCTTTACAGAGACAACATACTTACCATCAATCATCTTAGGAACACAAATGGCACCAACAGATACAGATTTATCAATAACTGCAACAACACCATCATTAATATCATAAGTCGCGCCATCAGCTTCGAAAGTAGTAACATTAAATAAATCAATTGCATTCTTATTATTATCTTCTGTTGGTGTACGAGTTTTAAAGTATGCTGTTGGAGGATTGGCCAATGTATCCATATAAACAGGTTGAGAATATACAGGATATAAAGTTACATTAGACTAGACAACAAAGTCTGTGTAATCAGAACTACCAAATTTAAATGTATCCAAAAGTTGAATTGTAGTTTTAGATACATCGCCATCATGGTTAGGATCATAATCAATAACTGCTGGTAAATTAGTAGGTAAATTAATCTAACTACCATATTCATAATCAATTACATCCCATTGCTCTGCAGGAGTAACTCCTTGAGGAGTATACATAAATGTAACTTGATAAATACGTTTGTGCATCAAGAAAATTGGATACAAATCTATCTGTTGATCTGTATAATCATCTTCTGTCAAAGACTCTGGGCAATTTTCATCTGCGGTATAAGTATTATCCGCTGAATTATAAGTCATTTCAATGCCTTCCGCAAGATATCCAGCAAGAACAGATTCAGAAGGAGTGGCCTCAACTTGAGTATAACTCCATCCCTTAAATTCATAAGTCCATTCAACACCAGGTGCGATTGCAGGAGTGGCAACTTGAGTCTCTAAATGCTCTTTAAGATTAAATCCAATCGCTTCATTAGAACCAATGGTAATTGAGTTCTTATAAGTTGCGGTAGAATATACTGGATCTCCTGTATTAGGAGCATGAATAACAATATCATAACCAGCAATAATTTTTTCAGGATTCTTATAAACAATCTTCAAGTTAGGGAACAACTGGCCATATTTATTTTTGATATCTAAATCATTAATCCAATAGTCTCCATTATTAATGGTAATAGTACCACCAAAATAAGTATTATTAGTTAATGCACGACTAATTGTATTATTAGTACCATCCGCTGCAGTAGTTGTATAACCACTAGGAATATTAGCGATATAATCTAAAATTTTGATGTCATTAATTACATCGTCTACTAAGACACAAGTATCTTCATTGATTTCGTTAACTGTCCAATTAATATCTGGTAAACGAATATTCAAAATCTGACCCTATTCATCTTCATCCTGTGCCATAATGGTATTCATTAAAGCATAAGTGTCAACCTTAGGACAATTTTCAATACTAATACCATTAAGATTGGCTACACTTTCAAAAGTCAAATTAGAAGGATTGGTCTTAGTATCAAAGAATAAAACATCTTTTAAATTTAAAACTGTCGTAGAAGCTGGTAACTCTAAGTGTTTTAAATCTGCGCCTGCCGCAAATCTAATTACTCTAAGATTAGAACCTGTTGCATAAACATTCTTTAAATAAACTTGCGCAGTTAAATCTAAAGTAGTATTTGCGAAGAGGGCTCTCTATAAATAAACATCTTCAAGTAATGGGCAGTTACTTAAACCACCAATAGTAGTAGCTTTATCTGTTTTATAAGAAGGATCATCACAGCCAAGACGTAAAACACGAATTTTATTCTTACTATTGAATGTTATCTGCAATAAGAATTTATCAGATAAATCTCCAATATCATATATCTCTCCAAGATGGAAGATATATGCTTCTGTATCACCCAAAGAGCTTGGAAGCACACCGGCTGGAGCAATTGTCTAAACTGGAGTATTAGGAGCCAATTTAATAATTTGAACTGGGTTATTACCACCAATTTGAGTTGCACCATACTGAGTACTTTGAGATTTAAAAGTAAATTGTAAAGTATGAGGATCTGGATGGTATTTTGCGCCGCTTGGGTTAGGCTATGTATTTTCGGCATCAAGATATGCAGAGCAACCATTCATACGTAAATCAATATCAGCAACGCCGCCTTTTCCAGTTGGTATAGCATATTTACTATCTAAGAAAGCAAAACGATGCTCTAAGAAATGACGTCTATGCAAAGAACGAGTTCCTTGCTCTGCGTGAATCCAGTTAACACCGACTTTAGTGGTAGTAACACCATTAACAGTAACAGTAGTTTCTTCAGTTAATGGACGAATATATTTGTACCAACCGTCTTTGTTATCATAAATTTCTGCGAAGGCATCTGCTTGCATTTCATTATAACTCTTAGTTAAGAAATCAACAGTGAACTTGCCACCATTGCGCATACGATTATACAAAGTAGTAATATCATCATAGAAAGCTTCACGAACGTTAGCCCACAAAGTACTGTACATACCATTTGCTACCCAGTTACCATCTTCATAATGACCATAATTTGCACGAGCATTATATGCAAGAGTGTCAATTTCGTCATCAACATCATAACTATAACGCAAAACACCTGAGTTATCAACACCAAGAATAGTATCCATATCATAGAAAATTGGATACCAATGTCCAGTGTTATTAACATTATCAATATCGAAAGAGCACATCATCATATTCTTACCACGAGAATCAAGCATCAAAAGGGCCTCAGTCATGATATAATAGAATAATGTGAAATCTTTACGCATATAAGTATCAAATTCGTCTTTAAACTTTGCTAAACGATATTCACGAGTATCTTTAGTATAAGTTGTTCCACCATAAGTAACAGGGGTAATATCACGATCTGGATCAGCATAATTTTGGTCAGTAGTATGCAACCAGTTTATTAAACGCTAGAATGCACGCTTATCAGATCCAACTTGGTCTTCATATTCTGGATAACGAGATTCAAAAGCTGCAGTCCAAATATCCATATCATCGACGCCTTCATGCCAGTCGATACGGAATCCGCACAAGTCAGCAGCATTATTTAAAAACTCCCAGCATTGAATGGTTCCAGGTCCTTCAACCTTTTCATACAAAGGTCCTGTTTTTGTTACATATGTTTTAAACGCCGCAGCGCTATTACCAGTCCAAACGGCGTCATCTCTTGGGGCAGTATAATAAGTCTTTGATGCAAGATTATCTTCGTCCCACTTTTTACTTTCATCAACAGTACCTTGGAATCCAGTAATGTAATTATTATTTGCATCAACCAAACGTCCATAAGTACCATCTTCATCAGGTTCAAAACCGAACAAAGAGTGTTCTGCCTTATCGGTATCAAAATTATAACGACCAATATAGGTTTCAGTACCAATAGAATCGCCGGTGCGCCAGAAAGCAATAACCGGACATCCGACTACATTGTTACAAATAGTCTTATCAGGATATTGCTCTTGTGCGACAGACTTAATATTAACACTATCATAAATCGCTGCGAGAGCGTTACCAGTACCAGTATTATGCGCCAAAGAAGAATCCATATAGTCAGCTTTCAAAGTAAACAATGCTACCTTAGGAAGCTTAGTCCACTTCTCCTGCTCAGCAAGAGCTTTCTCTTGTGTAGCAGCATCCATACTATCTAATCCTTCAATTGGAATAGCAGGCAATAATGAATACTTATCTTTCTTATTCATAAAGCGTACACGTAAGTTCTTTACTGGATACGCTAATGAAGAAGTACCTTGCGCATATACAACAGCTTCAACAGGAGCATTAGCAGTACCAAAATTACGATCTGGATGCTCTGGGTCAACAAAATAACAAGGCATATAACGGAAATCTTTTTTACCGGTTGGAAGAGCACGAATAGTACCAGTACCACCAGTTTGATTTACGTATTCGCCTTTATCATTAAGAACTTTAATTGGATTACCTTCAGAATCAAGAATATTACCTTTCTTATCACCAGTAGCTAAACCACCAGTAAATACGATATAAGGAATATTACCAAGACTTTGGACTTTAGTCAAAGAAATTTCATCATTACTATTTAAAGCATCATTGTTTTCTGCAATAGCAAGACGCTCTGCAACCGTAGGGAGATCCGCCGCATAGTTATTCAAAACAATACGGTCACTACTGTAAACGCTATATACACGAACACTATAAAGATCAATGTCTCCATAAGTGGAATCAAAGATTAAGTAAGAAGGACTTTCGCTAGATGAGTCTTGAATATTGCCACTGTACTTAACCAAACCAGAAAGAACACCATTTACATAAGTGTAAATTAAGTTCGCATTAGTATTATTTGCACTATTAGATTGGATAGAGAAAGTAATATGAACACGCTGATCTTCAGTTATATATGCGCGCAAACCATTTGTTGCTGCACGTTCATCTTCTGTAAGAGCTGCATCTTCTTCTGGAGTATGATAATTAGTCTGGTCCTAAGTATTCATACAAATCTTATCACCAGTACCAACAATACCAGTATAAACTTTACCTCTATACCAAGAAGCGCCATTAATTAAAATCTGGTTAACATCACGGACATTAGAAACTTTATAGTTAATTTCAATTGTTTTACCAGTTCCTTGTGCACCACGATCATCTGTATTTTCACCAGAGAACATTGCAAAAGGAATAGTTAATTTTGCACCATTTGTCAAGTGTAAACTTGTAACAAGATTATCATCAGTAATCCAACCATTGGTGTTCCAGTTGAAATTTTCAAAATTACACTCAATATTTTTATAAGTCCAAGTTGCAGGATTAGATTCATCATTACTGCGTCCTGCCGCGCTTAAACTAAGCTGCAATGAACTGGTTTCAATTTCAGGAAGCTCAGCTTGCAAAGCAGTTACTGTAATATTTTCGATTGTTTCTGCTAAGTTATAATCATCAATAGCAACAACAAAACGCCAAGTACCAGCTTTACTTAAAATAACATTCCAAGTATGAGATTCATTATAAGTAACTGCCGCAGTTTGATCAACCATTAATTCTTCACCGCAATAAGCAGTTAAATGAACATTTGCAGTTGAACCTTCATATGCGGCTAAGTATTCAACCTGAGCGGTTTGATACTGTTCATATGTACTCTTGCCTAAACTAGCAGATAACATAGGAATTGTGGAATCGGCACTACGATAAATAAATGAAGTAGTAACCTCTGGAGAAGTTAGCCATTCATTTTCATTAATATCAGGACGTGCCGTAATCCATACATCAACAGTATAATTACCTTCAATATGAGCAGATAGATCAAGAGTGTAAATATATTCTTGGCCACCATCAACATTAGAACTAAATGGTACTCTATCAGTAACAGGATTTAAATATCCAGGGATATTCATTCTAATGTTAATATAACGCTCTGCCATAGTACTTGCGCCATAAGGACGAATTGGTAATTGCAAACTATCACGAGAAGTAACACCTAAGTTAGATGCTACAATAACACTTAAATCAATTAAGCGGATATCATTATAAACAACAGAAGCTGCATGGCTATATTCATTTACGAAACGCAAAAGAACTTTATTAGATTCGTTGATAAGGAAATAAGAAGAATATCTCTGTAAATCAACAGTAGTATATACGCCTTGAGTTACCTTACGAATCGTACCAGCATAGTTGTCATTAATAGTGACTTCAACATCAATCGTAGTATCTGGTAAAGAGTCAACAACCTTAAATCCAATAGGGATTGAATTGTTTGCGGCGATAATATTATAGTTTTGATTTGGGTCTTTTGCTACAGTTAAACCACTAGTAATTCCACCGCCGCCACCAGATCCAGCTACAGTTAATTTAGAGGTTGTAATTAAAGTATTGCGTTCATTTTCAGGATCAACGGCAACATTTAATACACGATAAAAGCACCCATCTGAATTGATAATAATATCATCAGTGCTTGGAGCCTCTTCAGTAGAACCGTTAAATTCAGCTGGGAAATTAAAAATGAATGTATTACTTTCGGTTTCTTCAACGGTAAAATCTCTAACTCCGAAATAAATACCGCTGCTACCGCCAAAAGCATAACGATCTTCATATGAATTTCCATGAGGATCTGTAAAGTCACAATCTAAATAAATCTTCTTTGTATCAACTGCAAAAGAAAGACGACCATCTTCAAGACTTAATGCCTTAATATATTGATCGCGTCCTTTCATTAACTGTAATACAGAGTTATCAGTTGTACTCATACAATTTTGCTCCTCCTTCTCTTAAAAATAGGAGGGTCATAAGACCCTCCCCTATTTCATATTTATGGATTTGGATCAAAAGAAATCCAAGTCAAATGCTATTCAAGAGATTCAACAGTGTCAGATAAATTTTCTAAATTATTAGCAACAGTAGTGATATTACTTTCCGCTGTTGTCATTCTGTTGCCAAGCCCATCAATACGAGCTCCTAAAGCAGTATCTGCTGCTCCACGAGCACTTGCTTCTTGCGCGACTTGATATGCGACAGACCCTTCAGTCTGATCACTACCAGTTAAAATACCAACATCATCTTCAAGATCTTCTACCCTATTAGTTAAACTAGAAGTAGCATTTGCAATTTTATAATCAACAGACCCTTGAGTTGTACTATCACCATTTAAGGTTGTAATTTGCCCCTAAATGGTAGTAATATTTCCTTGCGCAGTAGTAATATTACCCTCCGCGGTGGTCATTCTAGTTTTTAAACTATCAATATTATCTTCTGCATTTTCCATACGATTTTGAAGATTTGATACATCACTACCTAAATTAGTAATTTGGGTATTCATAGAAGCTGCAGAATCAGCATGAGTGCTAATCCAATCAGAAATTTCTTTTAAAGTGTCAAAATCATTTGGAGCATTAGCTACAATCGCTGCGATGGCATCATCAACGGTCTTTTTGACAGAACCAACAGTGCCATCAGTTTTATTTAATAAAGTAATTGCTGCGGTATTAGCGCTTACGTCATCACTTAAGTCTTCAACATCGTTTTCAAGATCTCCAATACGAGTAGTTAAACCAGTATCTTCGCTCTCTCTTGCTGTACGCTCCGCTGCAATTAAATTAAGAACAGAACCTTCAGTATTTGCATCACCATCTAATTTGGTGAGGACTGTTGTATGTCCACTAACAGTATCTTGTAAATTTTCAATATCATTCTCTATACCACTAACTTTGGTCTTTAAATTTCCAACGTCAGTTTTTAAAGTTCTGATTTCATCAGCAAGAGCTTTAAATGTAGTATATTGTGTTTCAGATCCAAGCAACGCCGCAGTAGCTGTCGCAACAGCATTAAGAATAGAACCTGCTGTATTAGCATCGCCTTTAAACATCGCAATGTCTGCCGCAGCGGAAGTTTTGAAATCTTCAAGATTTTCTACTCTTGTTTTTAATCTATCAAGCTCTTCTGTAGTAGCTACACTAGCTTTTGTAACAACAAGACGTAATGTACCATCGTCAGCAACAGTTGTCGTAATATCAGTCACAACATTACCTGTTGGGCTGCTATTAACTCCGACAACGCCGGCTTTATTAATCTGAACCCAAGAATTGCTAGTTGAATTCCAACGAGCTAAGATATTGCCTGTTTTTACATAATAAAGCGCAGTTTCATAAGCATGACCAGTGGCAGGTAAATCATTAACAGTATTAACTGGAATGAAATCACCAAGACGGATACGTTTTGTACCATTGTCTATATACATTGCACTTTCATCAGTGGTTACATATATAGTACCATCTTGTACTTGCGCAGGCAAATTCGCTAATAAACCACGTTTAAACTGAATATTAGCTGGCATTTATATTACTCCTTTCTTTAATTATTCTTCTTCGTCAATAGACTCCCAAACATACTAACCATAATTATTAATCATGTATGTTACATAATCTTCGACATTATTATAAGTATGGCCCTCTGGATCGGTATAGACAGATTGCCCACCAGAAGAGGAAACTGTAACCCAACTTCCAGTTGCATTTAAGAACAATTGTGCCTTCTCTGCCGTAGTTAGCGTACTAGCAGCAACAGGAACAAGTCCAGAAACAGTTCCATTAAATAAAGGAATAATTGAGTCAGCATTATTTGCAAGCTCTGCATAAATACCCGTAGCGGGAACATTAACTAAATCACCAGTTTCAGGATCAGTTGTAGAACTTGCTTTATGTCCAATTAAACTTTCAAGATCGGCTGTAGTTGCATAACCATTTAAATCAACGAAAGGACCTAATTCAATCCAGTCAGTTCCATTCCAAGCGTATTCTTTATCACCTACTTGATAAACATCGCCCTCAGAAGGATTACTGATTAAATCTAAGTCTGTAGTCGTTCCCTAGAAGTGGAATGCACTAGCTGCGGCAGATTGTAAATTTGCAAGAGCAGTTTGTAAATTACTAACTGTTCCCTCTAATGTAGTTACTCGTGCCGCAATAGGATTAGAAGATGTGTCTCCAATGAGAACCCATCCATCTGTGCTTGAAGCATAAACAAAAGCTAAAGCACTACCATCACCATTTCTTACAACAGTAATGTCGCCCTTAACCACTGGAGACGCTCCGACAATAGCAGCAATAGCATCAGCATCTGTCTATTCTGCTTGTCGTGTACCAATATATACATGAGCTTGTCCAAAAGGAGTTTCGCCACGATACAACTCATTTGTATCAAGCAAGAAATATAAAGCATTATTTTGTTTGGCTTCAAGAGCAGCATATTCCGCAGCGGAACCAAACTTAAATAAAACTTTTTGATTCGGCATTATCTCTTCACTTCCTTTCAAACTAAGTATCTGTCTCTTTATAAGATAAAAAATAAGCCCGAATACTTAACGCATTCGGGCCAATAGTATTTATTAAGTTGCTGTATAACTTCGAGTATCTTGTCCAGTTGTTACTAAACCATATTTAGTCTTTTCTATTGTTAAAGTATATGTCCCAGTTGCAGTTGGTCTATAGGTTGGAGTTGTTGAGCTCGTTAAATTGCTCCAGCCTTCACTGTTCCATCTATATCTATAAGTGGCTGCTGAATCCCAATTCTGAACAGACCCTTGTATTCCACCATCAAAAAGTGAAGTACTGACTGCCGGAGGGGTAAGTGCTGCGCTGACAGCAGTAGCAGCAGCTTCTATAATATCGTTAACAGTTGTACCACTATCTTGGACTGTATGCCCGTTATTACCCCAAGTAACAATATTGTTCGCTACAGCAGTTGCAATACTATCAATTTGTCTAGTATTAACAACCTTATTTAAACCAATAGTCTCAGCAGTAATATTATGAGGGTTGCTTGCAGTAGTATGAGTATTAATCGCACTTTCAATTTTCGCAAAAGCACTATTAATGCTATCTGTTTCTTCTATCCCTGTTGTAGCCAATGCAGAGATCCCTGTTAATGCGAGAGATCCAACATTAGATCTTGATACAGTAAAAGCACCAGATGAACTGCTTAATGTTAATCCAGTAATTACATTGCCTGTACCTGTATCTGAAAGTGAACAAGTTGGAATAGTTACTGTTGTAGCATCTAGCGCGGTGATATGACCAGCTTGATCTGTAGACATATAAGGGACATTAAACGTCATACCAAACTAACTTGTTGGAATTGAAGAGGTTCCTACATTAGTTTTAGTGCCAAGACCATTTAAAGCATGTCCAATAGTAATCTTTTTATCATTCGCTCCAGCGATATTAATCCACTTATTGCCGCCTTCAATAGCAAAACTATCGACATAATTTGCTGCTGAAAAACTACTAGTATTACCAGTTATAGCAGTAGCTGCAGAACTATTACCGGCTGTTACGGTTTTAAAACCATAAGGCAAAGTATAGGCAGTAGTAGATCGAGCAGTTATATGTCCTGCTTCATCCTAAGAAAAATTATAAATGATAAAAGTTCCTGTCGCGCTATTAAAATCGACTCCAGCATTTGGAGTAGTCTAAATATTCTAAATTAAATGCGCTATAGTAATTGTATCATTTTCCGCATTGCCAGCGAATCTAATCCATTTATTGCCCGCTGCCAAAGTAGCAGTATCTACTTGCGTATCAGCTACAATAGAAGTGGTATTAGTAGTAATATCAGTTACAGCTGTCGCATTACTAATTGCAATGGTTTTAAAGTTATACGATAAAGTTAAAGTCCGTTTAGTCTAAGAACGAATATGCCCAGCTTCATCCCAGGTTAATTCATAAGTTACAAATGTTCCGCTATTATTTAAATCAGTTGTCACAGTTTTTGATGTATCAATACTACGAACTAAATGCCCAATAGTTAATTTATCATCTGCAACATCTGATGTCCCACTCGCCGCAAGTTTAATCCAAGTATTGCCTGAATTAATAGTTAATGTGTCTTCATTATTATCTGCCACCATAGATCCATTTACGGCGTCTAAATTATTAACAGCATCAGAAGAGCCCGTAGTGACTTGAATGGTTTTAAACATGCGCAAATCTTTAATGCGCTCATCAACAGTTTCAGTTCTATCATTTAAGATATAAGCTAAATCTGAAATTGAATCCATGTTTGCGGCTGGCGTTGACTATGTAGAATGCCCATTTGTTGCAGAAGTTAATGCTGCTAATACGCTAGGATTACGACCATATAATTCACGTAAAATTGTATCATAAGATTCTAATTTAGTAGTTAAACGTTCGGTACCAGATTGGCCCAACTAAACATCTGCTGCATGAATCAAAGCAAATGTATTACCATTCTTTTGAGTTAAACCTGCCGCCAATAATACTGTACCATCATAAGTACGAGGTTTTGCTCCGTCTACTCCTTGAACTTTACTGTAATCATAAGGAGTAGTATATAAATTTTTATTAAATACATTATTTAAAGTAGCCATTTATATATCCTCCTTAACTTAACACAACAGATGTAGATCCAAGATTCTTATTTGAACTCTGCCAAATAGTATATGAAGCAGTTTCATTATATTCATTAGTAAAATTGATATTTCCTAAATTATCAAAACCGCCTTCAAAACCGCCAACCTTAAATATTGGACGCGCCCATGATGCAGGACACAAATAATAAATATGCTCTGTAGCGCCAGCATTAACAGAAATAGTTTTACTTATTTTTGCAGTTGCAAGAATACTGCTGAATGAACTTAGATTAGTGCTCAACTTACTAAAACTATTTAAATTAGCAAGAGTATTATCATCACCGACGCCCCAATAGGCGCGATACGCCCAAGTTGCTTTTACACTTGCAGTTTTAGTTACATCTCTTTCGTCTGTTACACTCAATGTCCAAGTTATAACTGTGCTAACAGTTTTACCAGTAATTGCATTAGAATCTGTTACCGTATTAACCGCGCTTGCATCATATTCAGCTTTATTAGTAACATAATAATTTTTCTCAAAAACCGCTGAATTAGGAGTATAAACTGTTACTCCATCACTACGTGTAATTTTTAAATCTTGACGAGGACCTTTATTTAAAGTATATGATAAAGAAATATTATTTAATCCTTTACCAGCTTCAATTAAAATATTATTACCACTCTATTCAGCATCAGAACTAGTGATCTTAAATGAATTAATCATCTGTTCAACATACTGGATATCTGCCATTTCATGTTGCATTTTTTTAATTGCTTCTCCTAAAGTATCTGTTGCAGTTACTGCATGCAAACAACTATTTCCATAATAGCCCTGTTTTGCAGTTCCATTAACTGTATAATTAACATCAAAATATCTATCTGATGCAGTATTATTATAACTTAAGTCTAATGTATCAAGAGTATAAGAAACAGTATAACGCCAATTTCCTTTATTATCTAATAATAAGTTACCTAAATTATTATTAATAATTTGCGGTACAATATCATTATATGGAAATTTAGTTTCTGCCATAGTAATTTTACCAGTGTCCGCAGTTGTAATGACAAAACGGTTTTTGGCAAGATTCATATCTACGTTTTCAATCATATCACGCGCGCGATTAATCATACCAATCAAAGTACGATCATCGCGTGAGTCTTCATTACTTAAATTAAGACCGACGATACGATTTACTAATGCAATCGCTCCACGCACTGTAGATGGAGATCCAAAACTTAAATCATTTACTACTGCTTCTTGTCCAGTATTTGGACGACCAACAGGTTTTGTAGCTTGATATACTTTAGTAAAGCGGAAATGAGGAACTTCTGGATTATTATTATAATAAGCCTCTCTACGATAATACTGAGTCCCAGCAGGAAGAGCAGATTTATTTGCGACTTTATATGCGCCTACAGTATCATCAAACCAGTATTCGCCATTTGCGTCTTTAGTCCATATGTTTGTATAAGATGGTAAATAATAACTTCTTATATTGTCATCTCCACCAGTATGAGAATCTTGGTAAAGCATCATTTTATTAAAGCGCATAGTATTACCTGCGCTAGTACCAATACCATAATAAATATCTTCATCCGCGGTATATTGCAAATGATTCGCAATCGCATGAGCTTTTTCTATTGCAACAGTATTTTCACTTGTGCGCTAAGTTAATGCTTCATTACCTAAACTATAAGTGCGACCAATTAATGCAGTCATCGTATTGGCGCGACCAAAAATACTATCAGAGTCAATAGTACAATTAGCTTGATTACCAAAATCTTCTTGCAATAATTGTAATAAACGCTATTCAGTAAACATTGCATTCCAAACTTTAGCAATAGCATTACCAATACCAGGTAAATGAATATACCAAGAATAAGTATCATTCGCAGTTACACCATTAGTTCCAACTGCTGCGTTTTGTTCTCCATAATATTTTTGCCCGCTTGATTTAAAAATGTAATTAATTGCATTTTTTGGCTCTTCTCCATTTTCAGCTTTGCGCAAATAGTTGCGGTCCATAGTAAAGCCTAAGTCATTCCAGAAAATATCTCCATGGCCTTCTTCTTCCCAAGTCTCCCAAGTAGTTCCACTATTTTTATATTCGCCAGTTCGATAAGTAATATCGGCATCTGTCTCAATAGCATATTCTCTTTCAGGAGTTAATCTTGGTGCTGCAACGCTACTTCCTAAAGTATGAATTTCATGACCAAAAACCGCTGGAGTGTGCATATAATAATCTAATGTTGTGCTATTGCCATCAAAGTACGGAGAAATAGGCTTAGTATTTGGTGGATCAATTACCAAATGGAAATTAGGAACTACTGTATTAAGTTCAGCTATCATAACATAACGATAGTTGCCAGTAGTAGTATCTACATGCTTCATCCAAACAGTAGAGTCATATCCACGTCCATAATTAGTAACATCTGTATTATATGCCGCGGCAAATGGACTTGCATTTGCGGCAGTATATGGCTAATAATTTAATTCGTTAGATGACCCAGTAGAAGTACAAATATAAAAGCTATTCGCGCTATTCTTCTAAAATAAATCTTGATAAATTTGGCCTTCGACTTTAGTTAATAAAGTACTAATATCAACTTCTGTATTATCAACAATTGCACCAGAAGGAGTGGTTTCATGAGTAAAATGTACATCACCATAAAACTCGCCATCATAATAATAGCCAGTAATAGGTGGTTCATCATACTCAATTAAAACATAACGTCCGATAAATACTCCATCAGTAGCACATTGACTATCCATCATAGTGCGAGTTTTATAAACTCTATCGAAAGTGAATGCAGTTCGATTCGAAGCTGATATATTACCATAGAATCCTGCCATTGCACTCACTCCGTTTCATATATAAAATCAATAATAATATAAGCATTTTGGTTATTGCCTATTGTTTCAAGAGAACCATTATCAAACATGATACTGGTAATATTGGCAAGACCTTCAACACTTAATTCATAAATACCAGTAGCGCCTACTACAATAGGAGTTTCACTAGCATTTAAATAAAATTTGGTTCCTGGTAAAGTCTACACACCAAGTTGTACAATGGGATATGTGCGCGGAAAGGCTGTGCCATTCCGCAACATATCCAAAGTCAAGGTGGCAGGATAATTGTTTTTTACGCCAGGACCAAACCAACGAATTTGACCAACTTGCTTCGCCATTATCCTTTTCCTCCTTAAATAATTCTATCAACTGCGCGATTTGCAGTAATAGACATCATTCCATCATGCTAAAGCTATATACTAAACGATTTAATTAAGTATTCTCCGTCAATACCGCTTTGATTATCATGAACTCTAATACGAGTATTTGGTTCTAAATAATAAATTGGAATTGCTGAGATAGTAACTGTTTCTTGATAATATGTCGCATCATATAACATAGAATCTAAAACTTCTTTAGCGCTTTTCCCCTACGCACTCATTTTAAAGTAATCTGAAAAAGGAGGTACAAGATTAATACGAGCATATGCAAGATTTTCTTCTCCTTTAACAGGTTCATAATCTGTACTTACAAATAAGAGCTAAGGAGTCTCTCTAAAGTATATGGCTTTAACATCTTTATCATTAACAGATTTTGAACGACGACCAATCGCTTCTACCGAATATTGATAAAGATTCATATCTCCGCTATCCTAATCAAAGAAATCAATCCAGAAAAATAATGATTCTGGTTCGACAAAAGAGATTGTATTATTCGATGAGTTCCATTTTACATATTGCGGATTCCAATATCCATTTTGTTCCCATTCTGCATAATCATCTACTGTGTTATCTGTATACTCCATTCGCCCATCGTCGGTCTAATTCGTTGTCCCATTATCATTATAAACAGTTTTAACTGTTTTCTAAGTACGATATAAATGCGGCCAAAATTCTAACATATCGGTAAAATAAGCATCATAACCAGTATTAAAAGTATCTTGCCAAGCATCTAATTCACTTTGAGTTTTGTCTATATAATTTGATGATTTAAATTCATTTAATAATGCTTCTTCCAACTCTTGATTACGAATAATCTCAGGAAGTGGCATATATTCATCTTCATCATAAGTTGTATCATCTGGGACTTCAATAACTGTTGTAACATATTCATCCCAAGTACGAACCGTTTGTTTTGTAGTAGTATAATAAGTATGAAGTTGATTCCGAATTTCATCAATAATTACCAACAACTAATTTAATGATTGCGGCTATGTATAATGTTTACCAGGGAATAACATAATACTTATATCAAATAATGAACTAGATACTACACTAAACCCATATGAATCTCTACGACCAGTAGTTATACCAGTTAATCCATAAGCACGACCGACTGCATTTAATACAGAGCGTTGCGCTCGACTTAATTGAACATCAAAATAATCATCATCCCAAGAAAAGTCAAATAGCTCTAATGTTTTACGTTTAATATTTTCATCATCTACATAATTTAAAGTGGTTAACATATTAAAAATCATACCATTATCATATGAATAGCCATTTCCATCATGTCGAATTGTAGAATCTGCCCATCCAGTTTGAGTAATCGCATAATTAGCTGCGGCATATTCTGGACGAGTGCCTTCTGGATATTGCCCAGCCAAATCATTATTAACAATCTATGGATCTACTAAAGCCATTTGAGCTAATGCAATTTTAATATAACTACTAAACATTTCTAAAACGAATAAATACTATTCAACTTCCTAAGCCGGCACATCCATTGGCTCATATTCATCTGTGCCTACAGTAATTTTTACTTCACTTTTTTCATAAGCTGGTGTTTCAACAATTTCTGATCTCGTAACTTTTTGCACTACTGTTTCTAAATGTGTACCAACAGGAGGCTTAACACTATCATCAGGTTTTTCAATTTCACCAGAGATAACAGGATAAGTTTGTGCCAATGAATAGTCATATCCTAATTTTGCATTCATTTCGGCTAATTGAGATTCTGTTAATTGTAAATTAATTTTATTTACATCTGGGCCATATAAAAAACGCTTATTTAAAATAGCTTGCTCATATTCTTCTTCACTCGCTAATGCGACAAATTCCTATTTAAGATCATCATAATAATAATAGTCTTTATAAGATGCCGCATTTAAAGAATCATAATCATAATGAAAACGTAATGCTTTTTCATAAGGAGCTAAAGCTTCACCAATAATGCCCTTTCCTATTGCTTGTACATAATTGGTTTGTGTTTTTAAAGCCTATATCAACCCAGCAATTTTTTCTCTCGCGGCAAGATTATCTCTTGCCATCTAATAGATTAATTCACGCCAATCATATTGCCCGCCAACAGAATAAGACTAATATGGTTTTTGTTCTAACAAACTATAATAAACTTGCGGCTTATGGTCAATAGCATAACGTAAATGAATTGGAAGAGCTTTCCCCCCAACACCAGTTAAATTGCCCCAAACTGCAAAATCGTTTTTAATAACATTAATCTACGGTTTATTCTAAAAACTTTCAATTAAATAACCATCAACAAAATCATAAATACTGTTACTACTATTAGCGACGCTATCATAATAAGTTTCATTATCATTTACAATAGCATTTGTCCAAGTTGAATTAAAATAAATTCGTTTACGCTAAAAGATAAATCTACCGTTAATGTCATAAAAATATTCAAACTCTCCAAGCATTTTAACTATTTTATCAAGCATTTCTGTGATAGTACCACCAATAGCAACAGTTAATTCTCCAGTATAAGTAATATCTGTCGCACGATAGCCAGCTGTAGTATTTATTTCATTAGGGTCTACCCGTTTTAATAATACATACCAAACGCCACCGTATAAGATTGGTGCTAAATTACTGGTTACTCCTTGTGCTTCACAAGCTGCTTCAAATAAACCTTCACGAGGATCTGAGCCAGAACCAAAAAGTATTTGAGTAGATTCAGCTTCTGTAAATACTGGAGTTCGAGTTTGTTGTACACCAGAAAATGTACTTCCGCTACTACCAGTAAAATCCCAACTAATGCCATCTAAATATTCTGTAACTTCACTATCTTCAAACTAATTAAAGATATATAAAATAGAGTCATCAGCAATATAATCTAATAATTCTACACCGCAAGTGTCTAAATCATTAATTACAATATTACGATACGGTTCTTGAGCATATTGATGGACAGCTTCTCTAATAATATCATAAATTGGGATTAAATCTTTAGTCACACTACCATCAGAATGAGTTGTATAAATAGTACTAAATTCATGCGCCGCAAATAAATTACCAGATATATCTCCATTGATAAGACACATCTTATCTTTACCCTAAATAGTGATAGTATATCCGCTATTATTTAAAGTAGAACTAAAACTACTAATAACATACATTCCCTGCGGGAACCATATTATATCTTCATATCTTGGATCAATAGTATTCCGCAATCCAAGTTCAACAGTAAATTTAGTATTTAAACTCCAAGAGATTTCTTCAATTTGTACTTGATTTGTAATTAAAGTAATATTACAAGTACGACGGACCTTAGAAGAACCATCTACATTAATCGAACCACTAACTACATTACCAGTAATTTCTGCTACAGATTCTTCGTCCCAGTTAAGAGAAATGATTTTAGCAAATACTTCTTTATTACGATGCTAATCTAACTTAATTAAAAAATCTTTGTCTAACAAAGCAAAAGTATTACTTAAAGCCATTTACTCACCCCCCAAAACGAGGCTTACCCATTTTACCAGAATCTTCATAAATTACTCCTTCATTTTTAGAAGAAGTGGGCTTTGTAGTTGATGTTGAAGTTTGATTAATTTTATTTATATCTACACCTTCAAGTTCTAATACTGCTTTTAACATTGATAAATAATTATCTCGCACAGAACTATATTCAGCATAAGTAACAAAAGGTCCATTATAACTATGATCTTTACTATATGTACTATAACTATAAGGTACCCAAATATCCTATCCAGTAAAAGCAGTCCGCTCTTCACGAGTCAAACGATCAAAATGCTGAGTGTTTTCATTCCAAACAAAATATGAATTATCTTCATACATTCCATCTGGCACATTATTTACTAAAGCTTTCGCGCCCTCAGTAATATTAATCAACTATAACTAGTACGCTGCATAATCGCGCGCAATAGCGTTATATTGTTTCCAAGCATTATACAAACTTTCGTTAAGCCCAAGAGCAACCTATTTAGCTTTGTCTCCTTCTTCAACACCATACGTTAAAGTTAAGAGTTGATAAATAAAAATAGGTTGTACTTTAGTGCCCCAAGCCATATAAGTTGGTACCCAAGATGTTGTAGGAACATGATAAGAACCAGTTTCTGCGATATCAATAATCTCATTGTCTAAGCAAATTTGAGTAGGAGACAATCTATATAATGTTCCATCTGGCTATTGAACTGGGACATAAGGCCGTCCATTATTAAATTCATATAAAAGATTTGCATCTGCATCAAAGATATAATAAATATCTGTACCAGGGACAGTAAACATAGCATTATTTACAAATAAGTCTCTACTACTTCTAGTGCCATATGGCAATACGCTTGAACTACTTTCAGTTTCTTTAGTATCTTTATCTTGTTCAAATTCAATACTCCAAACTCGAACTGCTCTATCTAATAAATAAGTTGATACTCGCTCATTAAATTGATCAATCGCATTTTTTTCTCGTGGAGTCGCACTAAAATGGTAAGTCTCTCCAAAAGCTTGTAATGATCCAATTTCATATACCATATCACTTAAAGTAAAATCCATAGAAACAATACCACGTATCTAATCTTTTAAAGTAGAAATAGTATCCATATAATTATTACCAGTCATAGAAGAACTAACTCCTAAATATGATGGACAATGTACTACATCACGTTGTACAATTTTAGTTACCCCATCAAATACAGTTGAGTCTCTAGTCCAAGTACCAACCGTAACCTATCCAGGCATATCCTTCCATACATTTAAAAGTTTAAGATTAGATACTGCACTATCTTCATCAAACTAGATTTCATATTGACCAGTTGCGCCAACAAGATAATTAGTTACACCATCATAAGTAAACCAAACTTCGCGGCCAGACATTCCAGCGTCTCGATAATCTGTACTAACACAATCTTCAAATCGAATATACTAACATTTATTACCTTTAAGAAGATTGGTATTTTTAAATTCTTCAATAGCCTTATTTAAAGTTTCTTCTGACACATTAGTTAAATCAGAAGAACCTTGAATAACAGAAATCAAAGTATTTAAATAGTCCGCAAAGTTAATAACGCCAAATCTAAAAGCAAGAGTCGCATCTTTATCAACAGATAAAAATCCATACTCTCCTAGCTTAGAAGGAGAATAAGCATCAATTTCATCAGCTGTACAAGAGAAAGTATGAATCATGCGCGAAAGCGTATCATTTGGAACTAATGAAACATTTGATAAACGCACAAGATAATTACCTTCTCCTGGACTTCTAAATAACTTAATATTACCGTCGTTAAGCCAATTCAGAACTTCTAATTTAAAACGACGTTCATAAGCAATATTATCATCAATAATATCAGTAGTATTGCTCCACCATTTATCCATTTTTAAATCTTCTGTGCGGCTAAGGAAAAATTCATTTTCATCACTTAAATAAGAAATTAATCCAGATATAGGAAACTCTTTATATTCTACATTACCATTTCTAAAGAAGAATGGATATTTACTTCCTAATGTATTTTTCTTAGTATCTTGAATAACAGTTTTAAATGAAGTAATTTTAGGATTAAAACGAATTTTTAACTGCCGTTCACCGTCATATAAAAAAGCATCTTCAAATACTACATATACATCAGGCGCATACATGCGCGTAGAATAAATATCATAATTGTTAAATTGCTAGATAGAATAACGATATGTTTGTCCTTGTTCAACAGTAAAATCATGAAAAACTGCGTTAGCCGGTAACATACCAGTTAAATTAAAAGTAGCAATTTGAGTTTGAATAGTAAAATCTTCTGCGCTAGAACAGCGAGAAATCATAAACATACCATTATAAGTAAGTTCAGTTTTATTCGGATCATTTGGTTTTAAAAACAAGTCTACACAGCCATTATCATAATCTAACTGCGCAATAAGATGCGCATCAATTTCAGGGACAACAGATGAACCACCTACAATAATATAAAGAGGTCCATTTACCTATAAACCATTCTAAGTAATAACTGAATACTATAAACGATAGCGTTCATCATCTTGGCAATTATAATTTAATATAAAACTATCAGTAGATTCATATTGCGCATCATCGGTGTTAGCATTATGAACTTGCCAATCTGTTGTAGTTAATACTTTTCCCGCAGTATCATATAATGTAAAACGGTATTGATAACATTTTTCAGAAGGATCATTAATATTAGAATAATGTCCAACATAATATGTAACATCAATATTCGCACTATAACGATTTAATCCTAGACAAGAAACAGATGGATATGCAGTACATTTAACAATACTAATTGTAGAATAATAGCCTATATTACTTGCATCTGCTGCATCAATATAGGCTAACTAAATTTTATAATATTTTCCGAGATTAATCCCTTTAATATTGGTTAAATCAAATTCTGCATAACTATAACTTGTAGAAACGCTGTAAACAGTAGCATTTACTCTTCCCAATTCAATATCTGTTTCGCCATCACGGATTCGTAATTTTACTCCTCCAACTTCAGAAGCAGTAACTAATTTATTAAATGAGAAGGGGACTGTTAAAATATAGCTCCCTGTTTCTGAAACATAAAAAGGAGGAGTTGTACCCGCTAAAACTGGCGGGTACAACTTCATAGTAGCCATAATTAGCCCTCCTCGTCAATAATAAGCTCCATAGCTTCAAGCTGCTTAGGCGTGAAATTCAAATCCTCAATCAAAGATACAGGGATCATACGCAAGGCGACATCAGCAGTAAACTTATTAAGTTCTGCACGAGCCTCTTGACATTCCTGCTCTTTACCTTCAATAATCTTAAAGATGCCAGGCTCAGTTTGGATAAACTGGCCATTTTCATCTGTCTGTAAATACTTCTGCGCGAATGCGCGCTCTTGTTCAATATAAAACTCAGTTTCCTTAGCAAGCATTGCACTGTTTTTTGCAATCAAAAGGCTAAGCTTGAAAGGAAGTTCCTTATCCTTTAAAGTATCGAAAACCTCAGTAAGGTCATTAATCTGTCGAAAATTAAGTTCCATAAAATAATCTCCTTTTTCTCTTTATTAAGTTGATGGTGTTGTAGGAATAGCAGAAGTTTTAATTTTAATTGTTGTAGACCCATTATTATTGGTTCTATCATAACCATCATATTTTTGTCCAACAGTACCATTATTAATAGTAAGAGTAAACGTACTGGTTGTTGAATTAATTTTTCGCTCTGCTAATATAATGCTACCATCATAAATACGAGCAGTAATATCTGCTCTAGTTACCGTACCATTACTCCAACTTAAAGCTCCACCAGTTAAAGTTAGTGTTAAAGTTTTAGTTTTAGTACCGGTAAAAGAAGTACCATTATCATCTAACGCAATAGTACAAGATGTACTCCCAGCAGTGCTTTTAAGCGAGAGGCCCTTAAACCACGTCGTATCTTTCATATCAAAAGATGCCTCATCCGACGTGGTTTTATTAAAATCCGCATCACCTAGAGTTAATGATACTGTTGATCCACTTATATTGAATGTGGGTTTATGAGTATGCTTTAATGAAATATCCGCACTAGATGAACCAATCTTATAAGTTAAAGTTCCAGCACTAAATTTCATACCTGAAACTCTTGAATTGATACCGTCTACAAGATAAGACAATGCTTGATTTATACGTAAATTCGCACCCAAGCCTAATCCTGCAGCAACACCTGTTAAATTACCCATACCTCCACTAATAGTACCAAAACTAGCTCCAACAGGAATATCAGTTCCATTAAATTCTAAAACTGTTGTTCCACTACCAGGAGTAGATTTTCCAGTAATGGTATTTCCACCATCACTATCTGCGCCACCAGTAACTCCAAAAGTAACATAAGGTAATTTTAATTGTAACTTAGTACCTATGCCTAAAAAACTATTACCAGCACTTGCAGTAACTCCAACACCACCGTATAAAGTATATCCATTTAATAAATTGCCCATAGCACCGCCAAGAGCGTTACCACCGCCATAGGCACCGCCAGAGCCTCCTGAAGATCCTCCACCAACAGATTTGATCTATGCGGCTAACATATTTACCATTTCCCAAACCCAAGATTTAGTCGCCAATTCATCGCCTTTTACTTTAATTTCATTACAATAAATTGTTCCAGAATTAATATTATTAGCAGAAATTAAATCGCCCCACATATTCCATCTACGAGTAGTAGTGCCTAATGTAGCACGAGTAATATTCTAATCATGCAAAAAAGCAGTTCCTGTTGGGAAAAATACTAATCCATAATCATCAGAGGTTACTGGAGTTACTGACATTGTATCTGTATAAATGGTTTCTGCATTAAGATCTTGTATATGATTAATAATAGCAGTCAAAACATTTTCAATACAAGTAGTTAATCTATCAGTACTATATAAAGACAAAACAATATTTTGTAAAGTGGTTAAAGAAGTATTTAAAATACTTTCTGTTAATTGTATTAAATTAACAGATTGCATAATCTTAAAAACTTGCTATGCTAAATGTTCATGATCATTTACTTTATCTAAATTTGTAATAAAAATAGTGCGTAAATTATTAATAGATGAAAGTTCTGCATCAATCTAATTATTAAATTGAGCTAAATGTAACTCATTGACACTATTATCAATAATATCATTAGCAATTTCTATGCCATTATGATTAATCACTGTTGTTAATTGATTCTTTACATTAGTTAATAAAGTTTCTAAATTATTATTATTATATGTTTCATATACTGTATTATACTAATCGTAATCATTTGCTGTTACTGTAATACTTCGAGTTTCTACTACAAGAGTATATTGAATAGTCGTTGTTTCTTCTCCATTATTATCAATTATTAATTCTTGTTCCATTTGAGGCAAAATAGCATAAGTAGAATTAATAGTATATGTATTTGTTCTAGTATTATATTCAACATTATTGCGTGTAAATGTTTCAATCTAACTATCAGTAAAAGGTGTTGTTGATGTATATTCTTTACTTTCAGTTAATGTTGTACTTAAAGTGTTTGTCCAACTTAAATAAGCATCAGTAAATCTGATCCAATCATATCCAGCGTTATAAAAATCCATATAATCAGAATATAGTTTTGTAACCGCAGTTTGTAAATTCCTTACTGTATTATAATAATTCTAATATTCATCGATTTCTTCTTGATTAGGATTAGGCTAATCAGTGCTAATATCATAAACAGTACCTTTTTCAACAGTTAAGCCATCATCTAATAAACCAGTTACAATAGAAATACCAATATTTTCATTATTACTATCATTACGACCCGAATCAAAAATTTTAAATTCATTTGGATTTAATAATGACTATCCAACTACTTGAATATTAGAAGTCTAACTCCAAGTATCTTCAATACCAGTTAAAACAGCATCTGTTGCACTCTTATAATAATATTTATATCTTGCGCCACTAATTTTTTTAGTAATCTATTGATTTTCTGTATAAACACCAAGTAAATTACTAAAATTATCTTGTACATTTGTAATACCCTACAACCAAAATCCGCCAAGATTTAAAGTTCCTCCAGCAGTTCCAGTTAAACCATTCACTGCCATTAAAGAGATAGTACCATCACCATTAATTACTGTTGCGCCCTTACCAAAAACTAATTTCTAATTTTTAGCATCAATTATAATAGAATGGTAAATATTTGCATTCGCGCCATCTGGTGGGTCAATATGCTCTGGATCATCAGGATCATAAGGTACAGTTCGCAATGAATTTTTATCAATTATCCATCCTCCGATATTACCTTTAGTAGATAATAAAGTACCATCCATCCGTACTCCAAATCGAATTTCAGCATCACCTGCATAAATTGCGAATCCACCACGAGATCCAATATATGCTTCATTATAAACAATTGGGCCATCATTAATACCATTTGGCAATAACTAAATTGTTTTATTCTTAATAGGAATAATAGTAGATAAATCAGTATCATCAATTTGATTACTAAAAATCTAATTACTTATTCCCGGATCACCTAGATATATTATACCAGAAGAATTTTTCTATGTCAAGCCAAAATCTCCAATATGCCAAGGTGAAGTTGAACCAATTGTGCCTGCGCGAGCAGTTAAATATCCTTGCCAATTAACGCTAAATAAAGGTTTAGTATTCGGTGAATATCCAGCAAAAATAGCATATTTATTAGCATCATTCAAAATAACTTCATTAATTCGTTTATCTTTTATCTAATCTAAAGAATTAGCAAGATCATCATATAAACTATTACAATCTTTTATATCTTGATTATATTTAGCATCTAATTGCTTTTTCTTTACATAATACTCATCATAATTACTATTTTCTTTTAACCAAAGAGCACCTGCGGCAAGCATTTCATCATACTGTCTGGTATAACCATCTAAATGATAATTATAATACGCTCGTGCCCATTGAGAAAAATCTGTTAACCAAGCAACAGACAAACACTCATCATGACTAGTATCTAAAACGGTATGCAGATATGAAGGAGCTCCAAAAGCTTGCCACTATGCCATCCAAGTTTCATTAGAATCTTTCCCGCCATCTGACGAACCATAATATGTATTAGCAATATAAGTACATTCTTCGCTAAATAAAAATGGCTGTGTATTAAATGATTCAATACGCATTCCCTTTCCAGAAGTATTATATTCTTGATGTACATGAAGTGTTGTTTTATCAGCGCTCTAAACATCTACGTAATAATAAATCCGCGTGCTATTATCATTGCCATAAGAATCTGACCATAAAGCATTAATTACATAACGACAAGCAGTTTGAGCACCGCCTATATATGCGAGACTAGGCTACCCATTTCGCCAATGAAAATGCGTACCAGTTCGCTCTTCTTTTGAGAAATACTCAATTAATAAAGATTCTAATAATTCTTTAGATACCATATCTCCATCAGTTTTAGATATCGCTTCATTAATAGCTAAAGATACGTTATCTGCCCAAGCAGCTTGCATATAATAATGTTCAGGATCATACTAAAAAATATGCGTATAATATGATCCTATAAGATTACGTAATTTTTGTAAATAATTTAAATATAAAAGGGTTAAATCCCGTTCACGTTCTCTATCTAATATGCTTTTTTTAATATTAATTTCTGTATTTAACTATGTTAATTCACTTAGATCATTTGTAGAATACCCTAAATACATGTAACGACTATCTAATAAAGTATCACCAGTATGTTTTTGATATAATCCTTGATTGCTAATCATCCAATTACCAATTTTACCATATCGAGCAATAATTCCACCAGAAGTCAATACTCCATTATTGGGGTCAACAATAAAATAATCTTTGGTTTCATCATTTAAAAATTTATTTGCCCAAGCTGTTGATAACTCTAAACTATCTACTCCCTCTAATGGAGCCTAAGAGCTTTTTTTAGCTTCTGCATATAAAAAATATTGTGAATAGCCTAAATGATTTGTTAAATCAATAGAACCATCAGAAGAAATATTATATGTAATTGGATCTAAATTAATATACGCGGTTTTATCAACATTACTAATTAATGATTGATTACCATTAAATACAATTTGTCCCCGTCCAGATTTACCAATAAATCCAGTGCCATTTGTACGGAATCCAAATACTTGTCCGCCTTTTTCTAATCCATATATTCCAGGAATATCAAGAGATGCATCACCATAATCAGACCAGTTACCCATAACTACGCCAGTAAAAGCATTATTATTATCTTTCGCTCCGGCGCTAATCATTTGCGCAAGAACCGCATTTTGAGCCTCATCTATAGTTAATTTACCATCCCAAGAATTAAGTAATGATGAACTATAAAGATTGCGGCTAAATGGTATAGCCTATTTAAATGTAACACCATTTTCTGTCCATTTCAAAATGGTATAATAATATTTCATATTATCGTCCCAATACCAAGGACTATCATTAGTAGTATTGTGCTTATATGGATCTAATGAATATTCAATATGTCCAGGCAAATAATTTGCTGCCGCTTTACTTAAATCAATAAAACGAGAATCTCTTAAGTTCGCTGCAGCAGCTCTAATACTATCTAAATCACCGACTATATCTTGCTCTAAAATATTAGCAATAGTAGCGTTATATTCATTTTGAATCATTTGTTCTAATTCTACATAGGTAGAAGAACTGCTTCCAGAAAATGGGTTTTTATTAAAAATCCAAGTTTCACTTCCATCTTCTGCGGCTTCTTTTGCATAATAAAGTAAATAATTATTATTCGTTGTAATCGCTTGTGAAAAGATTGGAGTTTCTTTTAAAGCTAAATAATCTGGCGTGGTTAATTGATTCCACGTACCAGCATTGTTTTTATACTAAATTAACTCCCAAGTTGGATATACATCTACAAAATTTTGTCCAACAGTTTGAGTTACTGAAAAAGTACCAATATTACTTAACGGCACTGATCCATCTGATTTAAACTCTACACGATTTGGACAGCTAACACTATATTCCGCCGCTGCATCCGCGTCTGAGATTATTTTAAATCCTGCGACATTAGATAATATATAATCTGCTGCGCCTAAAACAGTTACCTTAAAAACTGGCGGCATATCATTGCGTAAATAACCAGTGATTTTATTACCAATAAAGAACGATCCATTTCCAATTGTCCAATTCTATTTATTATTACCTTCTTCATCTTGGAGTTCTTCTTCAGCGCTCTCAGTAATAATAGTTGGAGAAAGACATTCCCAAGAAAAAATATATTTACTGTTCTAAGATTCTTCCGCAGTTTTTCCTTTTTCTACAACATTCGCTACAATAGAAAATTTTTGATTCTAAACTAAAAATTCTCCTTCTGGTGCGAGTTGAGCAAATACAATAGTATATTGACTACCCATACTACCAGCTTGTCCAAAATGTAACTCAATTTGTGGATGATAAGTTTTACCTTTACGAGTTACAATCGCACCAATTGTATTATTTAAATAAGCTAAATCTAAATAGCTTTTAATCTTAAATTTACGAGTAATCGCACGAATACGATCATTATATAGAGAACTAGCTCCTTCTAAAATAGGCGCTAATACGCTATTTGATAATTCGGCATCGGTAGGGACTGCCCACTAATCAATCATACTTAATGATGTAGGTGGTTGCCAATTAACTTCTACTCCATTATCATCTGGATCATAAGTCATTGGAGAATAATTGCCAGTATCATTATTACGAATCCAAACCTACACATAATACCAATAATCATTATATCTTACATTGTCTTTATCTTTAAGAACATAATTATTTTCATCATAAACATAAAAATCTCGTAAGCTATTATCTTCTACTATATTAGTAATACCATTTTCATCAGTTTGTGCCCGCAATAATCTAAATGTAATTTCATTTAAACTATCAAGACTGCTAGTTTCAATAGAAGAATCTACATTAGTAAAAATAAGAGGCTCGGTTTCATATGGCACATCATTTACAGTTACTATTGCTTTCCATTGTTCGCGTGCGCGAGAAGCATTAGGAGTTACTCTATAAGTATCAAAATCTTCTCCAGTAGTAGACTCTAAATATTTCCAATTTAATCCGCCTTGTCTCTCAGCTAAGACGCTAGTATCTTGCAAACATCCATACTCATAATGATACCATTGAAGCTTAGCTCCTACAGCATCTTCCCAATATTCAAAAGAAGATAAATCGTTATCATTTTTCTTTGCATAATGAGTAATTAAAATTGCTCCAGCATCAGTTAAATGTACCCAAGCAAATTTTAAAGTTTTTTCAGTTAATAACCATTCATATCCAGGCTGTTCCGCATATTTATTTGTTATTTCTTTTATTTTTGCACTTTTTTCTACTGTATTTAAAGTCGAATCATTCTAAATGCTTAATATAGCTTCTTGATAAGTGCTATATTCTTGGGTATAAGTCAAAGCATCTGTACCGTATTTAATATCATCATAAGTATATAAAAATACTCGATCAGTAGTGCATTCATCTGTTGTTAATCCCAATAGTGCAGATAAATTACTTACTTGAATATTAGATGGAATATTTTCATAAGGTATTTTCTATCCATAGACGTCCCAAAAATCATGGTCTTGCCAAAAGAAAACTCTAATTGATTCAAGAGTAAGCATATTAGAAATATCAAAAATCTTCTATTGAATTGTAGGCTCATAAAATCCATAAGTATTACCATACATATCTTCATTAGTAAAATAAAGAGTCTGAATTGTAGATACAGATTTTTCTTCTTCAGTTGGACGAGTTTTCCCTTTTAACTCAATACGTAATCCATATCTTCCTCGCGCAGGACGATATTTTGACAATAAGGTTTTAAAATTTGCCGAAATCCCTAATTTAGTTTCAGCTAATGGGATAGTAGGATTTTCATTATCCCACTTCCATAAAAAATTTTTATTGTCTACATCTAAACTAGTCGCCTCATAATAATCATTGATTGATTGATTATATGCGGCGACAGTAGAAGAATATGCTTTGTTAATTGGATCAGTATATTTATCATATACAGATTGTTCATAAGTTTTTAATAAATTATATTCTTCTTCAGTCCAATAATAATCAGTATCAATATGAGCATCTTCTAAATACTAATCAAACATATTTTCAAATTCGATGCTCGTCGTATCTGCATTATTTAAAACTTGCCCCAAAGCATTTGTGTATAAAAAGTCTATTAAAGAAGTAAAAGCCTTTTCATAATTTGTTGGTTCTGATTCTGTGCCATCAAGAGAATTGTACTATAACTAAAGTTCATTAATTCTTTTATTATGCTATTCAATCAATTGATCTATCTGAGCCTTACGTTCTTCAGTCGTTAAAGATGTATCTTGAGCAATATCCTATAAAGAATTACGATATTGTTTTTCGGCATCTAAAATATTTTCTTCTAACTCTTTAACTTTTGCTACAGTTAAATACATTGCACTCTACTCAGGGCTATAAAAGTTTTTTGTCGTCCAAGAAGTAGTCACATCATTTAAATGAGAAGATGCAATGTAAACTCCTCCATATCGATTATAATGAGATTCAATTGAACCCTATAGTCTTTGATGATATCTATTATACACACTTAAAATATTCTAATATGTTGAAATTAATGAATCATCATATAGATTTTTTAAAGAATCTAACTAATTTATATAATCTTGTTCATTTTCAGTCTTACATCCATGTTCTGGTTTATTGGCCAAATAACCTTTTGATGTAAAAGTCGAATCGTGTGTTAAATCTTCTAAGCCGACAAATCTATCAAAAGGCATTTTGAAATTAAAATTGTAAGTTGCTGCTTCGGTGCCAGCATCTACTTTTCTGCCAATTATATATTTTTGTTTAGTAAAATCTCCCATTGGAACCATTACGTAAACGACTTCGTTTTCATAATAAGTTGCAGTATCTTGAGTATACGCATCAAATTTACCATTTTCATACTCTACTTTATAAATACCTTCACTCTTCCGAGCAGTAGAAATTACCTTTGCTTCAATAGTTTGGTCATACTTATATTTTTTAACAATGTTCTCTGATACAATACTAATTGCATCAAGTAGATTATTAGTATTAATTGCCAAACTACTCACTCCTTTTTCTCTACTCTAAAAAATTTTCAAAAATCCACCCAATAAATTAATAATTACTACCCATAAATAAAAAAATAGGGCGAGCATTGCTCGCCCTATTTTTATCGTCTCCAAGCATACTAAGTTGCTTGGTTAATTAGATCATTAAATGCCATTTCAATTTCATTATGATCAGTGACATTCGGGAATTCAGCAGAGATTGAAACATTCTATTCTAGCTCTTGTGGTTGCATATGAACGGTTCTAACAGAAGCGAGACTACCAAGTCCATATAACATACCAAGTGCATTATCCATTACCGCGGATTGTAATAAATCAAATACACTAGAATCAATAGAACGAACAAATTGAACCGCGCTTAAAATCTTAGAAGTATCATCTGCATTTAACATTAATTCTGGACTACTAGAACTACCATCTACCCAAGCTGGACCAGTATAATCTACTAAACCACCTGATAAATAAGTAGGAATATTATTAGTATAAATTGTATTATAGGCTGCTTTTGCTGCATCTTTAACCGCTTTCTATTCTGCGGCACTCATTTCATCAGTAATAAGATTTTGAAATTGTGCGTCAATATCAGTCATAGCTCCACTTAAAGCGGCTGCTTTAGTATGATAGCCATCACTCATACCACTTAAAATAGCTCCATTATAATTATATTGCCATCCATAAGACCAATTTTTATTTTTTGCAATAGCACCGCCACCGCCTCCCTAAATAGCGGTATCTATCATTGTATCTGTGCCCGCTACTTGTTTAATCGCACCTGCAGCAGCATTAGCCAATTCTTCATACTCTTCAATAAGGGCATTAAGAATTTCTGCATGTGCAACCCAAGCATCAGTAGTGTCATTTATATTATATAAGGTTTCTTGTAATGTATTATTAATTTCTGTCATACCATCTTGAGCGTGCGCGACAGCTTCATCATAATCATCAATAGAAGCGGTCATATCTTCCCAATTTAATCCACTTTCAGAAGAAATATTATTTAAATCTTCTGAATAGGCATGTAATGCTTCATAAATTGAACCGCCAGGCTTCATTTGCTCTTCTAAATATGTCGCATAATCAGACAATCCAGATCCCATCATTAATTGACGTACTGATTCATTAAGCTAATCTTGCAGTTTGTTAGCATTATCATATATAGAAGTTCCATATCTCTATTGTACATATTGCTAGTTAGTTAATAAAGCATTAGTAGCATTTACATATTGTTCTTGTAAGAATTGCATTGTTTCATTATGCTGTCTAGTTAATTCTTCCATTTTCTATTGACGCTCTTCAATAGTTAAAGTGGTATCTTGAGCAATACTTTGTAAATTGTCTCTATAATCTTGTTCTACTTCTAATACTTTTTGCTCCAATTCAGAAGTACGATTCGCCGCAAGTTCATTAATCTATTGTAACATATCATCAACTTGTTGCCGTGCTTTATTAACATCATCTTCATTTGCCGTATACTGATAACCAAAATTACCATTTTCGTCGCGTGTTAATCGAACTGTAGATTTTGCATTTTGTGCTTCTTCTAATGCCTATAAAGCAAGAGCGTGTTTATATTGAAGCTCCATCATTTGTACATCATATTCTGTTAATTGATTCTTTTCTGCCATCGCATTAATTTCTTGCTGCAATGCTCTTAAGCGTTCTTTACTACGCTTTGTTGTTGAATCAGCAATACTATCTTCAATATCACGATTTAATTTAGCTATATCATGTAATTCTTTAGCTGTTGATAAATACCAAGACTATTGCTCTTGATAATAAGCGTATTCATCTTGTAAACTAGACCAAGAATCCTTTAATCCGCTAATAGCCTCATCAAATGCTTCAACCGCTGCAGCAACAGCATTTTCAAATAGAGCTTGCGCATCAGTTAAGGCATTATTTGTATATTTAACTAATTGATCCTCTTGATCTCTAATATGCTCACTTAATTCATCCCACTATGTCTATAAAATTTTAGGAACCTCATTTTCTGCATAAACTGACATTTGCACACGTAAAATACGTTCTTGCTCTTTTAAAGTGTTAAGATATTCATGCGCAGAAGAAACATTAGCATTACTATAACGCAACTATGCTTCATACATTGTCGTTAACTCACGATAATTTTGTCCTCGTCCCATAAGCTGTTGCATTTCAATATAATTTGCAATCATATCTCGTGCATGACCTAATGTATCAATATGTTTTTGCATTTCTTCATCAGCTTTATCTAAAGTTTCACCATAAGTTTCTTCAATTTGTTTCTATAATTCATTAAGATTTTTAAGCTATTCTAAAATTTTGGAATTTACTTCATTCATGCCTGTTGCATATTCATTGTCCTATAAAGTACCATCCGCTCTAAGATGAATAAGCTCTTGGTATTCTTCATTAAGTGCGGCTAAATTATCTTCATATAATAGACTTTGATTAGTTAAAGATACCATAATATCATCTTGTCGCGCCAAAAAATCTTGCCATTTATTTTGGAAATACTCTAATAATTTTATATCTCGTTCATTAATTTCTGCACGAATTTGAACTTTATACTGAATCCCTTCTAATGCAGTCTATGAAATTTTGTTTTCATTTTCTAGAATATCATTTTGAATAGTGTCTATTAAATCTAAATCTTCTTCGTAATTTTTAAGCAATTCTTCTGCGTCTTCTTTTGCTTTTTTGGCGGCATCTAATGCTAATTGATCTTTTGCTGACTAACTTGACTAATTAAATTTATCCACTGCTGCATTATACTGACGAATAATACGATCCATATATTCACTATAATTTACAGTACCATCGTCATTAAGTATTTCATTACCAAATTGTGAAATAATCTAATTTTTATTAATACTAAAATTAGTCCGAGCTTGATTTAAATATTCTGCTTGTAATGCGTTTTCTTTTTGTAGCGCTTTAATTTCTGCATTAATATTTTTAAGATGCTATGCGCCATAAGCACGACTTTTTAATTTGTCAATACGAGCTAATAAATTACTCTATTTTTCTAATTGATCACGAATCTCATGATAACGTTCTTTTTTTGGAACTTCATATTTTTCGATTTTCTTTTTGCCACCTCCGCCGCCACCTCCGCCGCCTCCGGATCCTTTTTTACCACCGCCACCTTTGGCTGGAGCTCCTTTCTTACTTACGGATTCAATTCTTGGTACCCATAATTGTTCATTTGTATCTGACATAGAATCTGCTGAAACAGGATTATAACTACCATCAATATTTAAAACATAACCAACTGTTCGCATTTCTGTAACTTGTTTAGCACTATAAGGGCCATCCCATACAATTCTAGGCTCCCAACCAATGCCATTTAAAGCAGCAGTAATCTAATCTGCTGTCATAGTGCCACTAGACAATAAATTATTAAGAGTTGTCATAATTTTGCCTTCGGCACTTTGAGTATCAGCGTCTACAGTTAAAGTAATATTATCCATGTTATCCCATTGATCAAAAGCGCGTTGGAAAAAAGAATCAACATTATTCAACTATTCAATAGTTCCTTCTTCATCAATAGGAATTTCAATTGGATCAATAGGAGTATTTGTTAATTCTTGCGCCCGCATATAAGCCTCAATAAAATTATCTTCAATCGCATCTTGTGCTGCTTTAGCCTCTTCTTCTGTTCCTTCTGCCATAAGTCTAAAATTATCAATATTACTTTCAACAAAATTTTCAACTTCTTTTGTACTACCCTTAAAAGCTTTTTTTAAATCTTGTCCTAATAATTTTGTTGCTATTTTAGTTAAATCCTAAAGACCCTTTCTCCAAGTTGCGGTTCCTTTTTTACTGCTATCAGCCATTGTTTTCCAAGTTTCATCTGAAATTTCTGCTAAATCTTCTAATGCCTATTGATATAATCCTATTTGTTTTATAAATTCTGCCAATTCAACTGCACGATCAGATAATTCTCCTGGCTCTACATCTTCAAAATTACCCATTTCTCGAGCTCGATTTTCATAATAATCCCAGTCTTCTTCAGATAATCCGGAATTTTCTTTAAGTGTATCAATGTTAGTTCGATAAGCCTCTTCTGTAAAATTTGTTTTTTGATCATCTGTTGGAGCGAATTCATCAGAATCTAAATTAGCAATATCTGCATTTTCAATTAAAGCAACTTCAATGGTATACTGACCAGAAGCATTTGTCCCAGTCATATGCGCTTCATAATAACTGCCATCTGGATTAATGCCCTAATCACTATTAATTAAATCAATATAATTTTGAGCTGCTTCTGCAGAATCAAAAGTTGTTTGAATACTCATATTAGAGTCTTTACCGAAACGGACATGATCACCTTCAGTTAATAATGTTCTAGTCCCTCCCTATACTAATTGACCTCTTTCATTTAAAGTATATCCGGCATTTATTGCATTTGTAAAACGAGTTAAAGACTCTGCTGCTCTATCTGCGGATGTTGCTAAGTTAACATTTGCTTGTTGTAAAACCTCTTCGCCGACTTGATCTAAATTATCTAAAGTAACATTGGCAAAACCTGCATTATTTAATGCAGTTACAAGGTCTTGCCGATCTTCAATTTTCCACTATGAAAAATTTTCTTTCATTGCTCTCTAAACAATAGCTTGATCTTGATCAATTTGAGTTTTTTGAGCATTATAACTACTTTCTCGTTCTGCTTTAAGATCTGATGAGTAACGCATCCAATTAACATTACTAGATAAAATGGCTTCAGAAATTTCATCAGCAATTGCTTCTCTAGTTCCTAATGCTTCAACGTCTGCTTCAACCAACTATTCAATTATTGATGCATTTAAGTCTCTTTGAGCAAATCCATATTTACCTTCATTTTGAACAATAGTGCCATTATTTAATAATCCCTAAGCAATTGTTACTAATGAATCAAAAGTATCAGCATTATAATCTTCACCAAGCTCTTTAGCAATGGCCTCTCGATTAACGAATCCTTCTGAAATATTTCCTTGGCCTAAATCAGAAGCTATTTCTACAATTTTTAATAAAACATCAGGATCATCAAGAAATTCTATAGCATGTGGGTTATTTTGATAAAATTCAGTTCTGCCTTCTTTAAATCTTGTTAAAAAATCATCTACTGTAACATTCTAAATTCTTCCATCCGCTGTAGCTGGTAAATATTGTAAAATTCCAGTATTTAAAGCCCCGCTATTTCGGAATGAACTATAACTAATTTCATCTAATACAGTAGATAAAAAATTTGGATCTAACATTTTTTGAGCTATTACTTCAACTCCTAATTCTGGATGTTTTTGAACATAAGCTCTATAAATTTCTAATAATTCTTCATCAGATAAAGTATCAACAATAGATTTATTACTATCGCTATCAAATGCTTCTGCTCTTAATTTTCCAATGGCAGAAAAAATAGTTTTCCATCGACTTAACATCTATTGTGCCTGAGCTTCATCATGGGCATCAATCTAATCATACACCCCTATAATAATATCATAAATTTCCGCCCAAGTAGAATCAGCTTCATTTTTAAACTTTGTTAATGTTTTACTATATTGATTTTCAAATGCATTTATAAAAACGTCTAAACTTCCACCCGAAGCGAGGTAATCAGAAACATTTTTATAATCTCCTAATTCTGATAGTGTTGATTTCACAATTTGATCAAATATTTCTCGCTAAGCATCATTTAAAGAAGGATCATCCCAAAATTCACCATCTAAGTATTCTGTTGTAAATTTTTCAGTAGCAATAAATAACGCAGCTTGATTTAGAGCTTCATCAAGAGTTGAAAAACTTTCTTCCATTAATACTATACTATGATCTAAAGAATCAACTATCTTATATACAACTTGATTAGTTTCTTCATCAATAGTTGTAATAACATCCATACCTGCCATATGTAAAATATCTTTTTTTGTATTTTGTGAGTCCGCAGCAAACTATTGTCTACGATTAACATCATTCCATCCAAATAAATTTTGGTCATTCTAATAAGCCTACCAAGCATCATCAAATGTTGCATACTAGTCTTCTTCAGAACGGCCTTCATTAGCCATAGATAATAATACTGCTTTTTGTAAATTCGTCATTTTATTTGGGTCAAGTTCAAAAGCATCGTCAAATATGTCTTCTGTTAATCCTAAACTCGCCCATAAATCAGAGAAATCATTATTTTTAACCAAATGAGCTATTTTATTTTTAATTACTTCAAGAATTTTAGATTCTAGGTCTCCTGCTTCAAATTCTGTTTCACTAAAACCTTTAGATATTCCTTCCATTAAATATCTACCTATTTCCATTGTACGTCTAGATGGAGATGCAATTCCAAAAGCCGCTTTAAATGCAGCAATAGTATCATCTGAAAACCCTAAAATACTAAAAAACATTGCTTGTTCTTCTGAATTCATCCCTCTAATAATACCAGCAATTAACTAAGCTCCAACACTATTAGTATCAAAAAGTTCATTATTATTTTTTAAATATTCAACATATTTTTGAATAATCGCAACAGCTTCTTGCTCTATTTCATCAGTATTTTTTAATGTATGATCTTCATTAAATAAATAACCCTACATTAAAGCATCCATAAATCCAACCATTGCATCATTATCATATTCAAAAGCGCTTCCAAAATTCCAGCCGCCTAAATTTGTCATCTATAGGATATTACTCATTGCATATCTAAAAATGTCAGATTGAGCATAATCCTACATAGAATGATTTGCCGCAAAATCTAATTCTTCATAACTTAATGCATTTTCTAATAATTCATCTATATTTAAATTCTATCCATCTTCATTTACTGCTTCAGTGATAACAGAAAATGTTATAGGAATTTTTAAGCCAAGCTAATTATTATCTCCTAAAGCATGCATCAATTCCCAACCATAGCCGTCCTCGCTTATCGCCTTTTGCACATCATCAATACTTTGAACATTAAAAGTATTTTTAAATGCTTGGAACATACGTATTAAATCTTGACCACTCGTAATATAGCCGCTAAAATTATATTTTTCTAATAACGCTTCTGCCATAGCTAATTGATCATTACTATTTTCTACGGCGTCCATATCAAAAAGATCACTTAATACATCATTACCATAATTAAATTGATAAGTATCAAATTCGTCTGTATAGCCCCCTTCATTTGCATAAACTCTTTGCCATTCTTTACTATATGGATTAAACCACTATAATGTTTCTCCAGCATTCTAATAATTTAAAGAAGCTATACCTTCTCCATTTGGATTTGACCCAAATAAATTTGTTCCACGAACATTGCCATTAAATGACTAACGATGTTGTTCTAATTCAGTAGGATCTACTAAATTTTTTAATTGCGTACTATAATCAGAAATTCTCTATGCTGCAAAATGTGTACCAGCGCCCATAATTTGCAATAAACTATGTTCTCCATCAACATTAGGATTCTAAAGTAATGCCTAGTCCCAACGTCCTCCATAATTATCTAAAACATAATCAACGATATTAACATCTGTCATTTTACCCGCGCCGTATCTAGATCCTGAACCACCAACAAAATCTGCGGCCCAATAGCCATGAGAATCCCAATTTAAAACATCATCCGCGGTTCCAGCGATAGATTCATTATAACGCTTATTACGTGTACTAAAACGAGATGCATCATAATGAATGGCATTTTCCATAGCTTCATACTATATAGTAATAACTTTAGTTTCTGGATCTAGATCAATTACTGGTCTAAATGGATCCGTGGCAGTACCAGTTCCTGTTGTTCCCTCTCCAGCTTCGGATACAATAGTAATACCCAATTCATTTGCTTCTTCATCTGTAATTTTTTCAAATACAGGACCATTTTCGCCTTTTTTAATTAACCATGTCGCGCCATCAGTTCCAATTAAAATAGTATCACCGTTTACAGTTTTACCAGTGCCTTTGATTGACACTAAATTACCAGAAGAGTCTACCGCCCAAACTTCACCAGATTTTGACATTAAAATTTGATAACCATTAACACTCTAATTAGTATTAGTTAATGCCTATAATTGTCCTTTATTATCCGCGAGCCACATCTATTTTTTATCAGGGCTCATATAAATATTGTAACCATTTACGCTAGTCCCATAAGGAACTAATGCTTGTAAATTACCACTATTATCTGCTAACCACATTTTGCCATCTTCTGGACTCATATATAAAGAATATCCTTCAATAGAACCATAAGGGTTTAGTGACTATAAATTGCCTTCTCCATCAGCAAGCCACATCTAATTTTCATCAGGGCTCATATATATATTATAACCATCAATACTTTGACCAATATTAGTTAACGACTATAAATTACCTTCTCCATCAGCTAACCACATTTTATCTTTATCAGGACTCATATATATATTATAACCATTAACACTTTGACCAACATTAGTCAACTACTATAAATTACCTTCTTTATCAGCTAACCACATTTTGTTTTCATCTGGACTCATATATACATTATAGCCATTTATTGATCCATAAGAAGTTAATTCTTGTAAATTGCCTTCATTATCAGCCAACCACATTTTACCATCTTCTGGACTCATATATATATGATATCCATCAGTTGATTGACCAACATTTTCTAAAGGAACTAATTCATTATTGTCATCTTTTAAATAAGGACTATTAGAAGCATCTGTCCAAAGAGTATAACCACCTTGCCCACTTAATTCTTTTAATCCAGGTTCTCCTTCATTGCTTTCGACAAAATCTCCAATAGATTCATCTTCAATTATATACTAAGCAGAACTACCAGTAATAGGATGCAACGCATAATTATCCTAAACATAATGTACATCAGCTTCTTCAACAACTTTAATCTTAACTGTATTTCCGTTTAATCCCTAAGCTGCGTTAAATCGCTCTGTCTATATCTCTGCTCCCTATAACAAAGTAGCAATTTTTAAATTAGCTACCGCCCAAGCTTGGCTAATATCAGTTTCGTTTTCTGTTTTACCAATATTTTTAATTAATCGATCAGCTTCTTCCGCGGAATATCCTAAATCAATTAACTATTGTTTTAAAGCTTCTAACCCCGAAAAAGTTGATAAAGAATCTAAATCTTCTAAGTCTGAAACCAAAGTTTCAATTTTTTTTAGCTATTCTTCATCTTTATCCCATTCAGCATCTGCTGATTTCGATGCATAATCTTTAAGAGTATTATAATAATCTAAAGTTAAAGCCTATTTTTCTTGCTAAATTTCAATTAATTTTGCTTTATCTGTTGCATATAATTGTTCTAGAGCAGAATAATATTCCATTGCTTTAGTATAACTATACTTGGTCCATTCAACAGCATTCATATTAGTATATTTATCAAATACAGATTCATCAAAAATACTTAAATTTGCCAATTCTTCACTAGTTAATGTTCCAAAACCTTTTAATCCCTTTTTAAATTCACTAATAGCTTTATTAGTATTAAAAATATCTTTGCCAATAGTTTTCCAATATTCTGCAGAAGATAATGTTTTTCCCGTAGAAGCAATAGTATCTTGTGTTTCTACTAAGTCTGCACTTAACTAATCACCAGTCATTAAATTTTCATTAAGAACACCTATTTGCTCGTTTAAATCTGCCGCGCGAGAATACATTTCATCATAAGCTGAAGTTGCAGCCTCCCAATCTGAATAGTTATGCTCTCTAGCAAAAGTTGCTTGGTCTTCTTCTGACCCTTCTTTAGCTGCCTCATAAGCACTTAACCAATCATTTCGAGAAGATAATTCAGCCTACAATGTTGCTCGACGATTACTTGCATCTGCATAAGATTCTCCATAATTATTTTCAAATTCTGCTATCCATGTATTATATTCATTCAAAATTTCTTCATATTTTTCTTCCGCCGCGATTCGTTCATTTTCTAAGGCTTCCATTTCTGCAGTTAAAACTTCTGCTTCCATCTATTCATATAAAGCAATTCTAGTACTTGCACTTTGACGAACAAAATTTTGTAAATCTCCTTGAGTTTTAAATAATCCAGATTCCCATAGCTGCTCATATTCCTCACGGCTTATCGTATCTTGAGTCATTATTTTTTTATTTGCTTCTAAAGATTTCTCTTTTTGTACCTATTTTTCAGCTTCAATTTCTGCCAAAGCCAATTTTTTTGCAGAATTACGAATCCCAACAGCATTTCCTTGTTTATCAAAAATAATATCACTTGGCTTAATTCTTAATGCTGCTTCAATTGTTAATCCATTATTTTTATCTAATAATAAATTTTCGATCTACTTCTAAACATTTTCTTTTATATCAGGATTATTAATACTACCAATTGAAGCTCCCTTTTGAGCTATTTCTTGAATAGCCTATAACTACAAAGCTCCTTCACTATACTGGTCAAAACCTGAAATATAATCTAATAAATTAGCTCTATTAACTCCAGTATTTTTATTTCCAGGCTCTAATGTTTGAGTAATTAATTCATTGATTTCTCGAGCAGTTGCCGCAGATTTTCCATGTCGAACTACATCAAAATTACCGCTTTCAAATAAATCATTAATCAATGATGCATATTCAAAATTATCTATCGCATCAGCTAAAACATTAATATTATTATTTTTTAATGATGTTAAAACTGAACCTGTAAAAGTTCCAGAACCAGTATTAATACCTGTAAATCTATCTCCAGTTAATAGACGGTATAATCCCAAAGGATCCTATTCAACATTTTCACCTTTTAATGTAGTAAACTGCCCATCAACGAAATTATATCCTAAAGATCGTAATTCATATAAGAAATCTTCATTCGCCCAAACCTGTCCTTCGTCGCTCCAGTGCTAAGCACGCCACTAATTATCAGTATCATCCCATAAAGATTCTGTATCTCCTAAATCCTAATAAAACTAACTATCTTCTCCGTAATAATCTATCCAAGCTGCATCATTAAATAAACTAAGTGTGCCCTCATCACGTTTTGGCATATCACTAAAAAAGGATTTCCCCTAATAAGTCTAACGAGTTTCAACAGTCTATGCAACTAATTGCTCAGCCTCTTCAACTTCTCGCTAAGCTTCATCTAATAAATAATTAGTTTTTCCTCTTGTTAATTCCTAAATCTAATTAGTTAAACCAGCATAACTACCAGTCAAAATATCTACTGCATTGGCTTGAATACCATATTTTTCAGTAATTTCATTAATTTTATCTAACTACTCCTAATAAGTAAGAGTAGTATCATTCATAATACTACTTAAATTTTGTAAATCAATTTTTAAATCATCTGAAGCTTTTTTATTTCGTTTAATGGCTGCTGTTGTTGCATCTGCTTTAGTTTTTAATTCCTCTTCTGCTTTAATTTGAGCCTTTCGTTGAGCATTATAGGCAATAAGCGCAGTTCCAGCTATAGCAATTGCTGCACCAATAGCAATCCAACCAGCAGGGCCTTGTAATGCTTTTAAAGCCATTTCTATAATAAACTAAGTTATTTTTAATCCATTAAAAATACCCTATTGGGCAATAGTTCCTCCCATAGCAACGGTTTCAGCTTGCTATAATTTAATGCTAATAACTCTCTATACATTCTATAGTTTATCTATTGCTACTTGCTTTAATTTTAAAGTATTATGTAAAGTTGTTAATCCATTTAAAAGGGTTGTAGATCCAATTAATATCGATAAGATTCCAGCAAAACGTTCTCCTGCTGAAGCGCCACTATCAAAAGCTGCTTTAAATCCAGAAGAAATACTAGCAATACCAGCACCCAATTGAACAATTCCACCAAGCGCAATACTTAATGAATCGCTAAATTTTCTGCCACTATTATTAGCTGTATCTTCCATTTGTCTTCCAATTGATTCTGTTTCTTCATCAAGACTTTCTGCATTGGTCTAAGCATTTTGAAGTTCATTATTTAATTCTGTAACACCATCAGCACTATCTCCAGTAGCTTCAACTAATCTTTCTCCATCAGCAATAATTTCCTCTTGAGCATCACGTATTTCTTTTAATTTTGCTTTAATTTTTTCTAAAGTTTCGTTTGCAGCATCTAAAGATTCAAAACTCTTAGTGTCTCCCATAATTTCTGAAATACCTTCATTTTGAGCTAAATCAGAATCTTGTCCTCCTATTGCTTCTGTAATTGAAGCTCTTGCAGTATCTGCATCATATTCTCCATCTTTCATAAATCTTTGAGATTCTTGACCAGCAAAACCTTCTTCTAATTTTTTAGTAGCTGTATCTACATCGGTCTAAGTTTGTAATCCTTGAGACATTAATTTTTTACCTAAACGATCTAATTCTTCAGCTACCTAAGCACCTGCTTCAGTAATTTCAGGAGAAACAACACTACTACTATTTTTTAATTTTCTACCCTATTCTGTTAAAGCTTTTTCTACATCACTTAATCCTAGATCCTAAGCAACAATTTTACTTTGTTCACTTAATCGAGCAGTAGCTGTTTGCATTGTTGCAATAGCAGCTCTTTGCTCTTTACCAGACTCTAAAGATTTATATGCTTGATTTGCTTGAGTTCCACTTTCTACTTCTTTACCATATTTAACTTTTAAACCAGTAACAGTGCCTTTTGCCGCAGCAGCTTCACGAGCTTTATTTTGATACTAAGTCTACAAACTATTATACTATTCTATTTGAGCATTGGTCATTCTATGAGCATTTTGCGCTTGAACGGCATTAATACGATATAATTCACTATTATATCCATATTCTGCACTTCGAGTTGCATTAGTTGCTGCTCTATTTGAATTACCCATTTTCGCAGCAGCATTAGAATTCATTTGAGCAGACCAAGCATTTTCTCGACTTAACTATGCAGATTCTGTCATTGTTGCAATATTCTTTTTATTTGCGGCACCACTTAAAATGGCAATATTATCTACCATTTTAGAAATGCCCTAACCTACTAATCCAGTAGTGCCTAATTTAGTTGCAAATACTCCACCAATTGTAGTTAAAATTGGTACAATACCACCTAATTTATCTATTAATGTTGTCACACCATTAATAACACCAGTAATACCATCTTGCATAGTAATAAATACTTTATCATTTAAAATTTCAGAGTATAAACCTTGCATAGCATTTTTAGCTCGTCCAGCGGCAGCTTCCCAACTTTTCGCCCAAATTGCCTATTGTTCTTCTAATTCTCCATCAGAATTAAGCGCAACATCAACATTAATTTTATATTGATCCCAATTCTCAAACAATGCCATCAAAGAAGTATACTGACGAGCACCACCAATTGTTTGAGCAACTGCACTTTTTTGTGCTTTACTTAATGTAGACCATTTATTACCTAATTCTTCAATAACAGTGCCCATGTCGCGCAATTCGCCTGTAGCGTCAAGAACTTGAACACCAACAGTTTGCAACGCTTTAGAATATTTATTAAGATCAACACCATCTTCAAGAGTTTCGCCTAATTTTAAGCCGCCCATACGACTTAAAATAGTATTCATAGATGTACCAACTGTTTCTGCTGACTAACGAGTAACACTTGCAACAGTAGCAATCATTGAAGACATTTGTTCCATTTTTACACCAACAGTATTAGCAGTTGCACCAACTTTTTGCATTGCAGTTGCAATTTCTTCCATACTAGAAGCAGTATTAGCACCAAGAGCAGCCATAATATCAACATAATGTTCCATTTGATCTGCTCCAACTTGATAAGCGTTCCATACCGCGGTTAAGTATTGAGACATTTCTTTTGTGCTACTACTAAAAGCAATATTCGCAGCTTTCATAGTAATTGTAGCTTTATTTATAGCTTCAGCTGTTTTATCACCCTATTGGTAGAAAATTAATGCAGCATCTGAAAATGCTAATGTAGATGCACTTAATCCCTTTGCAGCAGACTAAGCTTTTTGAGCAAAATCTGCAATTTCAGCATTACTCATTTTTGTAACTACTTGAATACTCGTTAAAGATTCATTTAAATCTTTCGTATAACGAATTGCATTATTTACTGCACTAATAGTGCCATGAATAATACTTGAAGAAATTTGCCACTATGCAGTTTTCTTTAAATTAGTTAATAAATTCGTAAAAGCGCCATTTAAAGTAACTGTTTGCTACCGCATCTAAGCCATACTAGATAAAACTTGATTAAAAGCAGCTTGTCCTTCCGCACCAAACCCCATCATCTAATCACGAATGGTAGTTAAATTAGTTTTAGATTCCTTTAAACTTCTATTAAAAGCTGAAAAATTAATTTTCCCAGTGTCAACATTAACTGCCGCAGTTAAAGCTTTCTATAAATCTCTTGCACCCTAAACTCCATTTTTTAATTCCAAAGTATCAAATTTTAAAGGCTATACTTTAGTAATAGAATTTAAAGTATTTTGTAAATTCTACAATTCTGAACGAGCAGCTTGAGTTTCGGCAGTAACTTTTAAAGTCGATACAACAGTATTAGCCGCCATATTTTAAACTCCTTTCTCTCCAAAAAAAATAAGCGCATTAAGCGCTTATCCTAATTTTTCTACAACATCAGAAATTAATGAATTTGTTTCCAATTTACGTAGATCATCTAACATTTCATCTACTTCTTTTGTATCAGCAATTTGATTAGTTTGTAAATATTCTAACAATCCAGCAGCAGAAGTTCTATAATTCACTAATACAGCTATTGTTTGATGCATTAAAGTGAATATTTGATTCCACTCTTCCTTCGGGATTATTTCTTTTACTTTATCATTTATTCCATTTATCTATAAAATATCATAAGTTTTAACTGCATTGTTAATCATTGTCTCAGTGATATTAATATTCGTATAATATTTTATAATATAAATCATTCCATATAATTCTTCACGAATTGGTGAAGTGGTACCATTTTCTGCAAGTACATCACCAATATAATCATTTAATAATGCTGCTTTCTATTCCATAGGTAAATACTGTAATACCTAAATGGTCTAATCACCAATCTGTACATTAATCGGCACAATAGATTTAACAGTATTTATTTTACTTAAAGCGATTTTCGCCATTATAAATCTCTCCTTTTACTCAAACTTTCTATATAATATTATATAGAAAAAAAATAACCTTGTCAAATTTTTATTTATTTAATCCTCTAATAAGATTTTTACTAAGACGGACTTCTCCGAATAAATTATTTCTATTATACTATTGCTAAGTAATAGCTTCATAAATTAACTATCCAGTACTAACAACATAGATATCTTGTCCAGTAGGATCATTATAAATTAAAAAACGAGCTACCATATCAACTCGTTGTCCATCTATTTCTAAAAATTGACCAGTACCGCTAATTTCATACATTAACCGCAAATGGGAAAAAACTTCTTGCGCGAATGTTCCTCTTGGACTTCCACTACCAATAGCATTTAATCCACCAAAAACAGCTCGCGCAGCCTCACGATCACCAAGACCTAAATATTTAATTGATGAAAATAATGCTTTAAATAAATTTGTAGCTCCAAAACCGATGTCTGATTCATATTTATTTCGAGAAACAAGCATACCATCCTGCCAAGAACGACTCGTATAGTTTTTGGCAGTAAATTTTGCTTGACTTAATAGCGAAGCTATCTCTATTAATTCTGGTGAAGCAGATGTATTATATGTAATTGTTACGCCTTGGTTATCTACTTTTAATGCACGATTTTGAATTACTAATTGTTGATCTAAATTTGCGTTTCCTCTAAATACATCCGCCACTCTTTTCATAGTTCTTTTAGCATAATCATCGGCCAAAGCCGTCATCGTTAAATTGGATCCAAGAGTCTAAGCTGTAACTGCACCAGTATGTGTTAAACCATTTTCAACAACAGAAGGATCTGCCGCGGCATTGGATAATATTGTAGTAAGCATTGTATCTAATTGATGCTCAAATGCTGTACCGCCTATTGTAAAAAATAAATTAGAAATATTCCCTTGAGCATTTTTAGGAAGCATATTCCAAATAACTTCCATAGCTTGCTATGAAAAAATACCAGATTCATCAAATTGAATATCTGCTTTAGCAACAGATCCATTACGATAACCAATTTCTTTATCTGACATTTTATTAATAGACATCTATTTTAATATCTAAAAAAAACGAGATAATTTAGCTGCATCATCAACATCTCGTTGACCAACTTTAAATGCTTCATATCTAGCTTTTATTCCATCTTCAATCTATTGTAAATACGATGTATAATGCTATAAAGCCATATCACATCACCACAACAAAAAAATAGGGGAGATACGATTTCGTATCTCCCCTATTGTCAATATTTAATCAATTAAATACTCTCGGTAAAACGACCAGGAGCCTGCTTACCAGAGTCTTCATAAATTGTACCAGGAATGACTTCACCAGCAACAGTAGCAGCAGCGCCACCATCATAAAGGTTAACATCTTCAACAATCTGAAGTGCAGCAATTACCTTCTTGGTCTTATCAAACTTAGTATAATCTGGGAATGCATCCATAGTAAAGGTGAAGGTAGAAGGATCACCAGTAGGAGCCATTGTAAATGTGAAGTTAGACTGAATCTTGCAGTTTGGAATTACAAACTCAGCAGGATAATCTTCGCCAGTACCCTGATCACGGAACAAGGTAGAAGCCTCAAGATAGTAAGATCCACCAAATTTACCAGCTTCAATATCAATCTGCTTTACATATTGAGTACTCTTTACATAGTAATCAACATACATAATAGAGCCAGGATTATCTGGATCAGTACCATCAACATAGTCAACAATTTCCTCTGCAGATGCAGCATTCTTATACTTATCAAGTTCAGACTGGAACTGAGTAGCTACAGGAGCAGTAGCATTCATGATCTTGCCTGCATTAATAAGTTCAGTGTGACTCTCATTATAATTGTCACGCCATGCAGAGAAAGCATCAGCCAAAGTAATGGTCGCGCCACTCATATAGGCAGGATCAGCACCATCAGAACCTTGAAGTGGGATATCCATAGGAACACGATTAGTATTAATAGAACCATCATCATTCTTTAACATGATATACAAAGAACCAGCCTTCGCAGGAACATGAGAAAGAGTTAACTGACCATTCTTAACCTGGACTTCTTCAGTAGTATGAATAAAAATTGGATGATCTTCATCAGCATCCATAAATCCAGCACCAGAAAGAATAGAGAAGCTTTCTGGAGAAATCAAAGCATCTTCCATTGTAAAGGTAACAGTACGGTCACCTTCCCAAGCAACCAAACGAGGGTTACCGCGTCCACCCTGAGCATAAACAGTGGTACTCTGGCCTTCAAGAGATGAAGTCTTCAAAGTATCAAAATACATAACAGGCATATCCTTATCGAGATAAAGCTTGCCGAAATAACCGCCAGTCTTTCTCTTAAGAACGACGTCGCAAATTTCGCGTACACCAAATTTCATAGGTTATTTCCTCCTTATTTAATGTAAGTCTTTCATCCAATCGTCTGGTTTATCATCGGGCTTACCACCTGCCAGACGAGATCGAATATCTAAATCCCACCCAATATATAAGCCATATCTTTCAACTAAATCATATAACTAATATACTGTTAAATTTAAACAATCATCTAAGCTCATAGATGATAGCCCGACAGTGAGAATAGAAACATAGCGTCCAAGGACTCCATCTGCGGAATGTCCTTTTTCAGCTGCTGCACGGGCTCGCCCGCGCATAAGTTTTGCCGCAATCGCGGCAGCTTTTTGTCCCTTCGGATTATAGTTTGAATTCTATCCACCAGTACTGTTATTTACTCCTGTGATGTCATTAAGAGCACTCTTAAATACATCAAAGTTTGTATCATTTATCATAACATTATGTTTCGTGGCTGGATTATTCAAATATAATCCCATACCATTGGGTAAAAGCTAGATCCCATATCCAGGAAACAAAATGGTCAAAGTAGAAATCATATTATTCTGCACTTTTAATTTTGCTTCCTCTTCCGGAGGATTCATCAATGTCATAAATATCTGAAAATCACTCATAGCAGATAAACTAGATGCGCCCTTGGGATTAGAAGCTAAAATAGTCGCTTTATTAAAACATAAAGTCTATAATGCAGAAAAGTATTCTAATTCACCCATATAAGAAATTTCACGAATTTTAGGCTGGTGCAAAGTAAGCTATAAATCAGGAATGGGAATATCTACTCCAGTTAATAATGATAATTTATTCATTATTTTCTAGGAATTATATCATCAGAACCATGAACTGCTTCATACGCCATTGTTAAACCAATGAGCTATTCATTCATAACAATATTGTCAGCACCAGCAAAATGCAATTCACCAATTCCAGTAAATTTTTGATTTTGAAGTGAAGCATCAATTTCTCCTGCAATACGATATGGTCGTAAAGCAAAATTTCCTAAATGCCAATGATCTGGATGGCATAAAATATGAAAATAAATATAATTATCTCTAAATTCTGGATTATTAGCATTTGGTTTAAAATCTCTAAAACTAATACAAATATAAATAGGACATTCTGTAGAAATATCAATTTCAGGAATAATCCTAATCTATTTATCAATTAAAGACAACAACTATTCAGAAGTTAATTTTGGCTTCTATAAACAATCTCTTTCATGATAATATAATAATTTTACCAATCTATCATTTTTTAATAATTTTTTAATAATAATTTCTAAATCCTTTTCTACGGAATAAAAACTACTATCTGGCTTAGTAAAATTTTCTCCTACCTTCATATTTTCACCACCTTAAAATAAAGATTCAACCAATATTGTTTTAGATAGATCACCGCAATGGATAATAAAAGACCCACTAATCATACTGGTCCAAGTAATCTTTAATCGATTGCCAACAATCGTATATTCTAAAACATCGTCGATTTCTTTATTTTTATCAGCAGGTAAAGAAATTGACCAATTCATTTCAGTATCATTCATTTTTAATCTATAATAAACAGATTCTAAAGGTTTTATAGATTTTGGTCCGATAATTTCATTAACATCTTCTGGAACAAAATCTTCTATGTCATCTGCTACTTGAATAAACATTTCATCAGCATGACACTCATAATCTTCTTCTACCTAAATATCAAATACTCCAGGGGTACTAATAAAATCAGGCGCCTAGACTTTCCAATAGCGATCATCAAATTTAAAACGCTTATATCGCTCAAAAGTTCGACGATTCTATTCAGTATCTGTCATATAAATCTCTAAAGTTAAATTCGGTACATGTGCAACCAATCCATCTTTTTGAATTGTATTAATTTTAGTTTCAACAGGTCCACGAATTGCAGCCCATTGACTAAATTCTTCATGAGTTTCAGGATCAATCGCAGTTAAATATTTACATCTACGACAATTAGCTCGTAAATAAGCGAGTTCTGTATCTTCTGGCTTTAAAATAATCCAATGACTTCCAGTCCCTTTTCCCCATTCAAAAGTATCTCCAGGCTAATATCCATGTTCAAAATCAATGGAAATAATTTTCTCATCATAATCAAATTTAACTTTATCAGGATTCATTAAGGCTCTTACCCAAGTTGCATTTTCATCAGTATCTTTTTTCACCCAAGCAGCCTAGTATGAATACAATAATGCGCGATGCATAGAGCGTAAACGATCCATAATCATGCGGTTATGTTGACGATCATTATCCGCCGCATGAGCGCGCTTTTTCATTAATGCTAAATTCTCAAGCATTATAATTTATTTACCAATTCTGTCAACATCGAAATAACACTAAAAATAGTAGTTCGATATGACATAAAATTGCGGACATCATACAATCCATTTAATTTACTTAATAAAATAAGAAAATCAAGTTGGTCGCCAAACATTGCATGAAGTCCTCGTAATTCTATTAAAACAGAGTCTAACTGCTTTTGCCAATCTTCTTCGTTTTCTCTCATTGGCAACAACTTCCAAATCTAATTTATCAATCTCCGCAAATCTTTTTCAACCACAGAATTTGCAATATCAATCTCTTGATAAATCATGATTCTTTATCTCCTATAGGCTCCCAATTTGCGACAACACCATCATCATCTACTTCTCCAGTTCTATTATCAACATAAATAATAGTAGATGGATTAGCAGGATTGCTGAAGTTACTCTGTGGTTCAGTATCTACATACTGTTGAGGTACTGCCGACTGATTTAGTACGGACCAATTAGACATTACTCTACCATCATGTCCATATCTGCGACGCTTATATAAACGCTACGCATGAATATTTTCACGATGATTTTCAGTCTTTAAATTTAATAACTTCGCAAGATGATTTGCTTGCGAAGTCATTTTAAAATCTGAGCCAGAATATTTCATCCGAGTCATTTCAACTGAGTTAATCTAACGATCTAACCAAGCCTATTTCATTAACAAAGCAAAAATGTTGATCTCTTCTTTAGTGAGATCAACATTATATACTCCCTATTCAGCATCATAATCATATAATGCGAATCGAGGAAACTCGAAGTAAGGAATGGCATCAAGCAGATACTATTTAGCATCACGGATGGTATCTTCTTCAGTAAGCTCTAAATACATATCATCAGTGATCTTACTCAAGAAGGCATCTATAATAGTATCAAATGATGTCATAATTAACCCTCCTCATTAGAGGTTTTCTTTACAACATTATACTTCGGAGAAGTTCTGCGCCCAGAAGTTTCCTTAGCTGCAGCTGGCTGTACTCGACGACCAGTAGGAGTCTCAACTTTCATTCCACTGGATGTTTCTTCTGCAGCAGCAGCTGCTTCTGCTTCAAGTTCAGCCTTATGCTTAAGCGCAAGAGATATATCAAATCCAGTTTTCTCCTTAATCGCACTAATCTTACGAGTATCAGTCACTGGAAGCTCAAGCGCATACTTCTGAACCAAATCAATAACGCCGCCAGGTGCAAAATCAAGACAGTCTAATAGGGCATCAACTGAGCCATTCTTTAGAAGATCAATAACTCCCTTGTCGTCTAAATAATACTCAGGTTCTACGTGAGATGTAGTCTCATTCACCGTTTCGGCATCTTCAATAAATAATTCATCGCGCAAAATAGAGAGCCCACCGCTCTTTTGAGCTAGCGCAATCAATTCTGCCGCAGGCAGCATCTTAGTCTCACCGGGTGCGAATTCTCGGCGTACGCCCAAGTCTGGCACTCTATAGATTACGATGGAATTACTTCTATTGCGAACCTTTACCTTCTTGTTAGTATCCATATTTTTTAAACTCCTTTTTCTCTTACGCGCGGGCGCGTATATACGCGCCCGCACAATTTATATTAATTAAGCTTTAACTACGTAATAAGTCTTTCCTTCAACAAGTTCAGAATCAGAGGTCTTTACGTAATTATTATCAACCTTTTCATAGTAAGTTCCAATGTTAGCAACATCAGGATTAGTTACAACTTCATACTCAGGCTCAGTTACCGCCGGGCTAGGGAGATACCGACTGCTGATCGCCGGTATATACTCCAAACTGACCTTCAAGGTCCTTATTTACATAGATACAAATGTCAGGAGTCATAACTACACCGACACCGACCTTCTTGTATACCTGGATCTCACGAGAACGGTCCTTGTTAACATATTCATCAACAATAGTAGAACCTTCCATGACAATCTTAACAGGCTTTACATTTCCAGGAAGAATGTAACAATAGCCAGGATCAATAACCTTAGTAGTATGAGTTGCATCAGTGAATCCCTGAGGGAGAATGTTAATAATATGGTTACGATAAGATGCGAAACGTCCATTGTTCCACAAAGTATCCTTCATATTATCAGACCAACGTACATAAGTACCATTATCAGTTTCAGGAAGAATAGTTGCGGCAAACTCTTCAGTGCAATAGATGGTAGGAGTACCATAAGCAGAAGAGATAGCGAGCAAGCGATCAAAAGCCTGCTGATCAAAACCATTTACCTTAACAGTATTAAGAGCAGGGAGCTGAGTCAAACCTTCCTTAAGAGCAGCACCGACTTCCCACTGAATGAGCTCTTCGATACCCTCCATAACAATCTGAGTAACCTCAGCAAAATCAGCACGTCCATCCAAGAACTCTTCAAGACCAATCTGCGCGGCTCCGCCGATAGCACTGGTCTGAACTTCGATTGGAGTATCCTTACCAAGCTTAAATACTTCGTAGATACCAGCCAAACCAACCTTGGTAATGAACTGCTTTGCACGCTGACGATCATGCTTACGCCAGAACATAGTAGAATTGCCCTGAGCGATGGTCTTTACTTCAGCAAACTTCATATATTCTTCTTCAACCTTCTTAGGAAGAATATCGTCCATAGTCTCCTCAATGATGGAGAAGATAGTATTCTTATTCTCACGATAAAGTGCGAATGTACCAGCGAGCTCGTTCAATTCCTTACGAAGAGTCTCATTAAGAGCATCATAAGACAAATTCTCGCCATTGAATGAGTAAGCAACAGGAGCAGAGCGATCAGCCTTAGCAGTTGCTTTCATTAACTTAACAAGTTCATTTCTTTCCAACATAGCTTTTCTCTCCTTTCCTTATTACTTTACACGCATTACCTTAACGGCCGGCTGCATGTCACCTAAATTATAAATCTTAACAACCTGCCACTGGAATGGGGAATTGGTAGCGCCAGTTGCACTCAAATAACCATGAGCATTAGGAGCAAGAACAGAACCTAAAGTCACAGTAGCATCAGCAATAGTATTAGTAGTGAAAATATCGCCTTCGTGAGTCTTAAATACACGAGGAACCATCAAACCAGCCCTATTGTTAGCATTAAAACCATCAGCACCAGGAGCCTTACCAGTACGGTCAGGCTGTGCATACTCAGCCATCTGAGGAACATTCAAGCGCTCTACCTCATAGCTATTACCAATAGCATAATGATTACGACCATAATCAGGAGCTACACCAGCTGCATTATCATGAGCATCTGGATAAATCTCAACCTGAGCCTGAATCTTCTTCATCATATCCCAATCAGCAGAAGTCTGATAACCATTAATACGAACGCCATTAGGACCAAAAGCCTGACCAACGCCCATACCAGTAGCCTGAGCACCAACACCAACTGGAGAATAAACACGACCATTATAGTCACGACGAATCATTGCGAAGTCCTGATCGGTTTCGTGATCACGATAAACCTTAACTTCATTGAAAACAAGCATCCATTCACCGATGCCAGAGAAATTAACTACGCCATTAGCATAGTCGTACTTTACGAACTGACCATTCTCAAGAATATCAATATCTGCGGCAACAGGCAACTGAGCGTAAATTTCGCCAGTACGCTGAGCACTGAGATGGTTTGGCTCGACCTGACCGAAGCCATAGGTTACGAATTTAGCTTCGGGAGATAAACGTGTAAAAGCCATACGTAATTTCCTCCTTTTTTTAATTAGTTCATTTCTTTGGCGGTCTCACGTACAGCCTTAATCCAGGCAGGAGCCGTGTCGCCATCATCATTGTCGCCCAACTGATATACAAGTGGGTCAGCAGGAGTTTTTTCCTCTTGCTTGTTATCGTCATCAAGGTTAAATGAGACCTTGTTACGAACACAAATAATAGAAAGCTTTGCTTCAATATCATCAAGTGAATACTTGTCAATATTTTCAATGCAATCCTTCTTATCTTCATCAGAAAGCATATAGAAGCTATTGATCATATCTTCCTTAGCCTTCTTATCAGAGTCAGCCTTGAACTGACGCAATGGAGCCACCTCAGCTTCAAGATTTTCGACCTTAGTCTGCAAATCCTTAAACTGTGCGAAAAGAGTCTTATAAAGATCAGAGCTAGCAACTTCTTCATCAGTTAAAGTGTGCTTTGCAGGAGCCTTCTTCTTCTTTTCGTCTTCGTCCTCTTCATCCTTATCTTCAGAACCGGAATCAGAGTCCTCGCTCTTATCATCATCCTTCTTAGGTGGGAACGGATTATTTCCACCCTTCTTGTCGTCCTTCTGTTCCTCTTCCTCTTCGTCCTTCTTCTTAAACTCGAGTTCAGGATCAGTTGGCTCCAAAGCAGGATCGATGACCTTCTTATCATCATTCATGGGATCTAATCCTCCTTTACTTAAAGCAGTTTTAATGTCGTTCATTAATGAGAACAACTAGTTCTTGAAGTCTCCATCAAAGGAGAATTGTGCTGCTATGCCGGCACCCTCGAAGCAAGGCTCGACATTTTCTCCAAGAATACATAATTTTTGTATCATTGCTTCATTGATTATAAAAAACTTTGGAAGACCTTTATCATCAAATGTCCAAGCGCCGTCCAAATTCTTTTCATCTAATTCCATAGATTGATTTTTTGGACGTTCAATAATTTGTTGCGCTTCTTCATAAATACTGGTCCAAAGATAGCCCTCAGTCATTAAATACTCATGCTCAATGCCATCATCCATAAATTTTTGGAACCAAATCTTAGCTGTTGAATCAACATAGCCATAAGCTTTTGTTTTATCAATAACTTTAAATTTACCATTACCAATTTCAATGCTGCGCTGATGACCTTCAAAGTCACCTTCGGCTTCGTTATAAAAGCCTACAATAGGGCAACCGGGCAAGCTTGCCGCCATTTTAATCGCAGTTTCCTTAGTAATTATAGAACCGTTACGATTTGGTTCGTCACCCACATAACAAACTTTAATCTCGCACTTAGATACAAGTTTATTGAGAGGAGTGACGTTAAGCAATTCAACAGTATTTTCGAGTGGAATACTTATATGAGCCACTCAAATCACTCCTTTCCAGCAGATTCTCTATTAGCGATAGTTTTATCTGACTTTTGGCTGTCAGCCTTCTCAGGTCTGCCGCCTTTTTTTTCATCGCCAGCCGCGGCTTGTTTTATTGCACCAGCTGCTTGTTTATTTCCAACCTATTGATTTCCACCGCCACGATTACCAAGTACATCTTGACTACTCATAGTAGAAGACATAAGAGGCGGGATCATGATTTCAGACAACTTCAATACCTCATTCTCAAAATGCGCCATTGCAATAATAGAAGATTGAGAATGCCCAAGAGCAATTTGTGGTAACATCTTGGAATAACCAAGTTGTGTATGCTCTTTATACATTTTAGACATTTCCTTATAATTATTTATAGTAGTTTCAAGCATATTAAAATGTAAACAATACTTTTTATTACCAGGAAATTTATTGCGCAAGACACGACTATAAAGTTCATCAAAACTTAAAATTAAATCACGAATACTTGCTTCATCAACAAGAGCCGCTTTTTCAAGAGCTAAGTTACTATCTGCATTAAATAAACTATGTGAAACACCAGCTTCATTGTAAACAGTACGCTCAACTTTTTCAAGTTCATCTGTTGTAGTCGTTGTACGAGTATCGGCTAAGTCTGCAACATCTACTTCCGCAAATGTTGTCATAACATCAACGCCAACAGCTCGCCGCAACATCTAAACTGTATTATTGTGAATATCTTTTGCTTCATCGACGTCGAAGATTAAATCACCATTTTTATCAAGTGGCAATTTTTGAATAATAATTTTTAATAACTATTGCATCATCTTACGACGGTCTAAATCTTGTGCTTCATCCAAATCAAGGATTTTAATACAAGTGTTAATCAATAGTGGAACATCACTACCGTTAAGATTAATCTTAAATGCATGGTCAGGATCAAGTACCCACCAAGTCCCATCATGTTCCTTGGTATTAAGTTTACCTTTCTTATATGCTATATAAGCTTCCGCAAACTCTTTTGGATACATTTTTAAAACACGCATTCGCATTTCTACATCTGCGAATTTATCATCAAAAAACTTCGGATTAAATTCAACTGCTGGAACAGTACCAACTTTAAACCGAGTGCGGCAATAAGCAATGGGTAATTCCTAAAAAGTGAATCCTCGCTTAGTTTCAACAACATAGCCATAATAGCAACCATTAACAATTACTTTTAAAGCTATTTCACCGCATTGTTTCTTGACATAACTTTCATCCATATAATCTAAGGCTTTTGAAAAATCAGCTAGAACTTTTTCATCTTTGACTTTTTCATCAATGATGTAAGGAGTAATATACCAGTCATAACGATAAAGAGTAGCAAAATATTTGCACAAACGTTCATACAAACCACTTACTTCAAAAAAGTAATTTGATATTGCACGCATTGCTTCATAATCTTTACGTGCCATTGCTCTAAGAATGACTGCCTTATTTCCATAACTGCGGTTTTCTTTCTTCAAGCTACCTAGATCAAGGATCGCATCATCTAATGTCTATAGATTAACCTTAATCTTTCCGTAATCTACTACACTACCATATGGGTCATGGACTTCTGGACGACCAATGATTGAAAAACCTTTGGCATGAATTGCCTCTTGATTTACCAATTCAATCACCCCTTAATATCCAGCTTTTTCCATAATATAGTCATAAGAAATTAAATTTTCTTCTGTGTAAGGAATTTCAATTAACTTATAACCATTAAGCGCGCAGAAGCGACGCTTTTTATTGTCGTTAAATTGCTATTGATAGAAACCTTTCTTCCCGCCAAATTTAGCGGAAGGCTCATAATGCTATTTACCCTAATATTCGATTAGAAAATCTATATTACCATCATCATCAAATACACAAAAGTCAAACTTTAGCGGGCGACCATTCGGACTATTTAATCCTTCGAACGATTGCTCCATTGTAAATCGCATTTCGTTATCGCGCAAGATTTCTTCAATTTTAATTTCTCCTCTTGAAGCACGCATTTTGTCACCTCAGTTCATAAATAACATTTCACTAAATCTCTTTTTACGCTTTTTCCGTTTACGATCTTCTTCTTGCTTAATATAATATAATCCATATTCAAACGCAGAAAATTTATCTTTTTTAATACTTTTATTTGCTTGCTTCAATATAATGTTGACACCTTCATTTTCTTCACGAAGATTCATCATTTCCTCTTTTAATATGGAAGTTAAGGTAAATGGTTTAAGATATTCCGCCCGTTCTTCAGGTTTCATTTCTTGACCACGTTTTGTACCAAGTAATTTAATCTTAGCTACACGTTCATCAATAAGCATTTTTACATGCCCAGAAGACATTTGAGATTGTGCATTCGCATGAGCTTCAGTATTAATTGGCGCATTTGCCTTTATTATCCAAAGCGCATTTTCTTCACAATTCTCACTACGGTATTTCTTATATTCACCATCTTCATCATTTTCCACACCAAAATCAGGAAGTAGCTCATTCGTATCTGGATCTGTTTGTCCTTTAACCATATAGTCAACAAGACCAATACCAAGACCATTACCATCAATTACAATCTTTTTTGCTTTATACTTATAATAAAGTTTCTTTAATTTAATAGCTTGATCTTCAAAATGAGTATCACTCATAGTATCAATATTAACTAATGAAATAAAGGCTAATCCATTTATTTGAGGTGTTACTTTAAAAATACAACTGACAGTATCACAGCCTTTACGACCAACGTCTGTCGCGATTACATAATAAGCATTCTTTGTACTTCTACCAGAATACTCATATTCAGGTTGTTTTAATATTCTATTGTGATCAAATTGTTCCCCATTAAAGAAAGCATCTTCAATAGTACCGGACCATCTACTTTCATATTCTCGATCAAAAGAAGCTTCATTAAACGTACCATCCATTTTAAGATCTCGAATAAATGTTTTATCCAAAAGTCCCATCAAAACAGGAATACGCCAAGTACCGCCTAATACGCATGCGCGATCCGGTTTTACAATTTCCCAAACTAAAATCTATATAAGTTTATCATAAGCAAATGTATTTTTCCAGCCAGCTGTTGTGACATAGATTTGAGATTTATTCAAAACCTCATTATCGTCTTTATCACCCCAAGGTCCACGTCTGGAAACGTTCATTGTTGGAATAATAACTTCATTAAGTATTGTTCCGTCAACTCCTACGCATTCTTCTACCAAGCCGCCGTGACGACGTTGACCTCTCGAAGTTTCGCGCGCAGCGATGTTATCCAAGACCGAACCATTTTTAAACATGTATCGAACATAATCTTTACCCTCCATAGTTTTGCCACGACTCCAATCGATCTCTTCACGCAGAGGGGGAATCAAATGACATAATTCCTACACTTTAGCTTTAAGAATACTTGAAGCCTATTCTTTACCACCAGAAGTAACAAACAACTTAGCCCCAGGATAAAGTATGCATCGAATCATTAAAATTAATGCCGCTAGGAATGATTTAGAATAAGCACGAGGAAAAACCGCATACGTATATTTATAACGCATTGCGGCTCTTAAAAATACTCTCTAATAAAAGAATAAATGGAAATTCTCTGGATTATTTTTCTAAATTAAAAAATCTACAAATAAATCTGGATATTCTCGCCAAAATGCAACATACTAACGCGCTACAGGCATCGCTGCCCGCACACGCTCTTCAGACAAACCTATTTTATCAACATTACTTTTTAAGTTAAGTAAATCTTGTAGTGCCATTATTCTTCATCCTCTCCTAAGAGTTCTCGAATAGTGGCGGCATCTTCATCAGCTTCTTGTTCTACTTGATTATAGTGTTCCAAAAAATCACCATCAGAAAGCACTTCAGATTCAAGCTCTTCCATATCTAAGCCAAGAGAATCAGTAGTATCTTCATCTTCTTCTTTACTCTCTTCTCGTGCCATGGTACGTACTGCATTTTCAATCAAGTTACCAAGATTCATTTCTTCAGTAACGAGACGATATGTATAATTGCGCAAATCGGCAAGAGTCTCATCAGGCTTATCTTTTGGCTCACTTACATAGTAACGAGGAATAAAGCCTTCACGCTCACAGAGAAGAATAAATTCATCAATAGCAGAAACATATTCACCAGATTCTGCTTTATTCTAAGCTGCGGTGAATTTCGCAGATTTCATCAAAGTATCATAAACTTTAGAAATCTTTTGAAAGCCTTCAATATCTCCAAGGTCAATAAGCTAATGTGCCTTAAGTGAAGTCTTACAGATTAATTTCAGATAATCCTCATGCGCGGGAGTTACAATATCAAAAGCCGCCATCATCTCTTGATATAGCTTTTCTAATTGAACCCATTCATAAGGACGATACGCCTTACCCCATTTGATAGTAAGGTATTTCTTATCTTCATCAGTAAGATCATCATCAAAAAACTCTGGTTCATTTAAATCAATGGGTGCCGTAGTCTCTTCAGTTTCTACAGGCTCTAGCGCAGGACGATCGGGCATACTACCTTCCGCAATCGCTTTTTCAATCTCTTCACCAGTGTATCCCTATCTCGCCATTGTTTCAGCTTTATGCGCATCCGCTTCAGCTTTAAGCCGTTCAGTATCATCCCAACCATAATCACGATACTGCTTTAACTTCATTTTAGACAAATAGCGGCCCAAGATTGTCATACCAGTAAGTTTTTTCTTATTTTGTCCATATCTATTGAGAAGAGTGGTCCATTCATCTTCAATATATGGAACATCAATTTCTTCAAGAATCCAAGTATAAGTTTTCGGATCCCAGTTATCAACATGTCGAGTTAAACACTTTTTACATTCGGGCATCTTACCATCAGGAGGATACCTATCTATTCGTTTAGAAGTATAAAACTCATCTGCGTCCATTGTTCGTTTACAAGTTTTGCAATAACAAGTTGTATCAGCCATTATTTAGCCTCCTTCTTACGACCTTTGGCATTGCGGCATTTCTTACATATGCTATAGAAGCCATCTTTTGATGTCTTGTTGACTGAGAAGAACCTAGTATGAGCTAACTTAATTTCTCCGCAGCGCGAACATCTCTTCCATTTTCCCTTCTCTTGATATGTAAAGTACCACATTAGAAACTCGTCTTGCGCCTTTTGCGCAATGAGTTTCGGAATCTTATTTCGCCAAAGACTACTAATATATTCTATAGAGTGTGTAAAAGCGAACTCCTTCTACAATAAAGCCTAAATTTCTGTATTAGGAATTCTTTCCATTTTGTACTCTACGATGCGTTTATACATAGGGTATTCGGCAAGTGCCCTATCCATTAATGCCCCAAAATCTAAACAACAATACCAAGAATCACCAAGAAAATTTCCTTGGCTACGATTTTTCATAGCTAGATATACTTGCATTAATTCACTACATACTTTTGCATCACAAAAGGATAGTCCAGAATACTTAATCGTTGCGTTGCCTTGATTATCATATTCAATCCACTCATCCCACAAGAGCGGCATTGAATAAGGACCACTTCTTGTTAATCTTGTAAAAATAATAGGACGACGATAAGAATTCTTAATAACATATTGATCTTTGCGCATTTCGATTAGAGTGCGTTTAATTATAAACGCTTCTCGTCCGGAGGCTTGTTTTAACAGTTCTTCCCAGCGTTCTATGCTTTCGCGCAACTGTCTTAATGGCGGAATTTCTTCAATATCTTTTTTAGTAATAGTAACTTTAGGTTGAAATATAATGTTTTTACCGTTTTCCGCAATTAAATTATAAATACCATCTTCGCCATTTTCTAGCTAGCCTACCAGACCCTCGTAAGAAGTTTCTCGCTTATTAATCGTAGCCATACGATTATCAGTAAGAATCTTTCTCTCCTTTTTCTCTTGCTTCTCCATACAAAGCACTAGATAGTCACCGAGAATTTCAAGATACTACTCGCTTGGGTCGGGAGTTTCTTCTAAAATTAAATTTACTAACTTTAAGCGCTCTTCGGGAGAATCGATTGTATAATCTAATTTAATTATACTAATCTCCTCCTTTAAGTTGACGTTTGGGCTCGTCTTTACTACACTCTCATTATACTAAAAAAAATTGGGTGAGTCAAGTTAAGATTTACACCCAATTTGAAAAAAAGCAAAAAATATATTATAATATTTATAGAAGGTGAAGAGAAATGAAACTATGGACACTAAAAAGGGGCCCCATTGGAGAAATTCCCGAAAATGCTGAATGGTATGACAAAGCAGTTGCAGCGTTGAAAAAGGAGATGGCTAAACGCATGAAAATTTATATCGCGGCACCAGTAGTCGGCAATAGCGCAGATGTGCAGAATCAAATTTATAATGTTGCTAATTTGTTGACTTCTTGGGAAGACGAAGAGCATTATAAGCATAATCGAGGATATGATATTTATTTGCCAAGCCAGCTTAAAGTGCCCAATGCTTGGGGCATGACTATGAATGAGTGGGGCCGATGTGTTTTCACTCTTGATGTCGTGGAATTAGATCGCGCCGATTGGGTGGTCGTTTGCGATTTCGGGCGCCAGAACACAGCTGGAACTAGCTGGGAGGCAGGATATGCATTTGGCAAGGGGAAGAAGATTCTCCTTATAAAAATGCCCGAGGTACAAGAGCAAAGTTTAATGGTCGCATGTTGCGCGGCAAATAGTATAGATTACGCGGACTTAATGAAATTAAAGGAGATGAAAGATATTGGCTACTTGTTTACAGAGCGAGGCCGCAACCAAAAAGAAGGCGGAACAGTCCTTAATTAAGTGTAAGTATTGCGGCGATGGTGAGCCAAGTGTGTTAACATCTTCTGAATATAGCGGGGTTGAGTTGATGTTTTTCCCCAAATTGGGGTATTTGCGCGCGAGGGTTTATTTAAATAGTGATGAAATTTTTGATACGCAAGATGTTGCGCTGATTAAATATTGTCCTTTTTGCGGAAGAGAATTGGAGGTAGCACATGAGTAAGTTGGAAGGTTGGTTTACACTTGCGGCGATAGTAATTTTTGTTGGTTTATTATTGATTTTGCCGATTCCCCTGTTGCTTGCGTGGAAGGGTATTGCTGTGGCAATGTTTGGTTTGCCCATGCTTGGATATTGGCCGGCGTTTTGGGCTAATCTTACTATAGCTATTTGGTTTGGCGGTATTGGATACCATTCGCGTGGTAAGGAGTAATTATGATTTATAAATGTACTACTGTTTATAATGGAGAAGTAAAGACTGTAAGGGGAAATTGGGCAGGGGTGGTAACTGCTATATATTCCCATATTAATGATGAAGAAAACGCGCGAAAAGTTTCTATTTTAATTGGGCCTGTGCAAGCAGAAATGTTTTTCGGGCAAGAAGTAAATATTGAGCTTGGCGATATACAGAATAAATTTAAGATTAAAATAGAAACCATTAAGCCAACAGCTTAGGGGATGTTAGAATGGCTAAACGAGGATGGTATTTAAAATGTAGAACTTGCGGCGGATATAGGGAAGGTGGGATAGATATATTAACACCTTGTCCGTATTGCTGTCAAGTGACTCAATGGGAGAAGGCTTTTGAAGTAGAATATGTAATTGGCCCGACACCCGAAATTCAAAAGAGGTTTAGAAAGAGAAAAAGCCAGACCAAAGCGATTTAACAAAATCAAAATAATTTTCTCCCGAAACCTACCCCGGGGTTGATATTTTTTATTCGGTAAAAAAAACAGCGGGTAGTCTGGGGTATAAAAAAATTCGACGGGGCGCCCACGGCCAAGGCGCCCCGATTTTCCGTGTTAAATTTCTGTTAAAAAAATTTAACAGAGATGTCATAGAAATTTAACACACGACCCCAGCCCCGAAACCTGGCACCCCAATGTTAAGAGTTTGTTAAACCGTCGATCACGCGCGCAAAAGGGGCTTGACAAATGCACCTGGCGGGTGTATAATAGTGACAACGAAAGGGACAAGAGAGGTGCTAACGATGACTTACTACTTCGACATGGACGGCGTGCTGGCGAACTTCCACAAGGCTTATGCTGCTGACAAGGCTACTGCTCTTAAGCGTAACGCTATGGCGAACCTGGAGCCCTTCCAGCACAACGTTGACCTGCTGAACAACCTGATCGCCGCTGGCGTGACCTGCTACATCCTGACCAAGGCGGCGAACGCAGACGCCATGCAGGGCAAGATCGACTGGCTGGCTAAGTACGTTCCTGCCATGGACGCTGAGCACTTCATCTGCATCATGAAGGGACGCAAGGTGGACAGCATCCGCGAGGCTGGTGTGTTGGTGGACGACGACAAGACCAACTGCAACCAGTGGAACAAAGCAGGCTACACCAGCATCTACCTTGAGACCAAGGGACAGGACATTGTTCTGTAATAAACTCTTAACAATCGAAGGGCTTGACAATCAAGCCCTTTGGTGGTATAATAAATACATCAAAAGCAAGGAGGTCACTTCCATGAAGTACATCATCGTCAGCATCAACACCGGCAAGCAGGTTCCCGCGATCGACATCTGCGGCGAGGAGCATTGGGAGCCGCTGGAGCTCAAAGCGGCGGCAAAGGCAGTCGCCACCATGAACCGCGAAAGCGGCAAGGCTTATAGGCTAGAGCGCCTGTAAGCCGCTTCTTTTGCACCAGGTTCCCCCGTTTGCACGCGCGCTGGCGGCCGCTTCGCAGTCGCCAGCGCCGAGTTTGCGCGATGTATAGGTATGCAGAAAAAATGGATCAACATGCATGTGTTAAGCATTTGTTAAACCTCTCCTGAAACGCTTGACAACCTGGCGAAGCTGTGCTATAATTAGTACAACGAAAGGGACAAGAGAGGAGATCATCACAATGACTAAGACCTATTGCATTATCAGCGAGCGCAACAACGTAACCATCAAGAGCATGGACTTTGGCAAAGCTGTCCGCGTGACCGAGTATTTCGCAGCTATGCAGCTTGACCTGACGATCTTGACCTGGCACATCAGCGATAATGGCGACTATGTGCTGGATACCATGACCAAGGAACACAAGCGTTACGCCTTCATCGTAAGGGAGGAGGCGTAACGGAAACTTAACTTGACACCTAACACAGTATGTGTTATACTATAGGTACAAACAAGAGAGGAGCTGATACGTAATGCGTAAGGCGATGGTTCTGATGGTGCTCATGGTAGTGATGGGAATGTTCTTTTCTTCGGCGTGCGCAGAGACCTACCCGGCGGCTTTCGTGGTCGTAGACACTGACGCAAATAACGACCTCCTGGTGCTCGTTGACTTCAATGGCAATGAGTGGACATGGGAAGGCGTAGAAGATTGGGCGATCGGTGACATGGCCGCGGCCGTAATGGATGACGCCGGAACGTCGATCATCTATGATGACGCCATTATCACCCTGCGCTATGTGGGCTGGCTGGATGGATGGGCAGAGAGAGCTAACGAGTGGTGTGAGCGCTAAGCGCTTACACCATACCAGGACGTAACAAATACTTAACATACACAAGTCTTGACAAGCTGCTGATCGTGTGGTATACTATACACACAAGCAAGAGAGAGGAGCTACACACTATGTACACCATCATGATCAGCAGCAACACCAGCGACATGGTCTATCACTACAGCATGCAGGACATCGACAAGGCAAGGATCTCACTAGAATACCTCAACATCATGACCGAAGACAAGTGGACGATGACCATCGACAAACAGTCTTGACCAACCAGGTCAAGGCTGTTTCTTCATCTCTCGCAGGCGCGCGGGCGGGCGTCAGGTCGCCCTTCGCGCCGAGTTCGCGCTTAACAGAGCCTTCACAATATTGTCACACAAAAACAACATGTTAAATATGTGTTAAATCTTTCCTACAACCTGGCGCATGGCACAATGATGTCACAGTGTTGTCGTGTGCTTGTCCTTGCTTGTGTGTCTGTTGTATGATACAATAGATACATCAAGAGGCAAGGAGATGTTAACCATGTTGGAGCTGATCGCATTTGTGTTGTTGATCTATTGGGCGTTAGCTTTTGTCCTGGTGGCGTTTGGGGCGTGGTCGATTTGGACTTTGATAATTGGTTTGATAATGGGATTTGTTTACGTAATGTTTACAGAATAGGGGCTTGACAAATCAAGCCCCATCCTGTATAATAATATTAGATCAAAGAGAGGAGCGAACACCATGACTAATCTGAAATCCATCAAAGTTTCCTACCACTTCCAGAACGACAGGCAGGGGCGCAAAGAGCGCATCGACAGGGTTGTTAATGGGAATTGGGGTTCCGTGGTCAAAGAGGAATTCCGCAAGGACGCCTGGCGCATGTTGACTGATACTGGATTGATTTTCATTTTGACCCCTAACAAGGAACTGATTTTGACTTATTACTTTGCTACCGGCAAGACGGTTAATGAAATGTATCACGGCAAAGCGCCCAAGGCGATCACGAACCGCATTAACAAGAACGCGCGCGCCTACGCTGAAATTTACAACGAAGGAATCAGCACCGAGCGCGTTTACCACAAGATTTAACAATCGAAGGGGTTGACAAAACCCCTTCTCCATGGTATAATAGTTACATCAAAGAGAGAGAGGCGATCCCAATGAAGAAGATTTTCACCAACACCCTGAGCGTCAAGGAAGCCCGCGAACTGATTAACGAAGGTTACAAGTTCTTTGTAAAGTGCGACTTCGTCACCTGCGGCACGATCGATCCCTGGAGCGGAATGCCGAACATTGACAACAATGTGGCGGTGTTCACGAACAAGGCCGAAGCCGAAGCCTGCGCGGCCGAACAGGTTTGGCCCTTCAATCCCAATGTGCACGGCACCGTGGAAGAACTCCGCTGGGGCGAGACGTGGGACGAAATGGAAGAACGTCTGGCGCGTGAGAAGGCCGAACGCAAAGCGAAGCGCGAAGCCAAGGAAGCCGAGAAGGCCGCCGCCGCTGGTATGACGGTTGCCGAATACAAGGCCGCAAAAGCCAAAGCCGCCAAGCGTGCGAAGCTGAAAAAAGAGATCGCCGAGCTTGAAGCGGAACTCGCCGCTAAGCGTGCGGAACTCGCCGAAGTGGACGCCTGAAAAGGCGTCCAAGTCTTTGTTAAGATTTAAAAAACCTATTGACAACTACTCCAGCTTGTGTTATAATTAGTACATCAAAGAGAGAGAGGAAGTAATCAAATGTTCTACATGATCGCCTACACCATCCGCTACGACGAAGAGACCTACGAAGAGAAGTTCGTCAACGCCGACGACATGCGCGACTACTACGAGGAGAGCGGCATGGCTGACAGCGACCTCGTCGAGGACGTCTGGTTCTACCGCAAGGACGAGCACGGCGTCTGGGTTGAGTTCAAACCCGCCTGGCTCTGGGACTAATCCCAGAGCCTTTTCATTTGGCGGCGCGCGCACGGCTGTTTGCGCGCCGAAATCGCACCATAACATGATCTCCATAATTTATTAACACAAAAGTCGCATGTTAAGTATGTGTTAAATGATCCCAATACCTATTGACAACCTGGTGCAAAGGATGTATAATAGATACATCAAGAGCGAGGGGGACAAAAAAATGTTCGAGATCTACAATGTTTACACTGGCGTAACAATCCTGTCGGGTCTGACCTTTAAGCAGGCGTTTAACCTGCGGATGATGCAGGCCGACCGCCTGGACCTGGCGATCCGCGAAACAAAATCTTAACTTGACAAATTCGACTGAACCCGCTATAATAGAATCATCGAAGGGAGCTGATCAGAATGAATAAAGAGATTATCAAGGCTATGCAGGGCAAGAAGGAACACAAGGTGCGCAAGTGGTGGCGCAAGAATGGTTACAAGGTCTGGCGCGTAGTGCTGTTCCCGCTGTGGGCTTGCGTAAAAGCGAAAGAGAAAATCACCGAACAACTGGACAATCGGCAAGAGTGGGACGAAGAACGCGCTAACGAAATTCTCAACTACTACATTCCGCGCCGTGCCCACTGGAACGAAAAAGACCAGTGCTTCTACTTCTTCGATAATGGTATGGGGTGGAACCTGGCGCTTGCTAAAAAGTATTTGAAGCGGAAAGATCGTCGCTTCTGGCAAATCCACACCGGTTTCTTTGGTGGAAAAATTCGGGAATACTTGATCGACAAATTCCAGCTTGAAGGCTTTACCAAAGAAGTTGGACCCTATGACGACTGGACCGAAGTTACCTTCAATCTTAACACGGAAAGGGCTTGACAAAAGCCCTTCCGGATGGTATAATAGACTCATCAACAAGAGAGGAAAGTGATAAAAATGGAAATCAATTGGACTGTGGAATATTCTCTGAATATTGGCGACGGCGATCTGGAAAACATGGCCGAAGTCGCCAACGACTACATCCGCGCAGGCTATGAGCGCAAAGAAGCGATCCACGAAGCGGTGAATGACTATCTGATGGGCCTGGATGATTGCATCTACTACAGCATCACCGAAGAGGCCGGTCAGCAGATCGAGGATACACTTAACGAACACTTAACCGAGTAAGGGGTTGACAAATCCCCTACTCGGGAGTATAATAAGAGCATGAAAGGGGTTGAGAGTATGAAAGAGTTTAACTACATCAACGATTTAGGAGCACGGAAAAAATTGGTGGTTTATCCACTGAATGAAAGCGGTAAACACCCCGTTACCCTCTGGTGTATGGAAAATGGAGAACTCGCGGGGACTGGAGAACTGACGCCCGAGGAAGTCAAAGATTGGCTTGCACACTATGGCATCACAGATACACTGTGATGCTTTCATTCGGCCGCGCGCTCCTGGTCGTTGCGCGCGGTTTTTACGCCTTAACACACCCTTCACATTTTTGTAACACGATCGCCGCATGTTAACTGTAGGTTAAATGATCCTGAAACCTCTTGACAGCCTGGCGCAGATGATGTATAATAGTCTTACAAACAAGAGAGGAGCTGACAAAAATGATTAGCACTGGAATCGTTCGCCGCATTGATGAATTGGGCCGCGTTGTTATCCCGAAGGAGATTCGCCGTTCTCTGAAAATAAAGGATGGCGACCCGCTGGAGATTTTCCGCGACAAGGACAAGCTGGTCCTGGTCAAGTATGCGCCCGAAGATGACAAGCAGGACGCAGTAGACACTTTGAACGAATGGCTGAAAGATACGGAACAGTCCGCGGCGCTGACTGATATTGAGCGCACGACCTTTAAGATGCTGCTGGATAAGGTGGCGGGTGTTAAGACTGGTGAATAACCAGTTCTTAACATCCTGGCCTGGCGGCCAATGTTAAGATTTGAAGAACCTCTTGACAAACTGACTAACCTATGATACAATAGTATCAGATCAAAGAAAGGAAGTTGATTCAAATGACGAACAACAACAACACTACTTCTTGCAGCATTTCCCTCTCCACTCTGCTGGGCGTTACCTTCATCATTCTCAAGCTGTGCGGCGTGATCGCGTGGTCCTGGTGGTGGGTCCTGGCTCCCTTCTGGATTCCGGTCGCCATCGCTGTGATCTTCTGCGTTATCATCCTGCTTATCAGGTGATAACAAACTCTTAACTTGACAATCTCGGCTGACTATGATACAATAGATACATCGAAAGGGGATAAACAAAATGCCAAATGCTCCGCCCACCTAAAACCTGGTTAACAAACTCTTAACTTGACAAACCGAACCTGATGTGATATAATAAGTCCAGAAAGTGAAGGAAAACACTAAAAAACCAGAAAGGAATTGATACTATGACCAATAAGATGACTTACGCCGTTGCTCTGAACAATGCCATCAACCTGACCGAAGGTGAGACCCGTGAGACGCTGGAGCGCCTGCTGGAATCCATCAACAAGCGCAACGCCAGCAAGTCCAGCACTGGCAAGCCCACTAAGACCCAGCGTGAGAACATGGAAGTCAAGGCCCAGATCGTGGAGTTCCTGCGCGGCTCCGAGCCTGTCCAGTGTGGCGCGATTGCCACGGAGCTGGGCCTGTCCGGCCAGAAGGTTTCCGCTCTGCTCAAGCAGCTGTGCGAGAGCGGCGAGGTGGTCAAGACCGAAGGCCCCAAGCACGTCTCCCTGTTCGCCATCAAGGCGTAACAAACAATTAACTTGGGCGGGGCTTGACAAAAGCCCCAGCCCATGGTATAATAGATACATCAAGAGACGAAAGGTAGTTGATCTTAATGGCAATGAACTCTCTGTTGGGTAAGACCATGGCAATCTGGATGCTGGCGGGTCGTCCGCTTGTCGCGTGCGTTTTCTTCCTCGCTGGTTTCCTGCCCGACCTCATCCGCAACTATCTGAAACGGCGTCGCCGTCTGATCATCCAGTGCGACGAAACGGTAGTGAAACCGGTGGGCAAGTACAGGCTGCACGATTAGTGCAGCCTTTTTGGCGGCCCGGTCGCGAGCGCGACCTGGCCGAAATTCCATTATAACATGCCGCCAGCAATTTGTCAAGAGAAAAAGTGTTAAATCTATGTTAAGTTTCTGATCCCGAAACGAGCCTGGCGCGCCTGCATAATTATGCAGGCGCATTGCATAAATATTCATGTATAATCATGCAAGAGAATGAATAAAAGTTTACAATCTCTCAACACGAAATACGTTGAACCTTAACAGTCGTTTGTGCTATACTATAATTGTTCCAAGGGGAACGGAAATCACGCGGGCGCGGCGATACGGCGCGGAAAGGGATTGATACTATGCGCAAGAATTACACCATCGTTATGGACACTGAAACCTGCAACATCGTCAAGATGGATGCGGTAAAGCCTGGCAATAATCTGACCTATGACATCGGCTTTTCTGTTGTGTGCCCCAGCACCGGCGAAGTCGTCCTGGAGCGTTCCTACGTCGTGCGGGAAATCTTCTTTGGCGAAGTGGAGCGCATGAAGTCCAGCTACTACGCGGCGAAGCTGCCCCAGTATTACAAGGACATCGCCGAAGGTAAGCGCGTCGTTAAGTCGTTCTTTGAAATCATGAACGAAGTGCAGGACATTTGCGATAACATGAACATTGTCGCAATCGTCGCCCACAATGCGCGGTTTGATGTGGACGCGCTGAACACTACCGCGCGCTGGCTGACTGACCTGTACAGCGTCCGCGCCCTGCCTAACGTCGAAGTGTGGGACACTATGCGGATGTGGAACGCGGTCAAGCCTGCGAAGTATGACAAGTGGTGTGCGGAAAATGGTTACATGACTAACCACAAGCCGCCGCGTGCGCGTCTGACCGCTGAAATTATTTACCGTTTCATTACGGAAGATGTGGAATTTGTGGAATCCCACACCGCGCTGGAAGATGTACAGATTGAACGTGAAATCATGTTCAAAGTGTACAAGATGCACAAGAGTGTTAAGGAAGTTCGCGTCCTCTACTATGCCGAGTAGAGGACGCCTGGAACCCAAAAATTAACAGAAACGTGCATGTGGATTTAACAATCAGTCACTATAATAGATAATGTCGAAAGGAGCTGATGATAATGACGCAAGCCGAACGGATGCGCAAGGCAGGATTCACGGACGCGGAAATTGCGGACATGCTGGAAGCGGATGCGCGGATTGACAAGGGCGAAAAGCTCTTTGAACAGACCGCGGAGCAAAAAGCGGTCACGCGCAAGATGACGCAAGCGCGAAGCGCGGTTAATGCCTACGGGAAAAAGGTCACGCGGGAACGCAAGCCGAACGAAATCAAGCGCAAAATCATGCAATTCGTTTTTGATGCTCTCCGCATTAATTCCGGATGCCAGCCGCTTGCCCCTAACGCAGAATTAACAAACCCCGAACGCACGATTGACTTTGAGATTGACGGACGCGCGTTCACGCTGACACTGACCGAACATCGGAAGCCGAAAACTTAACATTCGGCTTCCACGAAAAACTCTTGACAAGCCCGCCTGGATGTGCTATAATAATCACGTAATCAAGAGAAGGAAAACTCTTAAAAACCGGAAAGGAATTGATACTATGACTAAGAACATCACCCGCGTTGACGCCCTGAACACCGCCATCGAAGCCCTGTCTGATAACACCGCCGTTGTCGAAGTCCTGACCGCGATCCGTGACAGCATTGCGAAGGCCAACAGTCGCCGGTCTGACAAGCCCACGAAGGCACAGATCGAAGCCGCCGCGCTCCGTGCGAAGGTTGTCGCCCTGCTGACCGACACGCCGCACAGCGTGACCGAAATGCTTGCCATGTCGCCGGACTTCGCCGGCATGAGCAATCAGAAGATGTCCGCCCTGCTTAACAAGGCCGTAACCGAGGGCGAAGCCCTCAAGGTTTCGGAAAAGCGCGTGACGAAGTTCCTGCGCGCCTGACCGAAAAATGCAGGATGGGGCAACCCATCCTGCAAATCCCTTCACACTTTACCACGCGAAAGTAAATGCAGGATTGCGCCCGCAATCCTGCATTTTTACACAATCTTAACTTAACGCCAGGTTCTTCGAATGTTAACCAACATTTAACATTCGGCGGCCCGGCGGCGGACGTTGCGCCGCCGCCTGGGCCGAATTCGCATGTTAAGTTTGTGTTAAACTTTTATGCAGCAAAATGGCACAATTGTTACAGATCTATTGCAATCCCAGAACCTGGTGTAACAAACTGTTAACTTGACTTTTGAACCCTTATTTGTTATAATAGTTACAGAAAGAGGAAAGGAAAGTGGCCACAATGATGAACAAACGCGCGTTTTACAAGAGGGTTGATGAGCTGAGCGCCTGGGATCTGGATAGCGGTTGCCGCCACTTTGTCAATCAGGACAGCGCCGCGAATCGCAAGTTGAAAAAGCGCTTGCGCAGGCAGGCCCGCCGCCGCATTAACGCGGCGGCGATGGACGAAGCTCAAGAGTAGTTAACAAACTCTTAACTTGACAAACAGCCTGGAATCGGTTATAATAATTACAGAAACAAGAGAGGAGCAAACAAAAATGACTAACAAGATTTGGTTCGACATGGACGGCACCATCGCTGACCTCTACGGCGTGAAGGACTGGCTCCCGATGCTGATTAACTCCGACCCCACGCCCTACGCGGTCGCCGCTCCGCTGGTTCATCTGGTAACGCTGGCGCGGATGCTGAACAGGGCGCAGGCGCAGGGCTACGAAATCGGCGTGATTAGCTGGTTGAGCAAGTCCAGCACGCCGGACTATGACGAAAAGGTTAAGGCGGCTAAGCTGGCATGGCTGGCGCGTCACCTGCCGAGCGTCAAGTGGGACGCGGTGCTGATTGTCGCTTACGGCACTAACAAGCTGGCGGCCACTGGCGGCGGTATCCTGTTCGACGACGAGGACAAAAACCGCACGACGTGGGGCGAGGGTGCCCACACTCCCGACGAGATTTTCAAGGTGCTGTCAAGCCTTCGGGCTTGACAGCCCCAAGGTCAAAGAAGGTCAAAAGAAAGGTGGCTAAACAATGGAAGTTTACGTTGTGCTTATTCACGACTGGGAAGAAAATGAGCATTACCCCCTGGGGGTATACAGCACCAGCGCAAAAGCGCATGAAGCCATGGACGGCGAAATGTCCGCGAACCACGGACTGAATGAATATACAGATTGGGAGCATGATTATGCAGGCGGTTGCTCCTGCTACTTCTACGACGGTTTTACCGTGGAAATTCAGCGCGTTTTGGTCGATGACTAAAACGCGCTTTCCATCGGACCGGCCGCTCCTGGGCGTCGCGGCCGGAATTCACCATTATATCATGCCGCAGCATTTTTGTCAAGCAAAATCGTGTTAAGAGTTGGTTAACAAAAAATCCTGGAACTTTACCTCAACTTTACAAGAAATACGTTGATCATTAACGATCACCTATGGTATACTATAGGTGTTCCAAGGGCAGAGGCAAGGACGGCGCGGGTCGCCGGCGGCGGGGACGCCGCCAAAGTTAACCAACACTTAACTTGACAAACGTCGCTGAATCTGCTATAATGGATACATCAAGAGGGGAGATGATACCGATGGGTTAGGCTGGGGCGCTACACCCGACAGGCGCATGGCGGCGCCGGTTCCACCTGGCGGGTAGCTCGGCAAGGCAAAAGGAACCAACTTCACAAACTCTTAACTTGACAAACCCGACCGACTGTGCTATAATGAATACATCAAAGGGAAGGAAAACCCACCAAACCAGAAAGGGATTGATACTATGACCAAGATGACTTACGTTGATGCTCTGAACACCGTCCTGACCTCCTGCACCCTGACCGACGAGGTTGCCGACAAGCTGACCGCCCTGCGTGACAGCATCATCAAGCGCAACACCGCCAAGGGCGGCGAGAAGAAGCCGACCAAGACCCAGCGCGAGAACGAGGGCGTCAAGGACACCATCCGCGAGTTCCTGTCCCACACCCTCCAGGGCGTCAAGTGCGGCGACGTTGCCACCGCCTGCGGCATCAGCGGCCAGAAGGCCAGTGCCCTGCTCAAGCAGATGGTGGATGCTGGCGAGGTCGTCAAGCGCGAGGAGAAGCGGGTGAGCCTGTTCCTCCTGCGCGAGAACGACTGCACCCGCGAGGACGTGAAGTAATCCACGCCCTCGGGCTCCCCGCAAGGGGAGCCTTTTCTATTCGACCGCCCGGCCCTGGGCGTGCCGGGCGGTTTTTGCATAATTATGCACGCTCAGTGAATAATTATGCAAAAAGACTAAATGTTAAGAGATCGTTAAATATCCCAGAACCTGGTTGACAACCTGGCGCGCTTGTGCTATACTATTATCACAGGGTGAGGGGAGCACACCTCACGGGCCCGCGCGGGATCGCGCGCGATAGGGGACGCCCACCAGAAAAACGCTTCCGTAACAAACTCTTAACTTGACAAACGCTCCTGACTGTGGTACAATAAGGATGTCAAAGGGAACAGGGAAGTCACCAAGGAACCGAGAAGAGTTCACAGAATCTTAACTTGACAAGCCCTCGAACCTATGATATAATAAAGACACAAAAGGACAAGGAAAAGTCCTTAAAACCAGAAAGGGTTGATACTATGACCAACAAGATGAATCGTGTGGACGCTCTGAACCTCGCTATCGCCGCTCTGTCCGACAACGCTGCCGCCGTTGAGACCCTGACCAACATCCGCGAGTCCATCGCCAAGGCGAATGCTCGCCGCTCCGACAAGCCCACCAAGGCGCAGGTTGAGAACGCTCGCCTCGCCGCCATCGCCATCGAGGCGGTGCAGAACATGGGCAAGCCCGTGAGCGTGAGCGAGGTTCTCGCCGCGGTGCCCGAGTTCGCGGGCATGTCCAACCAGAAGGTGAGCGCTCTGCTCAACAAGGCTGTCGCGGACGGCTCCCTGCTCAAGACCAGCGAGAAGCGCGTGACCAAGTTTCTCGCGGTGGCGTGAGCCACCACAGGGAAGCCCCTTGCATAATTATGCAAGGGGCTTCGCCTTTCGGGCCGGTCGCTGCTGGCCGCAGCGACCGGTGTTTGTCAATTAGCAGATCTCCACAAATTTTTCGCGCAAATCCTGGCACTTTTGACGATTGACTTTTGCTCCCGAAAAGAGTATACTATAATTGTTCCAAGGGCAGGGCGGTAAGCCGCTCACCTGGTGCGCAACAGGTATAAGTAGCGCAGTAAGGCCCAGCCCTTGTAACAAAATCTTAACTTGACAACCTGGCACGGGTGTGCTATAATAAATACATCAAGTGAAGGCCAAACACTTAAAAACCGGGAAGGATTGTGGGAATTATGACTAATAAGATGGAAGCTATTCTGCGCCGCCTGTTCAACTACATTGACGCTCTGCCTGTTGACAAGCGTATTAAGTACATGGTCGCGGGTGATACCGAGACGGCGGGCTCTGTAGCCTATCCGCGGTTCTATGATTTGGGGTTCGCTGTGATTGATCGGCGTGGGCGCATTTTCTTCAAAATCTCGTTGGTCAACAGCACGATCTTTTATGGGCACAAAGACGAAATGCAGTCTTGTTACTACGCTAACAAGTTGCCGCAATACTACGTGGAAATCGACAACGGCGAGCGCGTGGTTCTGGATGTTTGGGCGATTCAAAAGCTCATGGCGTATGTGATGGCACATTACAACACCAAAATTTTCGCCGCTTATAACTGCGGATTCGACAAACGCGCTTGTAACAACACCCTGCGGAATTTCTTCCCTGCTGATACGATTTTCTACGATATTATGTTGATGGCGCAAGATACTATTTACACGATGGCAAGTTATCGCAAATTCTGCGAGACCCACGGTTTTATGTGCTCTGGTTCGTGGGCCAACAAGCCTAAATGGTCTGCGGAAATCATGTATCGATTCATTACCAACAATCCCGATTTTGAAGAGGCGCACACTGGTTTACGTGATGTCGAAATCGAAACGATCATCCTTGCAACGTGTTTCGCAAAGCACAAAAAAATGCGCAAGATTTTGGGGATGAAAAAGGGCGAGTAAAAATCGCCCTTCCCCGAAACTTAACAATCAGATCTATTGACAAATAAATAAAAATTTGATATAATATTCTTACAAGAAAGGAAGTGGACAGAATGACCCGAGAGCAGTTCATCGAAAACTGGCTGGACACCTATGAGCGCAACCACCCCGACGAGCGTCTTGATTATGACGCGCTGCGCGAACAGGCCGACTGCGAATGGTACGATCACGAGGTGGACAAGGGCCACAAAACCGAGTACGACCAGACGCCCGAAGAAAAGGCCGCCAGCAAGAAGGCCATGCAGGGCATGGCGCGAGCGGTTAACGCTTACGGCAAGCAGGTAAAGCGCGAGCGCAAGCCCAACGAGGACAAGCGCGAAATCATCCAGACGCTTAACGAAGCCTTAACCGATCTGGTGGACAATGTAGTGGTGACTAACATCGAGCGGCAGGTTGACTTCTGTTACAACGGTGTTAACTACAGCGTGACGCTCACCGCCCACCGCCCGCCCAAAAAGTGATACCCCACCAGGGTATCCTTTTTTGCGCCAGGGGTTCAGTATTACTAAACTTTTGGTTTATTCTGGCTCAACTGCGAAAATGCAGGATTTCCTGCATTTTCGACCGGCCCTCCACTAACGTTCCGGGCCGGCATTTTGATTTGTCAAGCAGTTTCAGATTTTTATTTCGTAAAATGCGCGTTAAATCTAGGTTATTAATATTCCCTTAACTTGGACCGGCGGTAGCCGGCCGCGCCGGAGGCGAATTTGTCAAGCAAAATAGTGTTAAGAATTTATTAAATCAAAATGTCGTTTTCGTTAAATTTTCGTTAATTTCCCGTAAAGGTACCATGGTAGCACTTTAGCATGATAAAGTGGTAGCATAGTAACGTGCTAAAGGTCCCGATCGGGCCATATATGGCCCAAACCTCAAAACTCTGGCTGGATTTAGCCAATTGGACCTCTATATGGCCGATTCTAGCTCGTTCTGACTCGTTTTAACGCGTTTTTCTACGAAAAAAACGCGTTTTTTATATATTTTTTATTGATTTTAATCAAAAAATATGATAAAATATTAATGGGGGTAGCTACTTTTCCGCTGCAACTTGACAAATTTAAAAAAATATGATAAAATATATAAAAAAGAGTAAAAAATGCAGCTTTTCCGCACTTTTTACTAGAAAAATAAGCATATTTTATTGCTCGCTCCGCTCGCAAAGTGGATTTTTAATAAAAAATATGATATAATATTCGGGGGTTTCTAAAAACCAACCGGAAAACCTATTAAAGCCGAGCGGCAAAACGCCGCTCGGCATATATCTTACTCACCGAAGTCCTGCCAGGAACTTACGAAGAACCTCGTCCGCATCAACCTTCTGCGCAGGCTTCGCCTTCACAACGGTCTCCTTATTTACTTCAGGCTTAATGCCGAAGATATCGCCGATCGTACTGAACACGTCCTCGATGTGCTTCGCCATCTCGTCAGCCACATTCATGGACTCCTCGATGTCCTTCGCAGACACCTTCACGTCCTTATGACCCTGCGCCTTCAGGAAGGCTTCAAACACCATCGCAACGTCAGCTGAAGTAGCCTTATCCTCCAACACACGAGTCGCCATGTTAGCGATCTCCTGGCCACGCTTCGCGAACTCAGCTTCCTTCTGAGCCTTCGCCTTCTCGGCAGCCTCAGCCTCAGCCTTCTTCGCGTCGGCAACATCGCTCTTTACACGATCGAGCAGGTTTTCGAGATCATCCAGTCCACCCTCACCGTTCTGCAGCGCGGTAATAAGGGAAGTAATAATGTCATTCTGAGTCTTCGCCATGTGAAATTTCACTCCTTCTTTCATCTTACATATATATTATATCAAAAATTTTTATAAAAAGCAAGGAAAAATATTAAAAACGATAACGATTACGAAAAAAATTTGACAACCCGGTGTGCCGATCGGCCTGGTCTCTTCCGCAACCTCTCACAATCTCTCACAATCTTCTTACTTTTTTATATTTCCCTGCTCTCTTCTCACCAATAGTCAATCAATCAAAATAATCCAAATATGAATCCTCGTCTACAATCATTAAGAGCAAAGCACTTATCGCCATCCCAACAAGTATCCATAACATCATCTATAAACCTCTTCCCACTTCTTAACAGCTGTTCTCAACCTGGCAAGCCAATAGCCTCTCCACTCTTCTGTCTTAGCGCTACAATAAGCCTCTCTACAATGCAACAACTCTTCCTTGCGCACTTCGGCTTCTTCCTGTCCAACAGGGAACAAAACATCCAAATCAATACGCTCGCGCATCGACCATACGATCTCCCCATCTTCTTTTACATTTGCGCGGCTAATCCAAATAAACGGCTCTCCCGCATACAGCTCTTTAAGCACCTTCTTGTCTATAAATCTCATACAAACAATCCGGTACTCTCTCCATGG
>OCTW013428306.1_pt1 | contig 100873 bp, 75 predicted proteins | sample 1539671 | NCBI WGS metagenome assembly OCTW01 (sample SAMN02144230, study PRJEB22623) | gut metagenome | biome: sheep rumen | host: Ovis aries | place: New Zealand | reverse complement strand
TGCCTATGCCTTCTTCAAGACTGCCAAGGCCGGTAAGCTCAAGATCGTTGCCACTCAGGGCAAGGTTGCAGCAGACGGTAAGGATTGCAAACTTGGAATCAAGGTGGGCGGTGTTTCTATGACCGACCAGGATGTTGACCTTGCACCTTATGCACTTGACAAGCCTGTTCTGGATGCTCAGACCTATGAGTTTACAGTAGACAATGCAAGTGGAGATGTACAGGAGATCCAGATTGTGAAGGTTGGAGGTTCCACCTCACCCTGGATTTACGAGATTGTCTTCGAATCCAAGTAATCTTCTTTAAGGGACCCGGGGGTGATACCCCGGCTCTCTTCCAAGAAACAAATAAAACACTATAACACTATGGCTTTCATCGACAAAGATTTCATGCTGCAGTCAAAGACTGCCCAGAAGCTCTACCACGAGCACGCGGAAAAGATGCCCATCATAGACTATCACTGCCACCTTGTGCCGCAGCAGATAGCAGAGAATATCCAGTTCCGTGACATCACCCAGTTGTGGCTTGTGGACGGCCACTACGGAGACCACTACAAGTGGCGTGCAATGCGTGCAAACGGCGTAAGCGAGGACTACCTCACCGGCGGCAAATACAGCGCTTGGGAAACCTTCGAGAAATGGGCCCAGACCGTGCCTTACACCATGCGTAACCCCCTGTACCACTGGACTCACCTGGAACTGAGCCGTGTGTTCGGCATAGAGAAACTCCTGTGCCCCGCCACCGCGCGTGAAATCTTTGAAGAGTGCAACGCCAAGCTCGCTACTCCTGAGTTCCGCGGCCAGGCCCTCATCCGTAAGTTCAACGTAGAGACCGTGTGCACCACCGACGACCCCGCCGACGACCTCCGCTGGCACAAGAAGATTGCCGCAGAGCCCTTCGGCACAAAGGTTATCCCTGCATGGAGGCCGGATAAAGCCATGGCAATTGAAGATCCCAAGGCCTACAAGGCATACCTGAAGCAGCTTGGTGAGGCCGCCGACATGGAGATTGACTCCTATGCCGACCTTTGCGAGGCCCTCCAGAAGCGCCACGACTACTTTGCCGCCAACGGCTGCAAACTCTCCGACCACGGCCTTGAGAACTTCTACTCCGAAGATTACACTGAGCTTGAGATTGAAGCCATCTTCAAACTTGTCCTTCTTGGAAAGCGTCCCTCAGAGAAGGAACTTAACAAGATCCGCAGCGCCTTCCTCCACGACCAGGCGGTCATGGACTGCAAGGCAGGTTGGGCACAGCAGTTCCACATTGGCGCCATCCGCAACAACAACACCAAGATGTTCAACCTGGTTGGCCCCGACACCGGCTTTGACGCCATCCACGACCAAGAGATTGCGGCTGCAGGCCACAAGTTCTTCAACCGCCTTGCCTCCGAGGACGCCCTCACCAAGACCATCCTCTACTGCCTCAACCCCAAGGACAATGAGGTAATGATGACCATGCTCTACACCTTCAACGACGGCACCGTTCCCGGCAAGATGCAGTTCGGCAGCGGCTGGTGGTTCCTGGATCAGGAGGTTGGCATGCGTCGCCAGATGGATGCCCTGAGCGTCCTTGGCCTCTTCTCACGCTTCGTGGGCATGCTCACGGACTCCCGCAGCTTCATCAGCTATCCTCGCCATGAATACTTCCGCCGCATCCTCTGCGACGTCCTTGGCAAGGACATCGAGGAAGGCAAGCTCCCCGCCAGCGAAATTGATTTCATCGGCAAGATGGTGGAGGACATCTCCTACAACAACGCTAAGAACTACTTCAACTTTTAGTATATGAAGTACATCAAGATTAATCCGGCCGATAACGTGGCGGTAGCGCTCCAGGACCTCCAGAAAGGTGAGGTTGTTGAGGGCGTGACCCTCCTTGTGGACATTCCCCGCGGCCATAAGATAGTGCTCAATGACCTCAAGGAAGGGGAGAACGTGATAAAGTACGGCTTTCCCATCGGCCATGTAACAAAAGACGCCAAGGCCGGCACAATGGTCAACCATGAGTGCATCAAGACTAACCTTGAGGGCCTTCTTGAGTATAAGTATGAACCTATTTTTGATACGCCTTCGCAGACTAAAACTTTTTGCGCTGAAAATGCGCAAAAAGTTTTGTCTGACTCCGGCGTAAAAGAATATACGTTCAAAGGTTACCGCCGTTCAGACGGCCAGGTGGGCGTACGCAACCAGATATGGGTTATCCCTACCGTGGGCTGCGTGAACGGCATCTGCGAAGAGATTGTCCGCCGCTTCAAGGAAGAGATTGCCGGTCAAGCCGGCAATGACGACAGCCGTCATGCCCGACCTGATCGGGCATCTTCCGTGGATGCCATTGTGGCCTTCCCTCACAACTACGGCTGTTCCCAGCTTGGCGGAGACCATGAGAATACCCGCACCATCCTCAAGGACATGGTGCACCACCCCAACGCAGGCGGCGTGCTTGTGGTAAGCCTTGGCTGTGAAAACAACCAGCTGGACGCATTCCGTGAGCTCTGCGGCCCCGTGGACGAGTCCCGCGTTCGCATGTTCATCACCCAGAAGGTGAAGGACGAGGTAGAGTTCGGCCTTCAGCAGCTCCGTGAAATCTACGCCGTCGCGTCCAAGGACGTAAGGGAGGATGTCCCCGTGAGCGAACTCCGCGTGGGCCTCAAGTGCGGCGGCTCCGACGGCCTTTCCGGCATCACCGCAAATCCGCTCCTGGGCGTATTCAGTGACTGGATTGTGGAGCAGGGTGGTACTACCGTCCTCACGGAGGTCCCTGAAATGTTCGGGGCCGAAACCATCCTTATGAACCGCTGCCAGGATGAGGCTACGTTTGAAAAGACGGTCCACCTTATCAACGACTTCAAGGAGTACTTCATGAAGCAGGGCATGCCCGTTTACGAGAACCCTTCTCCCGGTAACAAGGCCGGCGGCATCTCCACGCTTGAAGAAAAGAGCCTGGGCTGCACCCAGAAGTGCGGCAAGAGCATAGTCCGCGGCGTCCTCAAATACGGTGAGCGCCTTCAGGTGAAGGGCCTCAATCTTCTCAGCGCCCCCGGCAACGACCTCGTGGCATCAACCGCCCTTGCTTCGGCCGGCTGCCAGATAGTGCTCTTCACAACCGGCCGCGGAACACCCTTCGGCTCCTTTGTGCCCACCATGAAGATATCCACCAACACTCCTCTGTTTGAGGGAAAACCCGGCTGGATTGACTTCAACGCCGGCGTCCTCGCCCAGGATGAGCCTATGGCCGAAGTCGCCGCCCGCTTCCGCGACTACGTCCTTGCCGTTGCCTCCGGCGAGCCCGTGAACAACGAAAAGAACGGCTACCGCGAGCTCGCCATCTTCAAACAGGGCGTAACACTGTAGGTCGTAGTGATGTTGGAGGCCGATTTCTATGGGGGAACCCAATAAAACAACAATATGAAGATCAAACACATCATCCCAATACTCCTCACGGCGGCGGTGTCGCTGGTGGCGTTCAGCTGCGCCAAGCCGGAGGAAAACAATGACAAGAAGGACGACGGTAAGAAGCCGGAGGTGGTTGAAGGAAAGATCACCGTTTCCGATGACGCCCTGAGCGTTGGCCTGGCTTTTGCCGCGCAGCCGGAACCCATTAACCTTGAATTTGCCGCTACACTTGACTGGACGGCCAAGGCAACTGAGAACTGGCTCACCATCACCCCCGCCAGCGGAAAAGCCGGCGATAAGATCAAGGTAACGGTAACGGCTACGGAGAATACCGAGCCCGACAGTCGTACGGCAAGTGTTGTTTTTACCTGCGACAAATCCACCGTCACAGTGCCCGTGGTGCAGCTCCAGAAGAACGCTATGGTCCTTGCACCCGCCACAATCGAAGTCCCCGCCGAAGGCCTTTCCCATGAGATAAAAATCATGTCAAACGTGGCAATAGAAGCCACTCCGGACGTGGATTGGATCACTGTGGCAGAGACTAAGGCCCTCACAGAAAAGGCCTTCACCGTTGTGGTGGCAGCCAACGAGACCTACGATGAACGTACCGGTCATGTGGAGTTTGAATCGGCCGCCGGAAGTGAGACAATTACCTTCGTCCAGGCCGGTGCCGAAAAGCCCGAGGAGCCTGGCGACGATCCCACTCCCGGAGAATCGGCCGATCTTACCTGCCCTACCCCTCCTACAGTTGGCACCGTGGATCCTACTCAGATGGTGGGATACGCTGCTGCAAAGGGCGTGACCGGCGGTTCCGGCTCAGGTTCCAAGACCTACCATTTCAACAGCGGCAAGGCCCTCCAGACATGGCTCCTGCAGCGCACCAAGGATGAGAAGAAGGGAGACCACACCCCTGTGACCATCTGGCTCAGCGGCACCTTCACGGATACCGACGGCCGCGATTTCTCAAGCGCCCACCCCTGGTTTGACGTCAAGGACGTGTCCAACCTGAGTTTTATCGGCACGGACAGCTTTGTGATGGACCGTATAGGCATATTCTGCGTGCGCGCCAGCAACATCATCATCCGCAACATCAATTTCCAGCAGCCCAAGGCCAATAACGGGGCCGATGCAGTGTCCATGCAGGAATGCGACGGCGTGTGGGTAGACCACTGCACTTTCACCTCCCTTAACCAGACCAAGGACTACGAAGACGGCTCCACAGATGTGACCCACGGCTCAAAGAACGTCACCGTTTCCTGGTGCCGGTACATCAAAACCCAGAAGAGCTGTCTGGTTGGCCATTCCAACAGCCAGACTTCCGATACTGAGATCACCGCAACCTTCCACCACAACTGGTTTGACAACTCCTCCTCACGTCACCCCCGCGTACGCTTTGGCCAGGCCCATGTGTACAACAACCTCTATGACGGCTGCACCACTTATGGCGCAGGAAGTGCCTACGGTGCAAAGGTCCTTGTGGAATACAACTACTTTGACGGCGTGCAGCTGCCTACCGACATCTGCACCTATCCCGCCAAGGAAAGCGGAGAATCCAACCTCCAGGGCTCCGTGGCAGGTTACCTCTATCCAACGGAGAATATCTACGTGAACCGTCCGGCTAAGGCCAAGGACCCGTATCCGCTTTCAAACGTGAAGTACACAAAGTATAACGGAAGCACCATAGAGCCTCTCACTTATGCCAATTTCAAGCCCGCGTATGACTACACCGTAACGGCCGCAGAGGACGTTCCCGCCCTTGTCAAGGCCAATGCAGGCTATGGCAAGCTTGGCTTTACGGAGGCTCCTGTCGCTGTGGACAACGCCGGAATAGACGACTTCAACGGCACTGGTGACGACCCTGTGGATCCCGACCAGGGAGACGAAGACGATCCAGTAGTCCCCGACACAAGCGCCCACATCTATACCGTGAGCATGCAGTCAAAGGCCCCTGTCCAGACAAAGGACGGCGTGAGCGGTGCCAGCTATTTTGAAACCAGCACTTCCGTGGCCGATTTCTCCAAGGACTACTCCGGCAGTTTCACAATTGACGGCACAACATATTCCCAGGGTTTCAAGTTTGACAGCAAGGGCTATGTGAAGTTCACGACATCGGCCACTTTCAGCACAACCGTGCAGTTCTACGCCGCCCGCCGCAAGGCCGATGGCACAGCTTCAATCCAGCTTATCCCTACCGGGGCGGATCCCATATTTACGGCCGACACCCCTCACGACACCTATGTGTATTCCGGCGTGATAACCCTTGAGAAGGGTACGGAATATACAATTAAACAAAAATCCGGAGAGCAGGCTCTCATCCTTGCAATAGTAACCGAAACAGAATAAATCAATAATATAACATGGAAAGACTAAACCGCAAATCTGCGCCTCAGGCAAAGCAGTACACTGAAAAAGTGATTCAGTTTGGAGAAGGAAACTTCCTTCGTGCATTCATCGAGTGGATTATCTGGAAGACCAACCAGAAGACGGACTTTGGCGGTTCCGTGGTGGTTGTCCAGCCCATCGAGAAAGGTATGGTAAGCTGGCTCAACGAGCAAGACGGCCTCTATCACCTCAACCTCCAGGGCCTTCAGAACGGTGAGCCCGTGAACAGCCTGGACCTCATTGACGTGATTTCCCGCGGCCTCAACCCCTACGAGGACTTTGAGGCTTACCTCAAACTTGCCGAACAGCCCGAAATCCGTTTTGTTATCTCCAACACCACCGAGGCCGGCATCGCCTTCGATCCCGCCTGCAAGCTCACCGACAAGCCCGCAAGCAGCTATCCCGGCAAGCTCACCCAGCTCCTCTATCACCGCTTCCAGTATTTCAAGGGCGCCGCAGACAAGGGCCTTATCATCTTCCCCTGCGAGCTTATCTTTGAGAACGGCAAGCACCTCAAGGAATGCATCCGCGAGTACATCAAGCTGTGGAACCTCGGCGAAGAGTTCAGCGCATGGTTCGAAAACGCCTGCGGTGTATACTCCACCCTCGTAGACCGCATTGTGCCCGGTTATCCCCGTGACAACGCCGCCGAACTCTGCGAACGCGCCGGTTACGACGACCACCTTCTTGACAAGGCCGAAATCTTCCACCTCTGGGTTATCGAGGCTCCCAAGGAAGTGGCCGAAGAATTCCCCGCCGACAAAGCAGGTCTCCATGTCCTCTTCGTCCCTTCAGAGGCTCCTTACCACGAGAGGAAGGTTACCCTCCTGAACGGTCCCCACACCGTCCTGAGCCCCGTAGGCTACCTCAGCGGCCTCAATACCGTGAAAGAGTGCTGCGAAGACCCTGAAATCGGCCAGTTTGTACACAAGGTGATGTACGATGAGCTTCTTCCCACCCTCAATCTTCCGGAGTCCGAACTCCTTCAGTTTGCAGGTGATGTCGTGGAGCGCTTCCGCAACCCGTTCGTGAAGCACTTCGTGACTTCCATCATGCTCAACTCCTTCCCTAAATACAAGACCCGCGACCTCCCCGGCCTCAAGACCTATCTGGAGCGCAAGGGCGAACTCCCTAAAGGCCTTGTCCTTGGCCTTGCCGGTATCTGCACCTACTACAAGGGCGGAAAGAGGGGAGAAGACGAGATTGTCCCCAACGACGATCCCAAGATCATGGAGCTCCTGAAGAACCTCTGGGCCACCGGTGATGTCCGCAAGGTTGCTGAAGGCGTCCTCGCCGACGATTTCATCTGGGGCGAAAACCTCAATGCCATCCCCGGCCTCACCGACCTCCTTGCCGCAGACCTTGCCATCATCCAGGCCGAAGGCATGCGCGCCGCCGTCAAATCGATACTTTAATTGTCATTTCTCTATAATTGTCATTTCGAGCGAAGTCGAGAAATCTCATGAGTACACAGAAAAAACTTATGACCAATTGGCGGTGGTGGATCTGCTCCCTGCTGTTCATAGCCACCACAGTGAATTACCTTGACCGTCAGGTACTTTCACTCACATACAAGGAGTTCATCGCTCCGGAGTTCCACTGGACCGATGCCGACTACGGCACCATCACGTCCCTGTTCTCCATCTTCTACGCAATCGCCTGTCTCTTTGCAGGTAAGTTCGTGGATTGGATGGGCACCAAGAAGGGTTACCTCATCGCCATCGGCGTATGGAGCCTTGGTGCCGTGATGCACGCCGGTTGCGGCGTTGCCACCACCTGGTTCGTGGACGGAGTTGATTCAGTTGCAGCCCTCAGGGCCGTTGAGGCTGGTTCCAACGTTGCGCTTACCATCTCCACGGTTAGCGTGTACCTGTTCCTCCTCTGCCGCGGCATCCTGGCACTTGGTGAGTCCGGAAACTTCCCGGCCGCCATCAAGACCACGGCCGAATATTTCCCCAAGAAAGACCGCGCGTTTGCAACCTCCATCTTCAATGCCGGTGCATCCGTGGGCGCCCTTGCCGCACCTCTTCTCATACCCCCGCTTGCCAAGCACCTTGGCTGGGAGTGGGCTTTCATCATCATCGGCGGCCTGGGCTTCCTTTGGATGTTCCTGTGGCAGTTCATGTACGACAAGCCCGAAAAGAGCAAGCACGTCAATGAGGCCGAACTTGCCTATATCCATCAGGATGATGAGATTGCCGGTCAGGCCGGCAATGACGCCAAGACAGCCGTCACTCCCGGCCCCGACCGGGAGTCCGAGGAAAAGTCAATCCCTTTCATGAAGTGCTTCGGCTTCAAGCAGACCTGGAGCTTCATAGTGGGTAAATTCCTGACCGACGGCGTGTGGTGGTTCTTCCTGTTCTGGGCCCCTGCATACTTCCAGGACCAGTTCAACGCCCCTGCATCGTCACCCCTCGGCCAGGGCCTCATCTTCACCCTGTATGCCATCGTGACCGTGGTGTCGCTCTTCGGCGGATATCTTCCCAAGCTCTTTGTAGAGAAAAAGGGCATGCATCCCTACAACGGCCGAATGCTGGCCATGCTCATCTTCGCCTTCTTCCCGCTGGTAGCCCTGGCCGCCCAGCCGCTGGGTGCCTACAGTCCCTGGTGGCCGGCCATCCTCATCGGCATAGCGGGCGCAGGTCATCAGGCCTGGAGCGCCAACATCTTCTCCACCGTGGGTGACATGTTCCCCAAGAGCACCATCGCTTCCATCACCGGAATCGGCGCAATGGCCGGCGGTATCGGCTCCATGATTATCCAGAAGGTAGCCGGTAATCTCTTCACCTATGCCGAAGCCCAGGGCGCCGCTTTCCACTTCATGGGATTTGAGGGCAAGCCTGCAGGCTACTTCATCATGTTCTGCTTCTGCGGCCTGGCTTACCTCACCGGTTGGATTATCATGAAGGCCCTTGTGCCCAAGTACAAACCTGTTGAGGTTTAGGACGTTTTTGTTAACTGATTATGAGAAGCTTAGCTAAAACGGCCATGTTGTTGGTCCTTGCAGTGGCCTGCGGTAAACCGGCGCAGGAGTCGCCTTCGGCCGAAATACCTGCAGTGCCTGAGAATCTGAAACTGCACAGCGCCACTGAAAGCAGCCTCACCTTCCAGTGGAGCGCCGTTGAAGGTGCTACGTACGAATGGAAACTCACCGGAGAGGAGTCTTTCTCAAAGAACGGGATATCGGCAAAAAGGAATGTCACGGTTGAGGGGCTTACTGCCGGCACCACGTACAGCTTCTCCGTCCAGGCGGTGAACGCTGCGGGAAAGTCCGGGTTCTGCACTCCGGTGGAGGGAACCACCGAAGGTTCAAAACCGGTGCCTCCGGGGCCTGACCAGCCGGTAACTTCGGCCATGTGCGTAGATGCCCCTCTTGTAGTTGAGGTGGGCTCCGGCGCCACCCTTGGCACTTCCGGCCTCATCCAGGTGTTCAAGGCCGACGGCACCCTTGTGGACAAGATTGACATGGCCGACATTGCCAAGGTGAACATCCTTGAAGACGGCACCATGGTTCCCAAGGAAACCATAAACAATGGCACCGAGCTCCATACTTTCATGGATGTCCTTCACAGCACCCGCTACCGTCCGGTGCATTACACTCCGGTTCGGCTTGAGGGCGGAAATCTTGTGATCAAGCTCCACAACGAGGCCCTTGACTTCGGCGGCTCCTACTACCTTACCGTAGACGCTTCCGTTGCCGGAAAAGCTGTTGAAAAGACTGAATTCACAACCAAGGCAAAGCCTGTAGGCACTACCCTCAAGGTGGCCTCCGACGGCAGCGGAGACTTCTGCACCGTGCAGGGCGCCCTGAGCTATGCCACAACCCTTGGAAAGAACGACGCCGTTACCATCGAGGTGGCGGACGGCACTTACCCCGAACTCCTTTACCTTAGGGACAAGAACAACCTTACCATAAAGGGCGCATCCCGCGAAAAGACTGTCATAGCCTATCCCAACAACGAAAGCTATGCAACAGGCTCCGGCGCCGCGGCATCGTCCAAGCCGTCCATCGGCTCCACTGTAGGTGTCCTTGGCGGCCGCTGCCTTTTCCTTGCCGAAAGCTGTGACAACCTTGTGATAGAGAACCTTACCATAGAGAACACCTTCTGGGCAAGTGACCACAAGGGACAGGCCGAAACCATCTACTTCAACGGAGACAACAAGAAACTCACTGTTGAAAGTTGTGACCTGATTTCCTGGCAGGACACCTTCCTTTGCAAGGGCTATGTGTGGGTGCACAATTCCCTCATAGCGGGGCATGTGGACTTTATCTGGGGATACCCCCAGGCCTGCCTCTTCGAAGACTGCGAAATCCGTTCACGTGCAGGCGGTTACATTGTCCAGGCCCGTTGCCCGGCAGGCTCCAAGGGCTTTGTGTTCCTGAACTGTTCATTGACTGCCGAAGACGGCGTTTCAAACGGTTCCGTATGGCTTGCCCGCTCAGGCGGAGACACTTCAGTCAACGACAACGTCACTTACGTGAACTGCTCCATGACGGATGCCATAGCCCCTGCCGGATGGCACACCGGAAAAACGCCCACTCCCGCCACTCCCACCGCCACCGACGGCTGGAAGGAATATGGCACCAAGGGCGTTTCCACGGCATCCCGCAACTCTTATGGCAAAATACTTACTGCTGCCGAAGCAGAGGCCTACTCTTCAAAAGAAAAGGTTTTACCGTAGTATTATGAATTGCATCAGACGCTCCATTCTCGCCCTTTGCGCGGTGGCCATGGGTTGCAGTCCAAAGGCGCAGATTGAGTACACCAACCCCGTCCTGCATCTGGATTACAGTGATCCGGATGTTTGCAGGGTGGGGGAGGATTACTATCTTACGGCATCTTCTTTCAACTGCTTCCCGGGGCTCCCTATCCTGCATTCCAGGGACCTTGTTCACTGGGAGCAGATTGGCGCCGCCCTCATGGACTATCCCTGTGACGGCACTGATGCGGATTTCCGCACCACCGTGCAGCACGGGAACGCCGTGTGGGCACCGGCTATCCGTTACCATGACGGTTGGTTCTACATCTATGTCGGAGACCCGGACCGCGGTATTTTCATGGTTAAGGCTCAGAGGCCGGAAGGTCCTTGGGAGAAGCCCGTTTGGGTGGTGCGTCAGAAAGGATTCATTGACCCTTGCCCGCTATGGGACGATGGCGGCAACGCATATCTGTCCCACGGCCTTGCCGGTTCACGCGCCGGGCTCAAAAGCGTGCTGTTTGTGGCGCCAATGTCTCCGGACGGAACTACTCTCACAGGTCCGTCACGCATAGTCTACGACGGCCACAGTACCCAGCCCACCATTGAAGGTACAAAGTTCTATAAGAGAGGCGGTTACTATTACATCTTCTCTCCTGCCGGAGGCGTTGCCACAGGCTGGCAGACAGTCCTGAGGGCAAAGGATCCCTTCGGCCCTTATGAGGAGAAGATTGTGATGGCCTGGGCTCCCGGCACCATCAACGGTCCCCATCAGGGTGCATGGGTGGAAGGCACTGACGGCAAAGACTGGTTCCTGCATTTCCAGGACAAGGGCGCTTATGGCCGAATCCTGCATCTTCAGCCCATGACCTGGCGCTCCGACGGCTGGCCTCTCATTGGCGAGGACCCGGACGGTGACGGCGTGGGGCAGCCGGTTATGAGGTATGAGATTTCTCCGCTCGCTTCGCTCGGTCGAAATGACAAAAAAGCTGTCATTTCGAACGGACACCACTCTGTCATTTCGAGCGGAGGCGAAGCCGTAGTCGAGAAATCTCCTTACGGCCTGTCATGGGCCTGGCAATACCCCGCAATCCCCGGCCCGTATTGGCACATGGCGCTTCCGGATGGCGGCGTAAGACTCTACAGCGTAGAGCAAAAATGGCCTTACCGGAGCCTCTGGGACTGCCCCAACGTGCTTCAGCAGAAGTTTTCGGCCGAAACTTTCGCGGTAAAGGCCAAAATGAAGTTCTGTCCCAATCCCCAGCTGAAACAGAGGGGAGAAACCGCTGGCTTTGTGGTGATGGGGAATGACTATGCCGGGCTAAGGCTCACAGACACCCGTGAAGGAGCGCTTCTCAGCTACATAAGTTGCCTGGGGGCCTCCAAAGGTGCCGAAGAAACGGCAATCCCGCTTATCGTGCTGCCGTATTCGGCCCATCCCCAGCCTCATGAGTACGAGTCTAAGAACGTCCCGCTGGTAGACTATCCCGACAGGCAGGAAGCCGTGCTTTACGTGAAACTTGATGTGGCTCCAAGGCCGGTGGAGGGCAATGTCCCTGATGCCGTTTGCAGGTTCTCCTACAGCCAGGACGGCCTTGAATGGACAACCGTCCCCGTAGAGTTCGTGGCCCGGCCGGAACTTTGGATAGGCGCAAAATGGGGCTTTTTCTGCAACCGCTTCAGTCCTAAAAACGACTCCGGCTGCGTGGATGTGACAGATCTGGAAGTGTTATAATTCCCATTCTTCCTTTGGAAGCACTTCTATCCCGTTTTGGTGATAGACGAACCTTTCATAGTAGACCCTGGTTGTCAACTCGCCATTGGTGTCCACTCCCGCTACCGCAAGGGTATACGTCTGTCCTTCCGTGGGGCGGTCGCGGTCCTGTGCGGCAAAATCCCAGAGGACCGTGCTTGAATAAACCATGTGGTCAATGAAGCCGTACTGGTTGTACATGTCCAGAAGGGAATACAGGAAACGGTCTTCGGACATGCCGTAATTGGCGTCAATGAGGTCTTTTTTCTCGTAATCCCAGAAGAAGGACTCTCCCTCACGTGAAGGGGTGATTGTAACGGAACTCCCTTCAAACTTGATACCAAAGGTAAGGTCGGATTTCTGGATAGATGGGGTCTCTACATCAAGCGTATACACTTCTCCTATCCTCTTGTGGGTGTCGGGGTGAACCTGGCACACTATGAGGCGGTGTTTCTTGCCGGGCTGTATTTCCTTGAGCCGGAAGTCTACATGCCCCTGATAGCAGAACATGTCCCTGAATGATGCGCGGTAGTCATGGAATTCCTGATAGGAGGAGTAGATCATCTCAAATTGATCCAAGGAGCCGTCGGCAATTATTTCATCGGACATAGGGAAAGTCATGTCTCCTTCCGATGTTCCGGTAACAGTATACCAAACGTCCGGGTTGGCAGGATCTATGGAGATTTCCACCCTGGTGGGGGATATATAAGTGACTTTGATTGAGAAGCTTGTGGGCTGGTCCAGTCTTTTACTGCACGCCAAGGCCAGTGAAAGGAGAAGGATGGGGATTATTCTTTTCATGGCTACAGGTCTTTTGCTACGTTGAAGATAAAGCGTAAGGCGCCCATGGAGTGGCTGCCGTATTCCCCGAAATCAAAGCTTATATTACTGTGTTTGAAGTATTGTTCGGCCTTGAGGGCGTTTACAAAGGGAACGGTCTTGTCTTCCCGGCTGTGGAACATGTAAATATGTGCCCTCGGCTGAAAAATGAGGGTGGAATTGTGCAGGAGGGCCTTGTACAGGAGGGCTGTCTGGCTGCTGGACTTGTCCCTGCCTTCCTCTGTCATTAGTTCATGTAAGGCCTTGGCGCCCATGAGTTTGTTGATTTGCCCAACGGTGTATTTCTTGGAGTTTATCCACTCCTCATAGTTTTCAAGCAGCTTTGGCTGGAAAAAGTCGGCCATGTCAAGGTCCAGCGCTTCTCCCACGCTGATTCCCTGGACAATCATGGGGATGGCGCAGGGGATGCCGGTGATGTCTTCCTGCATTGAGAGGTCGAAGGTGGCGTTGAGGTCGTAGGGACCGCCGCCGGCGTAGACTTTCTCAATTGGAAGTTCAGTAGGGTAACGCTCCTGGAGGAGTTTCATTACGGCCATGGTGGTGGAGCCGCCCTGGGAGTAGCCCACAAGGATAACTTTTTCGCTTTCGGGGGCGCGGCCTATATGCTCAAGGTAAGGTTTCACGGCAAGCGCCATGTCCACAACGCTTTGTGCGGTGCTGGCCGTGTGCATGTAAGGGTGAACCATGTGGGAAGTAACTCCAAAGCCTATGTAGTCGGCAATGGCCACGGCGTAGCCCTTGCTGGCAATTATGCCTTCCAGCGGGAAACTCTCCGAGGGACATTCGAAGTTGGCGCCAATGGTGAAGTGGCTCACAATGACAAGGTTTTTTACGGGCCCTTTGGCCGGGACAAGGAGTTTTCCGGAAAGCGTGAGGGGATTCCCGTCTGCGTCCTGTCCTTTGTATGTGCCCGCAATGTGTATTAGGGAATTGCTGTTAATGCTACCAAGAAGCTCCTTCACAATGCCCTGGCCCGTTGCGGCCGCAATTTTGGTGTCGGACTCTTCGTCGCCGATGTCCATCATGCGGACGTCCGGGTTAAGTTCCCCGTTTTCCATAAAAGTATCGGCCGATTTTACCGAAAACGGGTGGAAGGTGTCAAAATCCACTATCTGGACCTCCGGGTGCTGGCACGCGGCAAGGAGGAGACTCCCCGCGGCGGCGCAAGCTATGTATCTGAGTATCTTCATATTACCATGCATAGTTAAGGCTTATTGAAAACAGGCGGGATCCTACCATGTAAACTCTGTTGGCGTTTTTTATGGCGTTCAGGGCGCCAAGGCTGAAGGTGCCGGACCAAGGCCCTTTCCCAACCTGGACGCTGAAGAAATTGAGGTTGCCGGCCAGGGCGAATTCACGGTTCCCGGCGCTGTCAAACGCCATTACCGCTCCAAATCCAAAGCCGGAGTAGAAGCTCACCCACTCCCTTTCAAAAAATGTGAAGCGGATTGTGGGCATTGCAATGAGGTTGTAGTTGTTAAGCGGCTTCCCGTTTTCCTGCCAGAAAATGCCCTCAAAATCCAGTTCTCCGCCAACGCTGATCAATTTGCTCAGCCTATAACTGTACTCGGAGAAAATGTGCCCGGTATAGCCGAAATTGCTCCTTACATTCCCATCGAGCCCTGTTCCGGGGTGGAACGCAAGGGTTTCAAAGAGCATGTCGCCCCATCCAAGACGCACCTGGCTACGGGGAGCGCCCTTGGGCTCGCCCGCCATGGCAAGGAGGGGTGTGAGGAGTATCAGGAGAGTGAGGATTCTTCTTTTCATGGCCAAACTATTTTCAATTTACAAATATATGCATATTTTTTAATTTTGAATTTTGTGCAAACGTTTGTATCTTTGCAGAAATAACAGTAGGACTATGACTTCCATATTTTCACTCGAAGGAAAAAACGCCTGGGTTACAGGTGCTGCGTACGGAATTGGCTTTGCCATTGCAAAGGCGTTCGTGGAAGCAGGCGTTAAGAACATCATTTTCAATACATCCAATGAGGCCTCCATGGAAAAGGGCCTTCAGGCTTACAAGGAAGCCGGTATCACCAATGTCCACGGCTATGTCTGCGACGTAACCGACGAAGTCGCCGTGAAGGCTCTTGTGGAACGCATCCACAAGGAAATCGGCCAAATTGACATCCTTGTGAACAACGCCGGTATCATCAAGCGCATCCCCATGCATGAGATGTCCAGGGCCGAATTCCAGAGGGTGATAGACGTAGACCTTGTGGGCCCGTACATCTGCAGCGCCGCCGTGGTGCCGGAAATGATGGAGCGCCGCGAGGGCAAGATCATCAACATCTGCTCCATGATGAGTGAGCTGGGCCGTGAAACCGTGAGCGCATATGCAGCCGCAAAGGGCGGCCTCAAGATGCTCACCCGCAACATCTGCTCCGAATACGGAGAGTACAACATCCAGTGCAACGGCATCGGCCCCGGCTACATTGCAACGCCCCAGACCGCTCCGCTGCGCGAAAGGCAGCCCGACGGCTCCCGCCATCCCTTCGACTCCTTCATCTGCGCCAAAACTCCCGCAGGCCGCTGGCTGGACCCCGACGAACTGGGCGGCCCTGCCGTGTTCCTGGCCTCCCATGCCTCCGATGCCGTCAACGGCCACATCCTTTATGTAGACGGCGGTATCCTGGCATACATCGGCAAACAACCTAAATAATGGAACAAGTATTCAGTTACATAATCGGCCTTGGGGCGGCGGTGATGATGCCCATCCTCTTCTTTATTCTGGGGGTGTGCATCGGCATCAAGCCTGGAAAGGCTCTGAAAAGCGGCCTTCTGGTGGGCGTGGGCTTCGTGGGCCTCAGCGTTGTTACGGCCCTTCTCACATCCAGCCTTGGAGGCCCCCTGAAGCAGGTTACGGAGATTTACGGCCTGCAGCTTGGCATCTTTGACATGGGCTGGCCGGCGGCGGCAAGCGTGGCGTACAACACCACCGTGGGCGCTTTCATAATCCCGGTGTGCCTTGCCATCAACGTGGTGCTGCTGCTTTGCAAAGCCACCAACACCATCAACATAGACCTCTGGAACTACTGGCACTACGCATTCATCGGCGCGGTGGTCTACTTTGCCTGTGACAATATCTGGTGGGGCTTTTTCGCCGCCATCATCTGCTTTGTAATCACCCTTGTGATGGCAGACCTCACAACCAAGAAGTTCCAAAGCTATTACAAAGATCTTGACGGAATTTCCATCCCCCAGCCCTTCTGCCAGGGCTTCGTGCCCTTTGCCGAAGGCCTCAACTGGTGCATGGACCGTATCCCCGGCTTCAACAAACTGGACATTGACGCCGAAGGAATGAAAAAGAAGTTCGGCCTTCTTGGAGAACCTCTTTTCCTTGGTGTAATTGTGGGCCTTATCATAGGCTGCCTCAGCTATCCTTCATGGAGCGAGATAGCGGCCAATATCCCCGCCATCCTTGGCCTTGGTATCAAGATGGGCGCCGTAATGGAACTCATTCCCCGCATTACCAGCCTTTTCATCGAGGGCCTCAAACCCATTGCCGAAGCCACCAAGAGCTTGGTTTCCAAGAAGTTCAAGAATTCCGCCGGAATCAATATCGGCATGAGCCCCGCCCTTGTGATAGGCCACCCCACAACGCTGGTGGTGTCCCTTCTACTCATCCCCTGCACCCTTCTTCTGGCGGTTATCCTGCCCGGCAACCAGTTCCTGCCCCTGGCATCACTGGCCGGCATGTTCTACGTGTTCCCGGCAGTGCTTCCCGTGACAAAGGGCAATGTGGTGAAAACCTTCATCATCGGCCTTGTGGCCCTTACCGTGGGCCTCTATTTTGTGACGGACCTTGCCCCGTACTTCACCCAGGCCGCACAGGACGTCTATGCCCGCACCGCAGACGCCGCCGTGGCCATTCCGGAAGGCTTCCAGGGCGGAGCGCTGGATTTTGCCTCCAGCATTTTCTCCTGGGTAATCTTCCATCTTGTACATGACCTCAAGTGGGTTGGCGCAGGCATCCTTGTTGCCGGAACCACCGTGATGGCAATCATCAACAGACGCAGAATCATTAAAGCATCATATGAAAAAAATCCTGACGGCAGCACTGCTGCTTAGTACAATTGCAATGAGCGCACAGACAAAGTACACAATCCAGACAGCCTGTCATCCCTCGGATGTCAAGGGCTATGACACGCAGACCCTTCGTGAGCGTTTCATGATGAATGAGGTAATGGTGGCCGATGAAATCCGCCTCACCTACTCCATGTACGACCGCTTCATCTTCGGAGGCGCATTCCCTGCAACCCATGAACTTAAGCTGGAAACCATAGACCCCCTGAAGGCTCCGTATTTCCTCTTCAACCGTGAACTTGGCGTCATCAACATTGGCGGAGACGGCATCGTGACCGTAGACGGCAAGGAGTATGTCCTCAAGTTCAAGGAGGCCCTTTATGTTGGCCGCGGCAACAAAGACGTAACTTTCCGCAGCAAAGACGCCTCAAAGCCCGCAAAGTTCTACCTCAATTCGGCCACGGCACATAAGGCCTACAAGACCCAGCTTATCACAATTGACGGCCGGAAGGGTTCCCTCAAGGCAAATTCCTTTGCCGCCGGAAAGATGGAAGACTCCAACGACCGCGTGATCAACCAGCTTATTGTGAACAATGTCCTGGAAGAGGGCCCCTGCCAGCTTCAGATGGGCCTTACGGAACTCAAGCCCGGATCTGTGTGGAACACCATGCCCGCCCATACGCACGCACGCCGCATTGAGGCTTACTTCTATTTCAATGTGTCTGAGGGCAATATGATCTGCCACCTGATGGGCGAGCCCCAGCAGGAGCGCGTTGTGTGGCTTGCCAACGAAGAGGCTATCATGAGCCCGGAGTGGAGCATCCACGCTGCGGCAGGCACATCCAACTACATGTTCATCTGGGGTATGGCCGGAGAGAATCTTGACTACGGAGACATGGACAAGATTCCTTACACTGAGATGCGTTAGTCTAGGATAACTTGCATCCTTATTCTTTTAGCCTTGGGATAGAGGTTGTTACACCTTGTCCCAAGGTTTTTTGCATCTCCAAGCGGGTGGCCTTCGTAGCATATTTTTATAAGGCCGATGGGCGCATCTTCCAGCCTCAGGGCATCCCCGTGGAGGTATCGCAGCGCCGTCTTGCGGTCTACGTTCACGTGGGGAAGGCCATCTTCATGCCCGGCCTGACCGGGCATCTCGGCCCTGAATATCTTCAGCGGATCCCCAGTACGCACACCGTCGGAGCTGCCGTGTTTTCTTAGCGCGGCAACGTACTGCCCTTCGCCGGGTACAAGGCCCGGCAGCATAAGCTGCCCGAAGCGGGTTCTTACGGCAGGAGGAAAGTCTTCCGGAGGGATTGTTTCGGCCCCGAGTTCCTTTGAAATCCACTCCACGGTGTCGTCGTTTTCAAAGTGGTTGAAGGTGCAGGTGGAGTAGATGAGGATGCCGCCGGGCTTAAGCGCGGGCCAGACATCGGCAAGGATGCGGCGGCTTCTGGAGGCGCAGAATTCCACTGTCTGGAGGGACCAGTCTTCCACGGCTTTGGGGTCTTTTCGGAACATGCCTTCTCCGGAGCAGGGGACATCGGCCACAATCATGTCAAAAATTGGGCTGCCACCAAAGGCCGAAGGGTCACGTGATACGGCGCCCACGCGAGGGTCTCCCCAGGTTTCAATATTGGATTTGAGGGTGCCGAAGCGCGCCTTCATTACTTCGTTGGAAAGGAGGGTGAAGTTGTCTCCGAAGCGTTCCCTGAGGGATGCCGCAAGGTCTGTGGTTTTGCCGCCGGGTGCTGCGCAGAGGTCCAACACGGTCATTCCGGGTGTGTCCATGAAGCGCCGGGCCACATGGCCGGGAAACATTGCGCTGGTGTCCTGGACGTAGTAGCATCCGGCATGGAAAAGAGGGTCCAGGGTAAATGATGGCCGCTCTTTTAGAAGATATCCGTACGGGCTCCAGCGCACTTTTTCGGCCTCCGGGAACGGACAATCCTTGAGTTTCTCCGGGTTAAGGCGGATAGATACGGACGGCTCTCCGCCAAGCGCCTCAAGCACTTTGGCGGCAAGTTCCGCTCCAATTGATTCGGCCAGTAACCTTTTGAATTCTTCTGTCATAATATTTGAGATTTCTCCGCTCGCTTCGCTCGGTCGAAATGACAGGGTGGGGTGTCATTTCGAGCGGAGCCCGAAGGGCGGAGTCGAGAAATCTCATTTCATCCAGTTTTTGGGATCAAAGCCTTCCGGCATCTTGCCGTTGGAGGCATCGACAATGCCGTCCACAACCTTGTCAAGGGCTTCCTTGAGCTTGCCGGAGAGCATCATCTTCATCATGAGATTGAGGTCTGCCTCCACTTTTATGTGGAAATCTGTCTTGAAGGGATCCTCCGCGGCGGGGTCGAAGTGAAGGACAATGTGGAAGGCGAAGGGGGCGCCGTAATCCACAAGTTCTATGCGGGAGTAGGGGACCCTTTCGTGCACTTTTACGCCAATGTTGAAGCCCTGAACCGTGGCCTGGAGGGTGTCAAAGGTGGCCTCTATCATGTCCTTCTTGTCTTCAGGGAGCATTGCCTTGAAGTTCTGGAGGTCCGTGAAAGATATGTAGAGTTCATGGGGCTGGCGGGAAACTATGCCGTGTTTGCTTTCTATTGTTGTCATAAGTTTGTATCTTTGTATGTTTCGGCAGAAAAGGGACTGCCGGTTACAAAGATAACAAAAACTATGCATAAAATATATTTCGGCAAGCGTACCATCATTATTTGTTCTCCTCTGGACGAATCACTGTCAGATCCCAACTCCGTGGAGTTCCATGTGGGGGAGAAACTGGACATCCATCACCTTGTGCGCATGTTCGAGGTCCAGGACACGCTGTCACGCATATATATTCCGTCTACAGATGAGGAGAAGACGTATAGGCGGTTATGTGCAGAATTTAAGGAAGTGAACGCCGCCGGCGGGCTTGTTAGCAATCGCCGCGGAGACTTCCTGCTCATTTCCCGTAACGGCCTCTGGGACCTTCCTAAGGGTCATCAGGAGCCCGGAGAGGACATTGAGATATGTGCCGTCCGTGAGGTCCAGGAGGAAACCGGGGTAGACCAGCTTGAGCTTCGGCGCCTAATATGCATAACGGACCACGTGTATCTTCGTGACGGCCTCTGGCACCTAAAGCACACCTGGTGGTACGACATGCTTTACACAGACCCCACCAACCTCACGCCCCAGCGCGAAGAAGACATCACCAAAGCCGCCTGGGTGGCCAAATCCTCCCTGCCGCCCTTCCTCAAAAACACCTATCCCTCCATAGTGGAAGTCTTCCGCGAGGCCCGGATCTAGCCCGCCCCCGTGCGTAATGCCGATGCGGTTCGGCCTAAATCGCTTATTAACAAGCACTTACGAGATTCTTTGGGAAAAGGTTTAATCCCAAATAATCCGGCAAACGCCTGTGTGTCAATCACTTAACTAACACCACGTCGGCATTACGCGAGGTGTGTACGAAGGGGAAATACATGTCGGGGGCAGTTGTTAACACGTTTTCGAGCTTTTTTGCGTGACGTCGCGGCCAAAGGGCTTTTGGTTACACGGAATGAGCCGTTTTTGTGTGGCCAGATGGTCCGGGAGAAATCATTATCGGCCCGAATGCTGCTTGCGGTAGAGTTCCCAGCTGTTGAAGAGGTTTTGCCAAATGGCGTAGAGGCCGCCGGCTACGGATGTGACGGGGGTCATGTAATTGTAACCCAGCCAGATAAGGAAGCCGGTGTTCTTCTGGCCAAGAGCCTGGCCGGCGGTGAGGCTGGCTGATTTATCGGCCTCCATGTGGCGGCCGGCAAAGAACTGCACAAAGCAGCAGAGCACGGACACCAGCACAATTCCGGCAACGGCCGCAGCGCCAAGGCCGCTTTCCATGAGAGCCCGGGTGGCCAGAATCATTGCAAGGGTAAGTCCTACGCCCCATACATAGAAAGAATTGCCGCTCCATCTCATGAGGCGCCGCTGGAGTCCGTGGGTGGTGTAGCGGATAAGCCATGCCAGAAGTCCGGGCAGCACCAGCACGGGGAAAACCTTAAGCGCAATGTGCCCAACATAGGCCCAGAAGCCCATTGTGGCCGAAGGATTCACCATGGGAATCACCAGCGGGATAAGGAAGGTGCCGGTAAGGTTTATCATAACAAGATAGGTAACGGTGCCGGCAAGGTTGCCTCCCAGTTTTTCCGTAATAACCCCCGCGGCCGATGCCGTAGGACATATCATGCACAGCATGGCGCACTCAAGGAGCATTCGGCCCACCCCTTCCGGGACCCTGGAAACGGCAAAAGCCAGGATAAGGAAGGAGCCAACCTGAAGCGCCAGGGCCAGGGCGTGCCACCGGGTGAGCCGAAGGTCATGGGGGGAAATCTTCACAAACTGGAAAAACAGCAGGACGGCTATCACAAGCCGCTGGCCCTCGGAGGCGCAGATATGAAGCGTGCGCTCATAACTGTGAAGCCACGGGGTGAAGTAGTAGAGAAGGTACAGGCTCACTCCCAGCACTATGGCGCCGGGAAGCATCCAGTCGTTCAGAACTTGCCTGGTTTTGGGACTCATTTTTTAGAGAAAATGCGGTCTATCAGGGGATCCGTGAATCTCATGCAAATGCCTGTGAGTATGGCAAGTATGAGGGTGCCCTCGCGTATTACCACGGTGTGACCATTGCCGTCCAGCAGGCCGAAAACCACCAGTGAGAATGCCGCCGTAATGGCAACCAGCACAATATCGAAAATCACCTTTACCCTGCTGAAGGGAGAGCGCGTAACCTCCGACAGCACGGCAACCAGCTTGTCTCCGGCCAGAATCCAGCCGTCTCCCACAACCTCCAGTTTTATGCCGATAGCCGTAAGAACCACCGCCGCCAGGCTTAACAGTATCTGTACCAGATAGTTGGTGGCGGGAGCATTTATGGCGTTGAAAAGCCATATTGAGGCGTCGCACATGTAGCCGAACACAAAGGCGGCGGGAATCTGCATGAGATACCTAAGCTCGAACCGTTTTCCAAGCAGAAGCCATTGGGTGAGGATATACACAATGTGGGTTATCCAGGTGAATGTACCCACGGAGAGTGCGCTCCATTTAAGTGACAAAATGGTTGGAGGACACGACGGCGGAGCAATTCCCAGGTTACTCTTTATGGAAAGACCAACTCCCAGGGCCACAATGATGAGCCCCAATGTGGATATTGCGTATCTTTTAAGTAAACTTTTCATAAGCGGCTGCAAAGGTACGAAATTTTGGCCGAATATTTTCCATGTGGCTCTTCGCTATGCTGGACCAGGTCCACCTCCGGGCAGCGACTTACGCAAAAAATGCCAAAAACGCGTGACTCATTGCCCCCGGCATGCGTTTCCCCTCCGTGCTGCCGTGACGCTCTTCGCGTAATGCCGATACGGTGTTGCCTAAGTGGTTGATACATAGCTGCTTACTGAATGCTTTGGGATTAAATCTTTTTCCAAAGAACCATGCAAGTACTTATTAGTCAACGGTTTAGGCTGCACCACATCGGCATTACGCAGGGGGAGGGGAAACCGCACGACGCTGGCATTACGCAGGGGGGTTGGGAAAATGCGGAAAATACGTTATATTTGTAGGCTATGTCCAAGATAGGGAACATACTTCTGCCGATAGCTGTGGCCGGTTTGGTCTTGGCCCAGACCGTGGGTGTGGAGGCTGGCCGTGCCGCACGCCTTCACAAGTGGTTCCCTGCGGCCGTAAAGGATACGGTAAGCACAGAGGCCGATTCCGGCAAGGCTCCTGCCTCAGGCCCCGCCACACGTATCTTGAAAGACTCTTCAGTCGCTCCGGACTCCGCCGCCGTAGACACCCTCGGCGCCGCCCAGGACAGCCTCAGGCACCTCAAAGACTCCCTGCAAAGCGTCATCGACAGCCTCAAGGCCGTGGCCGACACCGCACGCATGGATTCCCTCTACAGCATCCTCCTGCAGTTGGATTCGGCCTCAAAGAGCCCTCTTGACAGCATTGCCGACGAAGAAGACTTCGATCTTTTTGCCATTCCCCCGGAAGACACCATGCCAAAGGTCTATGCCCGTGACACCATGAAGGTCCCGGACAGCCTGAAGCTCACGGATCCCTTCCTCTATGAGTGGTATATTGCTGTAAAAGACTCGTTTACGCACAGGCTTGTGGTGGATTCCCTCAAGGCCGAAGGAGACTCCCTCCTGTGGCCGCGCATTGACTCCCTGTACCTTGACGACTCCACCCGCACCGCCAAGGAAAAATTCGAGAAGTGGTACGCCGGGCTCTCTAAGGCCGAACGCAAGCGCTACGACTACCAGCAGAAACTTCCCATCCTCCTTCACCGCCAGGACTCCATCCTGAAGCGCAAGGACAGCATCAAGCGCGTGAAGGACAGCATCCGGCAAAGCACCCCCAGGGTACTTGAAACCGCATTCCTCCCCGACACCCTGTACTACAAGCGCCTCATCTCCTGGAAGCGTGACCGCAATTACAACGGCATAGAGTACAAGGAATGGGACACCACGGCCAACTACCGCTTCTATGACTACCCCTTCATGAAAGAGGACGTAGGCGCCACCTGGCTTGGCTTTGGCGGTTCGGCCGTCCAGCACTACAACTTCTTCAGGCGCGGCCGTGAACTCACCCCAAGTTTCTACGACGCCATGGAAACCTGGACATATTCGGCCGATAACATCCGCTTCTTCAACACCAAGACCCCTTACACGGAGTGGGAATACTACGGCTCCCTGTTCTCCAGCGGCACCGAGGCCAGCGACGCCTTCCGTATTTTCACAACCCAAAACATCCTGCCGCAGCTAAACCTGTCGCTGGAAATGAAGCGGCACGGCGGCGCCGGCAACCTCAAGAACGAGGAAACCGACAACCGCACCTATTTTGTCACCGCCAACTGGCTTGGAAAGAAGTGGCTTGCCCACGCAGGCTTCATCTCCAACAGCATAACGCGCCAGGAGAGCGGCGGCGTTGTGGACAATTTCTGGATCAGGGATACGTCGGTGCAGATCAGGGAAATAGACGTCAACCTTCCTTCGGCCACAAACCGCTATAGGAAAACTACGGTGTTCTTTGACCAGAACTACCGTATCCCGTTCGAGTTCATAGAGAAACTGAGGCACCGCAAGGACACCACCTGGGTGCCGTCGGATACCCTCAACACCAACACCACCACCGCGTTTATCGGCACTGGTACAGAGTGGAGCACTTACAGCAAGAAGTACGTGGACAATACCTCCACCACGCTGTCGGACTTCTACGACGACGTCTTCTACGTGAATCCCTCCAAGAGCTCGGATTCCCTCCGCACGATGCGCCTTGACAACCGCATAATCTTCCGCCTGCAGCCCTGGAAGGAGGACGCCATTGTGTCAAAGATAGAGGGTGGTATCGGTGACAGGCTCCAGACTTTCTACCTTAGGCAGCCCGGCTACAGCCTTATAAAACCCGTCAACACCGTCTGGAACACCATGTATGTGTATGCCGGGGCCGAAGGTCGCCTGAGCCGGTACATGGAATGGGACGCCACCGGCCGATACCATTTTACCGGACTGGAAGCCAACGACTTCAGCCTTGGAGGCCGGATAAAACTGAATGTCTTCCCCTTCAGGCGCCATCCCTCCAGCCCCATGACACTGGAGGCCGCAGTTGAAACCTCCCTGAAGGCACCGGATTTCTATCAGCAGCACTTCTACTCCAACCACTATATCTGGGAAAACAATTTCCAGAAGGTGTCCACCACCAAGATTCACGCCACGTTCAGCGTGCCCAGATGGGACCTCAAGGCCGAAGCCGGATATGCCCTCCTTGCAAATAATGTCTACTACGATACCCTTGGAATAGCGCGTCAGAACACCGTTCCCATGAGTATCCTCACGGCGGCACTCACAAAGAACTTCAAATTCGGCCCGGTGCATCTTGACAACAAAGTGCTGTTCCAGCTGTCCTCCAACCAGAATGTGGTCCCTCTGCCCACGGTTGCGCTTAACCTCAGGTGGTACCTCCAGTTCAACGTGGTGGATCCCAAGGTGATGAAACTCCAGGCAGGCGTAAATCTCAGGTACACAACGCTTTGGTATGCTCCCGCGTACAACCCTGTGGCGGGCGTATTCATGGCCCAGAACCAGCAGCTTTACGGCAACGCCCCCACCTTCGACCCCTTCATAAACCTGCAGTGGAAGAAGGCCTGCATCTTCATAAAGATAGAGAACATGGGTAAGGGCTGGCCTCTGGACAAGCACAATTACTTCAGCGCCCACCATTACATAGAGCCGCCGGCAGTCTTCAAATTCGGCATATCATGGCCCTTCTATCCGCCTCTGGGCCAGAACAAGACCTTGTCGTCAAGGGCCGGTTCCGGCACCGGCATGGGCGGTGGCGGCGGTCTCGGCGGCGGTTTGGGCGGTGGCCTTGGCGGCATGCTCGGAGGAGGCCGATAGCCATGAAGGCGCATCCCCTTATATACGCGGTACTTACGCTGCTTCTTCTCCTGATTCCCCTTCCGGGCCGAATCCCAGGCGGAGAGAGTCCGGAGGAAATAATGGCCGAAGAACGCTCCGGAGAGCCCCTAAGCGCATACGACAACGTGATAAAAGCCACCGCCGATTCCATCGGCCTTGACTGGCACCTCATAGCGGCCGTTATCTACCACGAATCCCGTTTCCACAACGAGGCCGAATCCGGCCGCGGCGCCGTGGGCCTGATGCAGGTGCTCAGCAGCCGCTATTCCCAGGAGTATCTTCTGGAGCCTGCAAACAACCTTAGGGTTGGCTCAAGATATCTCAAACGCCTCCAGAACATGTTTTCGGCAAAGGCCGCCAATCCTACTGAAGCCCTCAAATTCGCCCTTGCGGCGTACAATCTAGGGGAGGGGAAAGTGTGGCGTCTAATCGGCCAGGCCGAAGAAGCCGGGCTGGACGCCTCCAGATGGGACACCGTTGCCTCCACGCAGCTTCCAAAGGGCCACCACACAGTTGCCTACGTAGAGAAAGTGCTGGACACTTATGCCGATTATTACAGGAGGTATTAGTCGGCCTTGACCGTTTTGGCAGGGTCTATCTTGGAGATGTAGAGGGAGGGGAGCCACATGAGGAGGACTATGCCGGCAAAGGCAACAAGGTCGGCCCCCAGGATGCCCCAGACGGGGAGATTCACCGGAACATAGGAGACAAAGTAGTTGGCGGGGTCCAGCTTGATGAGGTGCGTCGTACCCTGAACAAGGCAGAAAAGGAAGGCCAGGGCGTTGCCGATGAGCATGCCTTTAAGCACGGCTTCGGCCCCTATGCGCACAAATAACCGGCCGATGGCCCTGTCCTGCATGCCAAGGGCCTTGAGCGTGCCTATGAGCGGGATGTTCCGAAGGAGCATGACAAGTAGGCCGCTTATCATGTTGAATCCTGCCACCAGAATCATGAGGATAAGGATAATGAGGACATTTACGTCCAGAAGCCCCAGCCAGTCGAAAACTTGCGGATAACTCCGGGCCGAAGAAATGACAAAGAGGCCGTTTTCTTCCTCGTGTTCACTGGTGGTGAGGATGAATCCTATGCGGGCTTCTATGTCCTTCAGGGCTCTAGGGGAGGCGTTTTTCACCTTTACTTCCAGCTGTGAAACCATGGTTGAATCCCAGCCGTTGAGGCGCTGCATGTCTTGAAGGCCGGCATAGACAAGGAGGTTGTCGTCGGTTTCTATGATGTCACGGTGAGTATCAGTGATGTGGAATTTACGCGCCCGCACCTTTTCCCCAACAAAATAGGTTGTGAGGTCTTCCCCTGGCTGAAGGCCGGTGATTTCCTGCAGGCGGTGGGGGATGGAGACGGCCAAAGATGGCCGGTCGGGGCCGGCCATGACGCCCCCGTCACCCCAGGCCATGACGCCCCAGTCATGCCCGACTTGATCGGGCATCCCTTTCACAATGACCCCGTGCACAATTTCCCCGTTCTTGACAATTCCGGCGCGGCTTACCACGGGGACGATTTCGGCCACTCCGGGAATGGAGAGAATCTTATCCTCCGAGGGAAGGTGCCGGGGCATAGGGACAGGGTCTGAGCCGCCGGAGGCATAAGGGCTTATGCTTATGTCTCCGGTCATGGCTGCGACTCCGTTTCTGATGCTGTGCCGGAAGCCTGAACTTACCGCCACGGCAACTATTATAACAAAGAAACTCACGGCCGTAGCAACGGCCGCGATGTTTCCTTTGAACTTGATTTTACGCGATATGAAGGACTCCGCTACCAAATATGGACGCGCTCCTCTTCCGGACGGAACATGGGATCTCCTTCCTCAATGTCAAAGGCCTCGAAGAAGGTCTCGAAGTTACGTACGCTCACGTTCACGCGGTTTTCTGCCAGCGAGTGCACATCCAGGTTGGTAAGGCGCACCTTTTCCTCATCCCTGATGTTCTGGGCCCAGATGGCGCCGAAGCTCAGGTAGAAGCGCTGGGCGCGTGAGAAGCCGTCAATCATGGGATCCTTCTTGCCCTTGGTGGCATTCTCCATTGCGGTGAAGGCAATCGAGAGGCCGCCGTGGTCTCCGATGTTCTCTCCAAGGGTGTAACGGCCGTTGGCGTGTACGCCGGGGAGAATCTCAACGGCATCGAACTGGGCTGCAAGCTTGTCTCCAAGGGCGTCGAACTTGGCCTTGTCCTCAGCGGTCCACCAGTTCACCATGTTGCCGGAAGCGTCAAACATAGAACCTTGGTCGTCAAAGCCGTGAGACATTTCATGGCCGATAACCACGCCGATTCCGCCGTAGTTCACGGGATCATCGGCCTCAGGATCGAAGAAAGGCTTCTGGAGTATTGCAGCAGGGAAGCAGATCTCGTTGGTGGTGGGGTTGTAGTAGGCGTTCACCGTCTGGGGAGTCATGCCCCATTCGGTCCTGTCCGTGGGCTTTCCAAGTTTTGAGAGATTGTCCTTCACATACCAGGCGCTGGCGTTACGGAGGTTCTCATAGTAGGTGTTCTCCGGGTTGATGTCCATTGAACTGTAGTCCTTCCATTTGTCGGGGTAGCCGATCTTCACGGTGAAAGCGGCTAGTTTCTCGCGGGCACGGACCTTTGTGGAATCGCTCATCCACTCAAGTTCATCAATGTGCTGTCCAAGGGCTGTGCGGAGGTTCTCCACAAGTTTCACCATCTTCTTCTTGGAACTTTCCGGGAAGTAGCGGGCTACGTACATCTCACCCACGGCCTCTCCAAGGATGCCGTTGGGGACGCTCATAGCGCGCTTCCAGCGGGGAGTTTCCTCCTGGGCGCCGGCCATCTGGTGGGAGAAGAACTCCCAGCTTGCGGTGTAGAATTCGTCGGAGAGGGCACCTGCCTGGCCGCTTACGAACTGGCAAAGGAGGTATGCCTTGAGAGTCTCCAGAGGGCATTCTTCCATTAGTTTTGTAAGGCCGTCAAAGTATGAAGGCTGTTCAACGATCACCTTCTCCTGGGGCTCTACGCCTGCGGCGGCGGTAATGGCGTCAAAGCGGACTGCGGGCCACCTTGAGGCAATCTCCTCAGTGGACATGGGATTGTAGATGGCCGCCATATCGCGGTTCTGCTCACGGCTCCAGAAGATCTGGGCCATAGCATTCTCAACATCCATATCCTTTGCAACAAGTTCTGCCGCGTTCTCTACGCCTGCAAGGCCAAGGACTTTATTAAGGTATTTTTCATAACCGGCCTTAAGTTCTGCGTTCTCCGGCTTAAGGTAGTAGTCGCGGTCTCCCATTCCAAGGCCTCCCTGGCCAAGGTAGAGGACCTGCATGTCGGAGTTGGTTAGATCGGCCTCCACGCCAAATCCCATGAATCCGCCTTCTCCGTAGAGGTTCATCCTGCCAAGGAGCGCGGCAAGGGCATCCTTTGAATCGACTGCCTGAATTTCTGCGATATAGGGCTGGATAGGCTCTGCACCAAGGTTATTGCGGGTGGTGGAGTCGAGGGCCATCTTGTAGAGGTCGGAGATTTTCTGCTCCACTGTGCCGGGCTTGGCCTTCAGGGTTGTCATCTCCTGGAACAGGGCGTTGAGGTTTTCCTGAGCTTGCTCACGGAGGGCGTCAAAGCTGCCGTAGCGGGAGAATTCGGCCCTGAGGGGGTTCTTGGCCTGCCAGCCGCCGGTTGCATACTGATAGAAATCCACCTTGGGAGAGGTGGTGGTGTCAAGGTCTGTCAAATCCAATGCGGGGGCTCCGGATTTGGGAGCGCACGCCGCCATTGCAAGGAATGACATCATAAGGATAAACGCTTTTTTCATATTGTTATACAATTAACATTCACAAAGATACAAAATAATCACTGATTTACCCCTTCCCCGAAGAGGGCGAAGTCTCCTTTCAGGGGGTCGTCAGGGAAAATCTGTGAAAGGCGGGCGGTGAGCCGGAGGGCGGCGCTCATGGATGCGGTCTTTGAAGTGAGCAGCCCCAGCCGGACGCTCTGCTGCAGGACGTGGGTGTCCATTGGCATAATGAGCGTGCGCTTGTCAATCCTGGAAGCCCAGAGTCCAAGGTCCACGGGGGAGCCGTCACGGACCATCCATCTGAGGAACATGCACACCCTCTTGCAGGCCGAAGAGGTATCCTTCGGCACAGGAGCGGTGTCTCCGAACCAGCGCGTAATGGCCTCCACGGCCTCCAGGGTGCTGCAGGAGCCCACATAAGCCCCAAGCGTGCCGTAATCGTCCAACAGCCTGCGGTAGGCCTCCAGGAAGGCGTGAATGTCGGCCACGGTGTAAAGCCTGTAATAGCAGGCTTTTGAGCCGGCGGATAAATCCTCCTTGAACGCCCCTGAGCGAATCCAGCGGTCCATGTCTCCGCCAGAGCGCTCCAGAAACCATCCTATCTTCGGCATAAACTGTGCGCGGGAGCCGTATGCAAGCGCCTGGGCCACAAACGCCATGGCCTCCTGGTTGGCCGAACCGGAAACCTGGTGCATCCAGAAAGAGGGGTCTCCTTCAATGAAAGAGGGAGTCTCGTATTTTTCGGCGAGCTCCCTCAGTAAGGTGTCAATGCTGTCCATTAAAGGCCGATGCTTTTGAAGAAATCGTTGCCTTTGTCGTCTACCAGGATGAAGGCCGGGAAGTCTTCCACGGTGATTTTCCAGATGGCTTCCATGCCAAGTTCCGGGTACTCCACGCATTCTATGCTGCGGATGCTGCTCTGGGAAAGGACTGCAGCTACGCCGCCGATGGTCCCTAGATAGAAGCCGCCGTGTTTCTCACAGGCGTCCGTGACAACCTTTGAACGGTTGCCCTTGGCAATCATCACAAGCGATGCGCCGTGGTCCTGGAATTCGTCCACGTAAGGGTCCATGCGGTTGGCCGTGGTGGGGCCCATGGAGCCGCAAGGGTAGCCTGCAGGGGTCTTTGCGGGGCCTGCATAGAGGATGGGGTGATCCTTGAAGTATGCGGGCATGTCCTCGCCTGCATCAAGGCGTGCCTTGAGTTTGGCGTGGGCTATGTCACGGGCCACGATGATGGTGCCCTTCAGGTTCACACGGGTGCCAACGGAGTATTTGGTGAGCTCTGCGCGTACTGCGTCAATGCCCTTGTCAAGGTCTATCTCGATGCCCTTAGGGCCTTCGCCGGGCCTGCGGAGTTCCTCCGGGATAAGCTCAGAGGGGTTGGAATCCATCTTCTCAATCCACACGCCGTCTGCGTTGATCTTCGACTTGATGTTGCGGTCTGCGCTGCAACTTACGCCCATGCCGATGGGGCAGCTGGCGCCGTGGCGGGGAAGGCGTACAACGCGGATGTCGTGGGCAAGGTATTTGCCGCCAAATTGTGCTCCAAGGCCGATTTTCTGTGCTTCCTTAAGGAGTTTTTCCTCAAGGTCTATGTCACGGAAAGCGCGGCCGGTTTCGTCTCCGGTAGTGGGAAGGGAGTCGTAGAACTTGATGCTGGCAAGCTTTACGGTAAGGAGGTTCTTTTCGGCCGAAGTTCCGCCAATCACAAAGGCAATGTGGTAGGGCGGGCAGGCTGCTGTGCCAAGGGAACGCATCTTCTCCACCAGGAAGGGGATGAGGGTGCCTTCGTTCTGGATGGTGGCCTTGGTCATTGGGTAGAAGTAGGTCTTGTTGGCGCTGCCGCCGCCCTTTGCCACCATTACAAAGCGGTATTCGCTGCCCTGGGTGGCCTCGATGTCAATCTGAGCCGGGAGGTTGCATTTGGTGTTGACCTCATTGTACATATCCAGAGGAGCGTTCTGGCTGTAGCGGAGGTTCTCCTTGGTGTAGCAGTTGAAAACGCCAAGGCTGAGGGCTTCTTCGTCCTCGAAGTCTGTCCATACATGCTGGCCCTTCTCTCCGTGGATGATTGCGGTGCCGGTGTCCTGGCAGAAGGGAAGGACGCCCTTTACGGAAGTTTCCGCGTTGCGGAGGAACTGGAGGGCTACGTATTTGTCGTTGTCAGAGGCCTCGGGGTCCTTGAGGATTGCGGCCACCTGCTCATTGTGGGCGCGGCGCAGCATGAACTGGCAGTCATGGAAACTCTGCTGTGCCACCAGGGTGAGGGCCTCCGGAGATACCTCCAGAAGGGTTTTGTCACCAGCCTTGATGGTTTTCACAAGTTTTTCAGAACCGGGAATCTTGTAGTATTCCGTGGTGTCGGGGCCCAGTTGGAACATGGGCGCGTATTTGAATTCGGCCATATCAGGTTTAATTGTTTAGTCTACAAAGATAGCGTTTTTACGGCAGGATTCCTATTTCTTCACGGGGAAAAGGAAGTACTTTGCTCCGGCCTCCGGGGTGATTATACTGGCCTCGGTTTTGGTATCGTCCTTAGGGTCAAGATACTTGTACACAAGGGCTTTGCCATTGGAAAGCCAGAAGCCGTATTCTTCCCCTAGGGCCGGTGGCAGAAGGAGGGAAATGTACGTGTGCTCCGTCTTGTGCATGAAGGCCATGCTCTGCTCTCCGTTTGTGGTCTCGGTTACGCGGACAAGCTTGCAGTTGTCAAGGAGCCACTGGGCATTGGCCTCGGAGGGGGTGCGCCACAGCGGACCGTAGTGGAGAGTTGAAAGGTCCGCGGCCTCAAACCACTGGAAAAGGGCGTTGCCATACACAAAACTATTGGCCCAGATGGTGCCGTTGTCAAATGCGTTTTTGCCGGAATCCATGGTGCCGTACTCTCCGGAAATCTCATAAACCGGTATAAGGGAGGCCCTTTCCCTGCTTACCATGGAAATGCCCCACTGCTGGTTATCAAGGCTTAAATCTGAGTAAGTCTTGGCCGAAGGGTCGAAGAATGAGAACATGAGGTCCTTCCCGTCTACCCCGGCGGCGCCGGCCGTCATCATCTCATATTTGCCGGACTTTATGTCTTCACCCACATACGTCTGGCCGTTATAGCGGACCTCGCAGCCGTAAGTGATAGGCGCATCAAAGCTGATGGTGCGTGCTTTTGTGTCCAGCGTATAACCAACGGTACGGTATGCGCCGCCGGGGAACACAAGCGTAGCCTTTCCGTCCTTGAAGGTGAATTCGGCCGAAATAACTGTGCCGTCGGAGGTCTTGTAATGCAACCTGCCTATCTCCTGCTGGCCATAAGGGCCCTTGAAGCCGGTCACTTCATAAACATGGCCTTCCAGTTCAAAGTCTTCCATCTTAAGGTCCAGGCCGAAGGGGTTCCCAAGCCCGGAACATGCGGCGGCCAAAACTGCTGCCAGTATTATTGCCGAAAGCTTTTTCATAGTCATTTACTCATTAACAGGAGCTCATGTAGGCTTTGACAAGTTTCCATTTGCCGGCCTCGAAATCGGCCTTTGTGTAAAGGAGATTAAGCTGGCCTTCGTCGTAAAAGCGCAGGCCGGCGGTATCGGAGTCTATCTGGAGGAAATTGATGCAGCCTTCCATTTCCTGGCGCACTTCCTCAAAGAACGGAATGCCAAGGAGTTTGGTGCAGTCATCGGTGTCTGCGCAGGCCTCGAAGGTCATCTTGAGGGCGGGCTGGGTAAGGGGCTGGTCTTCGTCGTCTACCAGGATGGCGCTGCGGAAGGTTTCCATGTTCACGGACTTGGTGTACTTCACAACAACCTGTTTGCGGGGCCATTCCCCAATGCCGTTATGCCACGGGCTGTCAAATCCAAGGTATTCGTCCAGGCCCGCGAAGATGTAGAACATCCCTTCGTGCGGAAGCCTGCCCTCAGGGTCATAAGGGGCAATGTCGGCACAGTCTATCTGGCACACGAAGGTGAGGGGGTAGTCAAACTCCTCACCGTCTTCCTGGGCCTTTGCAAGGGGATATTCCATGTCGGCGGGAAGGTCAGGGTCTCCCCACCATTTTGAGCAGCAGAAGAGCTCCTGCTCAGTTTCCTCAAGTATGATCCTGATAGCCATATCCTAGAATTCGTAAAGGTTAAGTCCGGTTTCGGGGTCCTGGTATCGGCCCACCTTCACTCCGGGAAAAGCCTCCACGTAAAGTTCGCAGGCGCCGTTTATATAGGCCGAAAGAAGATGCCCGCCGATGCAGGTGTAGTCTTGCCTGCTTGCCGTGATGTGGAGGTGAAGGTAAGGCTTCCCGTCCTTCTCGGAGATATTCCCGGTAAGGTTGGTTATTTCCATCTGCTCCGTGAAGGTCTTGTCCACATACTTCAGCGTGGAAGGGTTCAGAAAACGGAAAGTGGCCTCAGAAACTGCTCCAAGGCCGGTAATGTTACCGGCAAGGATACCTTTTTCCTTGCAGAACTCCATAAGCGCAGACGATACTTCTGCGTGATTGTCTATGCTAAGGACAAACGCATTGTCCTTTACCTCTTTGTATTTGTACATGGTGCAAAGATAATAAAAAAAGAAACAAGGTGGGCCTGCCCGGCAAGTCCTTGCTAATCAGCGCTTTATTAAAAGTCGGGTGCACCTGCAGGTGCACCCGGGGTTGCGTAATTGGCTGTAAATCAGGCGTTTGCTGGCCAGGACTATTTTATCAGCGCATGAGGTGCGGTCATAGCGGCGGGGTCAAGGGCCTCGTCAAGCTTTTCCTTGCTCATGAGGCCGTGCTCAAGCACAAGGTCGTACACGCTTCGGCCTGTTGCAAGGGCTTCCTTGGCAACCTTGGTGGAGGCCTTGTAGCCAATGTAAGGGTTGAGGGCGGTTACAATGCCGATAGAGTTTTTCACCATGTCGTAGCAGTGCTCTGCATTTACGGTGATGCCGTCTATGCACTTTTCACGGAGGGTGTTCATGGCGTTGGTGAGCCAGGTCTGGCTTTCGAGGATGCTCTCTGCGATGACGGGCTCCATGACGTTGAGCTGGAGCTGGCCGGCCTCGGCGGCGAATGCTACGGTGGTGTCGTTGCCGATTACCTTGAAGCACACCTGGTTGGTAACCTCCGGGATAACGGGGTTCACCTTGCCGGGCATGATGGACGATCCTGGAGCCATGGCGGGCAGGTTGATCTCATGCAGGCCGCAGCGGGGGCCGGAAGCCATGAGTCTGAGGTCGTTGCAAATCTTGGAGAGCTTCACGGCAAGCCTCTTCAGTGCGGCCGAATAGCTCACATAAGCACCGGTATCGGGGGTTGCCTCAACAAGGTCTTCGGCCACCTCAAAGTGGTCTCCGGTAAATTCGCTCATAAGTTTTGTGCAAAGTTCGGCAAAACCGGGAACGGCGTTGAGGCCCGTGCCGATAGCCGTGCCGCCCATGTTGATTTCCTTGAGGAGAACCACGTTCCTCTCAAGGTTTGCGAGCTCTTCCTTGAGGTTGGTTGCAAAGGCGTGGAATTCCTGGCCGGAAGTCATGGGAACGGCGTCCTGGAGCTGCGTGCGGCCCATCTTGAGCACGCCGGCAAATTCTTCACCCTTGCGGCTGAAGGCATCGATGAGTTCCTCCAGAGCCTTCACAAGGTTGCGGTTCATGCGCACGAAGGTATAGCGGAATGCGGTGGGGTAGGCGTCGTTGGTGGACTGGGCGCAGTTGACGTGGTCGTTGGGGGAGCAGAACTGGTATTCGCCCTTCTTGTGGCCCATCAGTTCAAGGGCGCGGTTGGCGATGACCTCGTTGGCGTTCATGTTCACGGAGGTGCCGGCGCCTCCCTGCATCATGTCCACGGGGAACTGGTCCCAGAGCGCACCGTCCACAATCTCCTTGCAGGCAGCAACAATAGCATCGGCAATTTTGCGGTCAAGGACGCCCAGGCGGGCGTTGGCCTCTGCGGCGGCCATTTTCACGTAGGCGATTGCAATGATGTACTCCGGATAGTCGCACATGTGCGTGTTGGAGATCTTGTAGTTATTGATTGCACGCTGGGTTTGGACACCGTAGTAAGCGTTGGCGGGAACCTGAAGTTCACCAATAAGGTCGCTCTCGACCCTAAAAAGTTTTTCTGACATGTTAGTTTATGGATTTGGATAGTTTTAGATATAATATGCGGCGAACACTGGCGTCAAGGCGCTCCGGGCTAATTCGGCCGTCCGCAATGGCGGCCATGACGCCGTTAAATGCTTCAACGGGATTTTCCGGCAACAGCAGCATGTCCGCTCCGGCGATAAACGCCAGCGCAGCGGCATCCGAGGCCGAATACTCTTTTGAGATGGCGCCCATCCTGAGGGCATCCGTGATGATGGCTCCTTCATAGCCAAGCTCTCCGCGAAGCTTTTCCGTAAGCATAAGAGGAGAAAGCGTGGAGGGCACTCCGGAGCCGGTTATGGCGGGCACGGCAATATGGGCGCTCATTACAAGCGGAGTTCCGGCCTCAATTCCGGCCTTGAAGGTAATCATCTCACATTCAAGCAGCTCTTCCCAGGTTTTAAGGCTCTGGGAGTAGCCAAGATGGGAGTCCGTGGAGGTGTCTCCGTGGCCGGGAAAGTGCTTGATGCAGCCGTAAACTCCGGCGGCGGAAAGGCCTTCCAGATATTTCACCACCTTGGGGGCGGCATCAAAGGGGTCCGACGAAAATGCCCTGTCTCCAATGACTACATTTTCCGGATTGGTGTTTACATCGGCCACCGGGGCAAAGTCTATGTCAATGCCGAAGAGGGCAAGGTAACTGCCAATGGCAAAGGCGCTTTCATAGGCTTCCGCGGGCGTTTTGACCTGGGCCATGGGAGGAACCCGCGTCACGTTGAAAGCCTTGTTTCGGCCTATGCGGGCAACCCTTCCGCCTTCCTCGTCAATGGAGATGAGTGGGCTTCCCGGAAGCGTATGGAGGCTGTCCGTAAGGTGACGGAGCTGGGCCGAATCCTTGATGTCATAGGCAAACAGGATAACGCCTCCAACCGGGCCCAGGGCCGAATCTGGAAGCTCGTGGGTGCCCACCGTAAAAAGCTGCCACACCTTGTCTTCAAGGGTCATCGAAGAAAGTGTGGAATCTACGGCCGACTCAATGCGAGCCTCCCTTGTGAGCCTTGAAGGGCCGCAGGAGAAGGCAAGGGACAGGGTGGCAATTAAGATAAGTGTGAGTTTCATGGTTTGAGGTTAATGCACAGGAGGGTAAGGTCGTCGCTTTGTTCGGCATCCCCAACATGGGCTGCCACAGTATCCAGAAGTATGTCAATTGTGGCCTGGGCGTTCTCATACGGGTTTTCTGAGAGGCTCTGGATCAGGCGGTCGTTGCCAAGTTCCTCGTGGGCGGAGTTTTCGGCCTCATTGAGACCGTCCGTGTAAAGCAGTATGGGCGTGCCGCGGAAATCCTTGATGCTCTGGCCCTTGAAGGTGAATCCGGGAGCAATTCCCAGTGGCACGTTGGGCTCGCATTCCATGAAGCCGGGCTTGCCGCCAAGCAGCACCGGAGGGTTGTGGCCGCAGTTGCAGAAGCTCAGCTCCCCGGTCTTAAGGTCTGCCATGCCGATGAACATGGTGATGAACATGAGCTGCTCGTTGTCCTCGGATACGGTGTCGTTGATTCGGCGGGCAATTTCCTCGGGGCTCTGGCCTTCGGATGCCACAACGCGGAAAAGATTCCTCACAACCGCCATGAAAAGGCTGGCCGGAACGCCTTTGCCGCTTACGTCCGCGATGCAGAAATACAGCCTGCCATCCTTGATGAAATAGTCGTAGAGGTCTCCGCCAACCTCCTTTGCAGGGGACATTGACGCATAGAGGTCGATGTCGGTTCGGCCTGGGAATGCGGGGAAGTTGCGGGGAACCATGCCCATCTGGATGTCTCGGGCAATCTGGAGTTCACCCTCTATCCTTTCACGCTTTGCCGTTGCCGAAGTAAGTTTGTCGATATAATCCTTGAGGGACACCTGCATGTAGCGGAATGCCCTGTTGAGGGTCCCGACCTCGTCTTTCCGTTCCATGTGGGGGATGTCGGCGTCCAGGTTTCCGGAGGCCATCACCTCCGCGCTTTTTGCAAGGCGTGAAAGCGGTTCAAGCTGGCGTCTTATGAGGTAGTTCATCACAAGGAACATGAGGGTGAGGCCAAGGATGATGCTTACAAGAAGGACGTTCCTGAGGCGGTTGTAGCCGCCGAAGATGTCGGATTCCGGGCACACTATGGCAAGGCTCCAGCCCGTTGTCATGAGGGGCTTGTAGGTGATGTAACTGGATTTCCCGTTAATGTTGAAGTTGGACATTCCCTCCTTCCAGGCCAGCATGTCCTGGCCAAGCTGCATCTGCTCAGGGGAAATACGGTTTACCAGGCTTTCCGTGAAGATGGTCTGGTAGAAGAGTTTTTCGGGGTCCGGGTGAACAAGGTAAGTGCCGCCGCGGCCCACCAGGAAGGCGTATGAGTTGGGATAGGGCTTAACGGAAGAAATGGTTTCGGAGAGCCATTTGAGGGATATGTCCAGGGAAACCACGCCTATGAAAGATCCGTCTGCTGCCGTGAGGGGCTTGCAGTAAGACACGTTCATGGCAAGGTCCATGGTGGCCTCATCTCCTTCCTCCTGATCTGTGTAGGGCTCTGTCCAGCACGGCTGCATGAGGAGCTTCGGGAGCATGTACCAGTTGAGGTAGAAGTACTGGTAGTCGTCGGAGCCTTCCTGCATGGTATATACGTACCGGCCGTTGTTGTTGGAGTAGGCGCTGAAATACCTTCCCTTCTGGGGATAGAAATCGGGCTCGAAGGATATTGAGCAGCCGTTTAGGAAGGTGTTGTTGAGCACTATGTTGCGTGAGAGCTCAAGCATGGCATCGGGGTTGTCGATGTCTTTGTAGATGAGCCACTCAAGGTTGTCGGCCAGGGATTCTACGTCTTCCAGGATGTAGTTTGTGCGGAGCACGGTGTTGTCCAGAACCTGGTTGGCGGTTTTTATGGCTTCCTGGCGTATGGTGTCACGGGAGCGTATGGCGACAAGCGCCAGGGACAGGTTGAAAACCAGCGCCGCGAATACCACGGTCCAGAGACTGAGACGGGTGGAGAGGGACCCTCTTATTCTATCCAGGATACTCATGGCAGCAGTTCTTTTATTGTGTGCTGGTTTTTGATGATGCCGCCTCTCATGAGAAACAATACGGCCTGGTTGAACATGTCTTCGCGGAGTTCGTATTCACGGAGGCCGGTTCCGTAGTCTTCCATTAGATCAAGAATCTCTTCCAGCATGAGGCGCTGGATTATGGGGTTTGTGGCAATGTGATTGCGCCTCACATGGTTCATCACAATCTCCATGGCTTCGTCGGGGTGTTCGGCCACCCATTCCCAGCCCTTCATGCTGGCGCGCGCGAATTTCCTTGCGCGTTCAGGGTTTTTCTCGTACTCTTCCCGGGTCATGTACAGGCCGTCTTCCTGGATGTTGTAGCCGTTGTCGCGGAAACGGAATACTATGTTTGGATTGCGGTCTATGATGCCGGTTTGGAGGAACTGCAGGTATTCGTTGTAGCTCATGGCCAGGGATGCGTCTACGGCACCCGGGATGAAGAGGTTGAGCATTCCGGCCGATTCTATCCACTGGTACTGGAGATTCTTGTCCTGGGCCATGCATTTTGCAAGCTGGGAGTACCCGGCCCTGAAGCAAGACACCGTGGCGCCCTTCTGTGACAGGGGATTGGCCCCGCGCCGTGACACTATCATGAGGGAACTGTTCATGGATGTCTGGAGGATGTTCACCAGTTTCACTCCATGGTCAATGGCCTCGATGGCCTGCGTGACGGGAAGGGTGGTTATGTGGCTCTGGTTCCGGCGTACGCGGTCTATGGCGCTTCTGGAGGCGTTGGGATGTTCTATCACTACGTCCAGGCCTTCCTGGGCGTAAAAGCCTTTGTCAAGGGCCGCATAATAACCGGCAAACTGGGCCTGGGCCGTCCACTGCGGCGTAAACACAAGGCGCTCATTCTTCTGCGCGGCCTTTTTCTGGGCTGCAAGCGGAAGTGCCAAAAGCAAGGCGAGTGAGAGCGTTATTGCCGCACGAAATACTTTCATTCCTTTGGATGTTTATCTGACAAAGGTACGAAAAATTTGGAACGGTATAAAATGAGAAGAAGCAGAATGATGGCCTGGCTTACAACAAATGAGGAGAAAATGCCTCTTTCGGCCCAGATGAGCCCCATTACGGTTGCGGTAAAGGACTGCACAATGAGTTCTCCGAAGATGAAAAGGGATGTTGAAAGCCTTATCTGGCCTATTCCGTGAAGGAAACTGCCGTAGCTCCAGTTCCAGGCAAGAAGCGGCATGGAGGCGGCAAGCCAGCGCACGGCTTCTTTGGCCATGGGAAATACGGGGGCCGAGGTGTCGATGTACAGGGAAACGAGAGGCCCGGAAATTAAAAACAGGACCGTCGCAAAGATTGAGACAATCCCGAAAGAGTGCCTGTAGCCAAGCCGGAGGGCATCTTCCATGCCTTCGGTGTCGTTTTTGCCGAAGCTTATGGACGTGAGCGTAAGGACGGCTCCGCAAAGGCCCACTACGGCGCTGAGGACAACGGTGGAGACGTTCCTCTGGATGGCCATGGCGGCCATTGCCGTGGCACCTGCAAGGTTTATGGTAAGGAGGTTGATGATAACTAGCGAGAGCATGCGTGCAACCATCCGGACCCCTGCCGGCAGCCCCTGTGAGAGGAAGCCCGGGAGATGGATGCCGCGGGCGTCCTTGAAGCGGAGGCTGAACCTGCGGTCTTTTCGGCCGAAATACAGAAGGAACACGGCGAAGCCCAGGGTGTAGCTTATGCTTGTGGACATTCCCATCCCAAACATCCCGCCGTTCAGGAAGTGGATGTTGACATAGTCAAGGGCAATGTCAGAGACCGCCATCACAATGCTTCCGGCGTGAATGAGGCTCCATTTCCCCTCCAGTTGCAGTATGGGCACCATGACAAGGAAAAGAAGCAGCGGTGCGGTTCCGGGCGCAACTCCCCTGAGGTACTGGCCCGCCAGGATGTTGATGTCTCCGCCGCCGGACCCGAGCATTGAGGCAACCCACTCCGGCGCGGCTATCCCTATTGCCGTAAAGACGGCCGAAAGGACCAGAATGATTATGACTGCCATGTTGAAGTAGCCGTTGGCTTCGGCCGGCCGCCCCTTGCTCAGGGCCAAGGAGCAGGAGTGCTGGATTCCGGCGGCAAGAAGGTAGCTGAAAATGCAAAGGAAAGTGAAAACCGGGGCCGAAACACCGTGGGCGGCCATGGCGTCGGAGCCCAGGAACTTTCCAACGTACATGGCGTCAATGACACCGCAGAGGGCATCGGCCATCTCTGCGATGATAAGGACGAACATTGTGCTCAGGAACAGCTTCCTGGTTTCGGCCGGTATGACGCGAAGCTTCCTCAAGACCTAGAAATTGTAGTACAGACCCATTGAAAGGGCCTGCCCTTCTGCGGAGAAACTGATGTTCTTCTGGTGGTTGTCCCATTGCAGGCGCCCTATGTGGCCAAGGATGGACCAGTGGTCTGAGAGCATGAACTCTATGCCTGGGGCGACGTAGGGGATAAAATTGAAATAGCCGTAGTCAAAGCCTTCTTCAACATATTTGTGGTATCTCAGCCCCAGGCCGCCTTCTATGAAAAAGGACAGGAAGTCGTTGATGGGGAAGTAATATTCGGCATAAGGGTCTGCGCCTATGTCGTAGCTGGTAAAGCTTTTCCCAAAGTAGAAGGAAACATAGGAATTGAAGGCGACGCCCACGCTCCACCTTCCGAAGGTGTAGCCTACGTCCGGAGAAATGTCTATGGTGGAGACCCCTTCATTTGAGATATACGAATCCATCCTTACGTAGCCGCCCACGAACCACTGGGCGTTTGCCTGAAGACACAGCGCGAAAACGGCTATTATAGTAATGAGTAATTTCTTTTTCATGTGCTTCATATTATGCTACAGGGCCGCCGAAGGTGTAGAAGAACCAGTTGCGGAGGCGCCTGAAGATGTTCCAGCGCTTTACTTCATCAAGGGTGACTTCCCTGCAGTGGGCGGTGAGGTCCTGGAGGAACTGCGCGGCCGTTACCTTGGCAAGTTCTTCGTCGTAGACTATGGCCTCGTTTTCATAGTTGAGGAAAAAGCTTAGGTTGTCCATGTTCACGGACCCTATGGCCATCAGGTAGTCGTCGGAGACAAACTGCTTGGCGTGCATGATGCCGCTGTGCCATTCATATATGCGGACACCCGCAGAAAGGAGGTCCTTGTAGAGGTATTCGGCAATGTATTCCTCCAAGAAAACGTCGGAGACGCCCTGGACTATCCAGCGAACATCCACCCCGCGCGCGGCGGCGTCCTTCAGGGCCTTGATGGTGGACTTTGGCGGCGGCGTATAGGGGGAGTAAATCCAGAAATAGCGCTTTGAGTTGCCGATTGCCCATTCAAAGAGGTTCCGCATGGGGAGTTTTTTGTCCGTGGGGGAGTCGTGGACCACCTGGACGGTTTTGCCGTAGTACTGGGTGAGCCCGGGGACATTGTCAGAGGCTGCGGCCTGCCCAAGGTTGGGGGCTGTCAGGAGAGGCTTGGCCTTGGGGTTCAGCCTAAGCTGGTTTTCCATGTACACGGTGGCAATCTGCTCGATGGCCGGGCCGGTGATGCGGATGTCGGCGTCCCTCCAGGAGGTGAAATACTTGTCCTGGATGTTTCGGCCGCCAAGATAGGCGGTGGCGCCGTCAATCATAAGTATCTTGCGGTGGTCCCGGTGAGTCCCGGCAGGGGGCACGAGGCAGTCTAAGAACCATACGGGCTTGTAGAAGCTGTTGAAAAGAACCCCGGCTTCCGGAAGTTTCCTCAGGGCCTTCATGTTCTTGGGCGTAACTGCGGCTTTGTCCACCATCACCCTTACGTCCAGCCCAGCCATGGCCTTGTTTTTAAGGATATCCAGGACTATGGTGCCGGCAGAGTCTGCGCAAATGCGGTAGTAGTCCATGTAGATGGCCGAATTTGCCGCATTGAGGTCCTGGAGCATGAGCTTCAGTTTGTCTGCGCCGTCCGGGATGAACCCCACGGTGTTTCCAGTGCTGGGCGGAATGCCGGTATCCTTTTCCATAAGCGCGGCAAGCTGTTGATACTCAGGCTTTACGCCTTCATAGGGAGTGGTAACTTCCGGGATATAGGATGCATGCAGGGCCCCACGGTAGCCGCAGCCCGAAACTACGGCTGCCGCAGCCATGATTGTGATTATATGCCAGATTTTTACCATTCCGGAATATTTAACTTACAAATATACACTTTTTTAGCTAAATGTTGCTCCTCCCGTCCCGGGAAGATGGATGCGGGGCGCATTATCGGCCCAAAACGAGCTTTCCGCCCCGGTAGTTGCGACAGGAGGCTACCTTGCGGATATGAAATAAATTGCTAATTTTGTGGAAAGATTAACCGCATAACAGCACAAGCACCATTTAAGAGTTCCGTGAGCCTATGTCACAAGTTCTTGCACAGGAGAAGCCCCAGCCCCGGAAGGCCGACGCCGCAAAACCGGCCGTAAAACCGGAAGCAAAGGTTGGAAGCGGATGCCCGCACTGCGGGGCCGCCCTTGACGCCGCATATGAGTTCTGCCCGGTATGCGGGCACAAGCTTGTGGATTACTGCACATTCTGCGGCGCCCACATGGACCCTCAAGACATAGACTGTCCGGAGTGTGGCATGCCCGCAGACGGCGTGCAGTGCCCCACCTGCGGGAAACGTGGTCTGAGGGCGTTCTGCGGCCAGTGCGGCCAGCCCCTTTCGCGCGCTGCCAGGGCTGCCGTAGACAAAGCCAAGAAAGACCCTGCGGTACAGAGAACCGCCCGTCTCATAATGCAGATAGCGGAACTTGAGGCCGAACTTGAAACCGCGGAAGTGCCTGAAGATCAGGCCCCACGGGAGCCCACGGAAACTGAAAAACGCTACCGTGAACTGATGGCCAAGGTGGGCTTCACTCCCGCCTCCATCCCTCAGCCCTCTAAGCGCAGCGTAGGCCGCTCCAGGGCCGAAATCATGGCCGAATATGAAACAGCCGTGAAGGAAGCGGAGAAACTTCTGGAAGAGATGCTTCCGCCGGCCGGCAGTACCCCCCAGGAGCAGCGCAACTACTACACCGCCCGTAAAATTGCCGTAATGGAAACCGTGCAGGAAACCTGGCGTGGAGTTCCCCTCCGTGAAACCATGGCCTGGGAGTGCAATTACTGCCACGTGCTTCACGATAACCCTCACCAGTGTGCCCGCCAGGATCTTGGCGGAAAGTGGGTTCCTGCAACCCTCTGCGAGGTAGTTGAGGAAGGCGGTGAGCTTTACACAACAAACGTAGAACGAAAAGTTTACAAGAGGCCATGATCCCAGAAAAAACTGCAACTGCTCCCGAAAAAACCGCCGTGGCACCCCAAAAGACGGCTACGGCTCCGGAGAAGACAGCTACGGCTCCGAAAAATACGGCCGCTGCTCCGGAAAAGACTGCGGCCCCTGTCGGCCTGAAAAGTCCCGCCCCGGCTACAAGCCATATGGCCGGGGACACCGTAACTGCCGGCGGAAAAACCTTCACCGTGGTTGAGCCCATAGGCAGCGGTGCCGAAGGTGACATCTACGTTGTAAAGGACGCCAATAACCGCAAATACGCCCTCAAGCTGTGCCACAAGGGCTTCAAGACTAACGAGAAAGTTCTTGCAGCCCTGGGGAAAATGAAAGACAAGGACTACCTCATCCCCCGGATAGAGTCCTTCGGCCCGGACTATGAGCTGATGGAGTATATCCCGGCAGGCAGCGTTGCCAAGGAGAACCTCAAGGGCAATGCCCAGGCCATCCTTGCCATAATTGTGAAAATAGCCTATGCCCTTGACCGCATGCATGCAGCTGGAGTGCTTCACAAGGACGTAAAGCCCGCCAACATCCTCATCCGGAGCAAGGAAAGCTGGGACGTTGTGCTCTGCGACTTCGGAATTGCCGACATAATCGGCCCGGACGGCCTGTCAAAAACCCTCCAGTCCCGCACCAGAATCTACGCCGCCCCGGAGGTGTACGCCCAGGAGAATACCGCTGTAAAAGACGGCTTAACCTATTGTGAACTAACCCATAAGGCCGATTTCTATTCCCTTGGCATGACCATCCTCTCCCTTTGGATGGGAGAAGGCGCCTTCATGGCCAAGGAGCATGAAATGGCCCTTGACAAGGTGAAAGGGCGCATCGCCATTCCCTCAGACATGCCGGACCCCCTTGCCCGGATTTGCCGTGGCCTCCTTATCCGGAACCCGGAAAAACGCTGGAACCTTGACGAGATTGAAAAGGCGGTGAAGGGAGAGCAGGTAGAGGTCCAGGAAGACCTTATAAACGAAGACCTGGGCATCAATTACAATGCCTCCAAGCACCTTAAGGCCGATACCCCCGCGGAGCTTGCCGTCTGCATGGCCGACGATCTGGACCTTGCGACAAAGTACCTCTACCGCGGCCAGATTGAAAAGTGGCTGAAGCCTTATCCTGAGCTCGTCACAGAGATTCAGGACATTGTGGAGAAACGTTTCCCCCGTGACCAGAAAGCCGGCGTTTACGCTGCCATTTGCCTTCTGCATCCCACATTCCCCATCGAAATTGCCGGTTTCTCAAGGGAAACCGGGGAAGAGGTGCACTTTTCGGCCGTAACCCTCAAGGACGTCAGCAACTTTGCCTGCAAGGCAGATTTCGATGCCGAATCCGCGGATTTCATCTGCTCGGAGCTTTTCCGGGAGTGGGTGAGGGTGAGAAGCAAGGACATCGCCGCAAAACTTCCCACGGCGGAGTCTTCTTCGGCAACTTTCCTTCTGAGAATCCAGACGATAGATCCGCTCAGCGACATAAATCTCATCAACAACCCCGATGATCCGGATTATGCCATGACGGGAGAAGCCATAGGGCGCCTTCTCAATGAGGTTTACACCATATACTGGAACACATTCGGCGGAGATTTGAAAGCCATGCTGGGCGGCTGGAAAAACGGACGCATCCTCAAAGCCGTGGCGGCCAACATAGCCGTGAATTTTGAGGCCCCAGAAGACTACCACTACATTACCGCCTTCTTTGACACCAAGGGAGGGCGTTTCCAGCAGCAGCGCCAGTGGTTTGTGTACTGCACGGACAGAAATTCAGACGATTACGTAAATAAAGCCGGCCCCAAAGACGACGCCTTCCGCGTGCAGGCAGCCTGGATGAAGTGCATAAAAGGCTTTGGGCATACTCCGGAATATGAGTTTATAGACTCCGGCAAAAAAGCCGCAAGCCGGAAGGAACTCTTCTCCCACTCCCGCAAGGAACTTCGGCAGGAGTTTGAAAACCGTGGCCTCAAGGGCTTCCTGGCCGTATTGCACCAGGAAAACCCTGATGCGGATCTTTCAAAACAATTTGCCTATGAGGCTCTTCTGAAAGATTATCTTGAAGATGTGAGGGACATAGACCCCGGCAACAACGCCGTGAAGAGGTTCGACTCCGCCGTGGATGAAGCCCAGCATCTTTTGTCGGTGGGCCGCGGCAGGATCCGCAGGCTGAATGCCCGCAGCATAACCCAGACTATCCTTACCATAGTGCTGGCCATTGTCCCGTCCCTGATCCTTCTTGCCATGCTGGTTTTCTCCATCATAGAGAATCCGCTGGTGGATGTTTCCGGCATGAAGATAAGCAACTGGATATGGTCCCTTGGCATAATCATCGGCCTTGTCATATATTTCACTACAGACACCGACGGAAGCCTTATAGCAGCACTTATAGGCGGTGTGATAGTTGCCGCCATCCTTATGGTGCTGGTGAAATTCCTGGGGAGTTTCATCCTGTACATTTATGCGGCCGTGGTACTTGGCGTGCTTGTCTGGTTCAGCATAAAAACCGTGTTCAACCACAGTCCCTTTGCCAAGGCGGCGCGTAAATTCACCAGGCCGGGGTTCGACGAAAAAGTCCTGGAACCCCTCTACTATGCCTTTTCAACGGACACCTACTTTGACTCTTCGCTTAACGGCGCCTTCAACGACAACGACATAGACAATTGGAGGGAAGACCTCAAGTACCGCCGCCGCAGCACCATAATCTTTATAGTGACGGTGTGGGTGCTGATGATTTTCAGCGGCTTCATCCCCAAGAGCGAGCGCTTGGGCAGGTTCGCATCCCCTTTCATCGAGAAAGTGGCTCCGGCGCCGGCCCCGAAGCTTCTGGACGTTGAATCCCTTGCCCCCGGCGACAAAGGAGAGATGGTACTTACCATGCAGAAATTCCTCAAGGAGCAGGGCTTTTTCAAGGGAACGCCCAGCCCCAACTACGGCCCGGCAACCAAAAAGGCCGTGCAGGCTTTCCAGAAGGCTAACGGCCTGGAGGAGACCGGCGTGGCCGATGCCGAAACCATAAATTTGATAAACAAGATTGCCCATGAAATGCAGTAAATGCGGTAAGGAAAACCGCCCCGAAGCCAAATACTGCCGATTCTGCGGAGAAGTCATCGCAAGCGAAATTCCGCAGAAAGGGCTTATCGGCAAGGATTCCATAGTGTCAATACTGGACGATCTGGATGCCCGCCTCAAAGTTGCCGCCATGGTTTCCAGAGGCGGTGCACGCCTTGGAATGGACTGCCTGGTGCTTGGCGACTCCGGTACCGGCAAAACTTTCGTCGCGGGCCTCCTCGCTGCCAAAATGGTGGCGTCCGGGGTCTCCAAACTGCCGCCCAAAACCGTAGACGCCGCCGACTGGGCCGAATTTGCCGGAGATTTCGACAAAAACATAGGAGCCCTGAAAGACGGTATCCTCCTCATTACCAATGCCCAGAAACTGGTCCCCACCACAAAGGCCACGGACGTCAACCAGCTGGACAAGCTCTTTGCCCGCATGCGCACCACCGAAGGCGCGCCCATAGTGATTCTCTGCGGCATTCTCAACGACATGGAAGACTTCCTGGGGCACAATCCGGACGTCCACCGCCTGTTTGAGTTTGAATTCAAGCTGGAGGCCTTCGGCGTAAAGGAACTCACAGACCTTACCATAGAGCTTATTGCCGAAAAATACGGCATGAAGGCCGAAGAAGACCTTCCGGAAGCCCTCAAGGGCCATTTCACCTGGTTCATGCGCCAGCCGGATCTTGGCCACAACAACGGTCACCTGGCAGAACGCGTGGCTGAAGCCCTGTCTGTCAAGGCGGCCCTTAGGGGAAGCAAGTCCGTATGCGCCGCGGATATTAATCCTCAGGAATGCTTTGTCCCCAAATCCGAGGACGAAATCCTGCAGGAACTGGATGCTTACATTGGCCTTCAGAGCGTCAAGGACCGGATCCGCGCCATTGTTAAGTCCGTGAAGGACAACAGGGAGAGGGGACTTCCGGCCAATATGCTCATCCGGGACCATTTCCTGTTTACCGGAAATCCCGGCACCGGAAAAACCACCTTCGCGCGTAAGTTAGGGGAGGTTCTGGCCTCAATCGGTGCCCTCCCAACCGGCCAGTTTGTGGAGATAGAGGCAAAATCCCTTCTGGGGCAGTATCTTGGCCACACGGAAGAGAATGTGAGAAATGCCGTGAACAAGGCCATGGGCGGCGTCCTTTTCATTGACGAGGCATACGCCCTGAGCCAGTCTACGGGCGGAATCAACGGCGGAGGCTTTGGCATGGATGCAATAAACACCCTTCTTCCCATTCTTGAGAACCGCCGCGGAGAGTTCGTGTGCATAATGGCAGGCTACACCAAGGAAATGGGAGAGTTTGTGCGCACTAATCCGGGTATCCCTTCCCGCTGCAACGTTACCATAGAGTTCCCGGACTATAACGCAAAGGAACTGGAGCAGCTCTTCCGCCTGATGCTTAAGAAAAACGACTTCAAGGAAGTGTTTACCCTGGACCCTGAGGCCGATGAAATGCTGCCGCGCGTCTGCGAGAAAATGTATCTTAAGCGTACGGACACCTTTGGCAACGCCCGTGAGGTGAGGAACCTCTTTGATGCGGCAGTCAAGAACGCATCCGCACGCGGAGAGAAGAACAATGTCCTGACTTATGCCGACATTGCCGGAGAGGATGCCGTGAAGGGCGTTTCCGTGGAGGAAGTGATGAAGGAGATGGATTCCTTTGTGGGAATGTCTCAGGTGAAGGATGCCATAAGGCGGATTGCGAAGGAAGTGGCGGTTCAGCAGCGCCTCATTGAGCTTGGAGAGGCTGGGGAAGGCCTTACAAGGTTCAATTTCATCCTCACGGGAAATCCAGGAACGGGCAAGACCACGGTAGCCCGCACTTTCGGAAAGATTTTCAAGGCCCTTGGCGTAACTTCCACAGACAGGGTTACGGAAAAGACCCCCGCCCAGATTATCTCCTCCATCAAGGGCCAGAGCGCCCAGAACATGGAATCGGCCATAAACGAGGCCATGGGAGGCGTGCTTTTCCTGGACGAGGCTTACGACATAGAGCCCATGGACGCCGCAGGCCAGAGCACAAGCTCGGAGGGCCACGACGCCATCCAGAAGCTCCTCACCCGCATGGAAAACGACGCCGGAAAGTTTGTGGTGATATGCGCCGGCTACCCCAAGGAAATGGAGGCCTTCCTGAATTCCAACGTGGGACTTAAGCGTCGGTTTTCCCATTTCATCCACATAGAGGACTATTCGGCCGAAGAGCTCCTGGAAATCTATGAGCGCACCGCCAAGGCCCGGAAATATAATTTCACCTTGGCCGATGACGCCGCCCGCACCAAGGCCCTCAATATGTTCCAGGGCATGGTAGCCATGAAGGATGAGAAATTCGGCAACGCCGGGGAGGCGGTGAAGAAGGTGGCGCAGACAAAGACCAACATCAACAACCGCATTGCGGCAATTCCGCCGGATCAGTGGACCCCGGAAGTGCTTGCAAGCGTGCGAGTCGCCTACGCCGATGACATTCCCTACGAAGAGCCTGAGAAGGTTTCCGTAGAGAAGTGCCTGGAGGAACTTAATGAACTTGTGGGCCTTGAGGGCGTGAAGGAAAGCCTCACAAAGCTTGCCCATACCATAAACAATGAGATTGAAAGCGCCCGCCTTGAAGGCCGAAGGCCGGAAATCCCGCTGGGACACTATCTTTTCCTTGGAAATCCCGGCACGGGCAAAACCACCGTGGCGCGGCTCATGGGAAAGATACTCTACTCCATGGGCGCCCTGCCGTCCCCGAAGGTTGTGGAAGTGGACAAGAGCAAACTGGTGGGCAGGTACCTTGGCGACACCCCGGCAATTACCACCAACGTGATTAATTCGGCCATGGGAGGAATCCTGTTCATAGACGAGGCTTATCAGTTATCTGATGAAGGCTTCAAGGGCTATGGCAACGAGGCTCTCCAGACACTCCTGAAGCGCCTTGAGGACGACCGCGGCAAGTTTGTGTGCATAGCGGCCGGCTACAGCCATGAGATGCAGAGTTTCATAGATGCCAACAGCGGCATAGAGTCCCGTTTTCCCCGCCGCAACTGGATAACCTTCGAGGACTATACCCCCGACGAACTTTTCCGTATATTCTGCCTCTATGCACGTAAGGGCGGATATACCATGGATCCCATGGCCGAAAATGCCGTAAGGGCAAAGCTGGCGCAGCTTTATGGTGCCCGGGGCCGAACATTCGGCAACGCCCGCGAAGCCCGCAACCTCTTTGACGAGGTCAAGTCCAATCTTGCCGTGCGCCTTGCCGAAGAAGGCGGCGTGCATACCCCGGAACAGCGTAAAACCATAATGATGGAGGATGTGCTATGACTCAGTGCCCTAATTGCAGACAGATGATCCCCGACGACAGCGCTTTCTGCGACCAGTGCGGGAAGGAACTCATGTGGTGCCCGGAGTGCCGGCGCCCCAAACGCGGCACTTCCTGCCCCGTCTGCGGCAACGACCTCATTCCCGGTCGCAAGTGGCAAGCAGGACTGGGAGAGGCGTCTCCCTCTCCCAGCCCTGTCATTTCGAGCGGAGCCGAAGGCGTAGTCGAGAAATCTCAAAAGGTATTGAAACTGGTTGGCTCCGGTTATGTCCTCACCCTTCAGGAAGGTGCATTCGGCCGAAGGGGAGGAATATGGCCGGAACTCTCTTCCTGTCAGTATGTGTCTGGAAATCATGGGGTTATCGGGAAGTCCGGCGGCAACTGGACCATCGCCGACAGCGGTTCCACAAACGGGACATACGTGAACGGAGCGCGTCTTTCGGCCGGGGTGGCAACGCCCATCAAGGCCGGGGACAAGGTTAGAATAGCAACCCTTGATTTTACCGTGCAATGAAACTGGACATTCAAGCCCTCTGCCATAAAGGAATGGTAAGGGACAATAACGAAGACGCGGTTTCGGTGGGCGGGCTCATTGTCCGCGACGACTCTGCGGCGCTAACCGTAACCACCCCGGAGGAAGGCTGGTTTTACCTTCTTGTCAGCGACGGCATGGGCGGCCATGAAAAGGGGGAGGAGGCCAGCGAGTACACTCTCACGCAGATACGGGAGGCTTTCGAGAGCGGAAGAATAGGCCCGGAAACCTTTGAGGAGGATTTGCGGAGGGTTGTTGCGGACACTTCTTCGGCCCTCAATGAAAGGGCCTATGCCGAAGGCCAGACGCACCCCATGGGCTGCACGCTTACGGGTGTCATTTGGCATTATGGCCGAATATATCTTGTAAACGCCGGAGACAGCCGCACTTACCGTTTCCGGGAAGGGATTCTGCGGCAGCTTACCCAGGATGAAACCGAGCGCGGAATCACCGGAGATCCTTCGGCCTCAAAATACCTCTTGAACTGCATAGGAGCCGGCTGCGAGGGTCGCCTTGTCATAGATTACCTGGACGGGAAACTCCTTCCCGGCGATTCTCTTCTCATTTGCTCTGACGGCCTTACCGACATGGTCCCGGAGGAAACAGTAGAAGCCGCCCTTGAAGGCGGCTCCTCTGCTGCGGACCTGCTCTCCATGGCCTGCGAGGCCGGGGGAGCGGACAATGTGTCGGTTATTCTAGCATCAGTTTCCTGAAGTCGTCGATATCGGCCTGGCTTACGCCTGCAACCTCAAGCAGGTACTTCTCCACGCCCTCCGCGAAGGTGCCGTTTTCCCCGGCCATCTCCCAGAAGTAGGGAGCTACGTCTGCGTACGCCCATGCCATGCGCGTATTCTTGAAAATAGGTGTGGGATTGCTGCCTTTTTCTGAGGAGGAGACGCTGTAGCCAACGGGGGCGAAGTAAGTGACCTCATATGCCTTGGAGATGTCTCCTTCACGTACGCCAAGAATGCCAAGAAGGAGAATGTCCAGGGTGCCTGTGCGGTCACGGCCCAGTGAGCAGTGGAAATATGTGGACTTGCCCTGACGGAGTTCGTTTACGATGAACTCAAAGCACTGCTTGCCGAAGTTGCCGTTGTCATTGCCGTGTGTAAGCATCCAAACGCCGCCGGTCTCGATATTTGGGGCGAAGAAGTCTACGCCCTTGACGGGGGACTGGTCAATCCTGTCGCTGCCCCTGAGGTCGAGCTGTGCGCCGATGCCTTCGGCAATAATCTCTTTCTTGCCCACGGCGTTGACGGTTTCTCCGTTTTGCATGCGGCCGCCACGATAAAGCTTGCGGTATTTGACGGTTTTTCCGTCAAGGGTCTTCCATCCGCCAAGGTCACGGCCGTTGCGGCAAGAACCCTTGAAGAAAACCTGGTGCAGGCTACCGGTGGTGGTGAAGCTGCCGCTGACGATTTCCTTGCCGTTTTCTGAAGTGACGCTATAGGTGTAGCTGTCGTTGGGAACAAGGTTGGTTATGTTCACATAGCAGGCTTCCGAGGCTATTGCAGTCTCTGCTTCCCATCCAAGTTTGTCCTTGAGGAGGAGTTTCATCCCGCTGTCGCCGTCAAGGTCTTCTTTCTTCCAGCGGATACTGTAACTGCACGGCCTGTCGGAGTTCGGCTGATGGTTCCAGTCGAAAATCTGTCCATTGGGGTCTTCTTCTCCGTTCTCGTTGTATGTTTTGCCGTTGAAGCCGCCGTAATAGTCCAGAACCTTTGTGAAAGAGAGGTCTTTGTCCGGGTAGGTCACTTCCTGGAGGAATTTCTCCACATTGGGGTTGGTGGCCAGGACGGCATCGCCGTTGTGCAGTTCTTCGGCTGCTTTAGCGTAAATGTCCTCTTCTTCCCCGGGGTTGTCGTCCGGTTTCTGGTCGTCTGGCTTTTGTTCGTCCGGTTTGTCTTCCGGTTTCTGGTCATCGGGAGTCTGCTGCTCCGTGTTGTCTTCATCTGTTATCTCCTGCTTTGGCGTGCAAAAGGCTAGAAGCGGAAGAATCAGAAGTAAAGTTGCAATTCTTTTTATCATGACGCTATAGTTTTTATTTATTTCACTTCTATCAGATAGTTTCCTTTAAATGTGGGGGTGATTACAGGATGGGCGCCATCTATGATATAGGTGGTTGGAATGTCATTGGTGTATTCCGTTACATAGTAGCTGCGGGTGGGATCAAGGCCGCGGAGCTCAATGGGCTCCCCGTTCCAGGATTCGGCATAAAAGGCGTAGTATGTGGCACCTTCGGCCTCAATTACGTGGGCCTCCGGCTTGTCTGTGCCGTAGGTATAGAGGTCTCCGCGGTAAAGCCCCTTGGAGAGCATCTTTTCCTTGTAAATTGGCACCCATTTTTTCAGGAGCGCCTCTTTCTCAGGGGTAAGGAGGCTTCCGCCGTTTTCCGTTGCGTCGGGGTTGGCTTTTGGCCAGGTGAACTTGGTGCCGATGACTCCGCCCACGCCAATCTGGGAGGCGAAATCCAGGCCGCCGTCACTGAGCTCCACATGGTCTGCGTAGTATGCCAGTTCAGGGGCCAGCGCAGCATAGACTTTACGCTTCTGGCGTATCTGGGCGCTGGACGTGGGGTCCGACGCCACCGCCTGGTTCATATAAGGAATATTGAAGAAATTGACGGCGCAGCCGCAGGGACAGATCTGGACAACGGAGCCGGGCTTCAGGGCCTGGGCGTGTTCATAAAGGTGCTGGAAGAACTCCGGGAAGCGCTCCTGGGCCTCTCCGGGGTAGCTGAGGCCGCTGGCGGGGTTGTAGTCCGGGGCGCTCAGGTTGAGGTGCTGGCCGTCAAGCTTGAAGCCGTCAAAGCCCCATTCGGCCAGGAACATATCCACAAGGTCCAAGGTATATTCCCAGGTGTAGGGATTGACGGGGGATAGGTACCAGCTGTCCCACCAGGAGATGTCCTCGTGGGAGCCGTCCTTTTGTACCAGAAGCATCTCCGGGTGCTCTTTTGCAATGGAACTTTCGGGGTCTGCGGCCAGGGGAGCCCACCATATCTTAGCCTTCAGGCCCGCCGCGTGTACGGCATCCGTCATGCGCTTCATTCCTTCGGGGCCGATCCTGTCGTTGGTGGTCCAGTCTCCTTCGCAGATCTGGTAGCCGTCATCTATGTCCACCCACTTGAAACCAAGTTCGACAACCTTGGGAAGGGTGCCGATAACCTCGTCCACGGTGAACGTGCGCTCATATCCCCAAGCACACCAGACCGGCTCAAAGGCATCTTCCGGAGATACCGGGGCCTCCCAGTCACAGGTTTCCTGCATGTACTCCGAGAAAGCCCTCAGCGGGCCGAAGAAGTCTCCTTTACCATTGTACACAAACTGCTTGAGGGCGAAGAGGGTGTCTCCGGGCTCAAGGACAACGGGCTCTCCCAGGTTCATGAGGATTGAAGCCCTTGCCGTGTTTCCCTTGCGCTTTACAGGCATGCTCAGGGTCTCAAGGCAGGGTTCGGCAAGCCCCACGCTCACGTTTTTTTCGGCATTCCAAAGGCTTACCATGGGGATGCCTCCGCCGTAATCGGAATTGTTCATGCCAAGGTAATTGTCCTTGGAGAAGCCGTCCGGGACAGGCATTACCCAGTCCAGGCGCTCTACTGTGGAGGTGGGCTGGAGAGACCAGATTTCCTTCCCCTCAAGGGATATGGCCGAAGTTTCAATGGCGTCTACAAGAAGGTCCTTGCCGGAGACATTTATAAAGCCGATGTTTTTGAGGGTCATGCCCTCATGGCCTTCGGCGGGGATGCTTTCAACTATGACGTCAAAGCCCTTGACGGCCTTTCCTTTATAAAAGACGGCGTTTTCCGGGGCGGGAGCGGTGCATGAAAGCACCAGCGCCGCCACGGCCGAAAGTATGAGTGATTTTTTCATGGTTAGAGAGGTAATTCCTGTCCAAAACGTTCCTTGCATATTTTGCGTACATCCTCAAGTGAGGTGAAGGCTCCGGTGCCGCCGGCTGCAGTGGTGTTCACCGCGCCGGTAAGGTTGCCGGCCTTCTGGCATTCCTCCGGAGAGAGGCCCTTCACAAAGGCGCTGATAAAGCCGGAGTTGAAGCTGTCGCCGGCACCGATGGCATCCACTACGCTCTTGTTGAGGAAAGCCGGAAGAAGTTTCTGCCAGCCGTCCTTCTTTACAAGGAGGGAACCCTTTGAGCCGCATTTTACCAGCATTATGCCGCCAAGATACGGGCGCACTTCCTGGATAGCCTCCTCAAGGGTGGCCTTGCCCGTAAGGGCGCAAAGCTCTTTCTCGTTGGGCATGAAGACGGTAATCTTGGGTAGGACGCTCTTATAGTCCAGGGCCCATTTTTCCGTGGGGTCCCACTGGGTATCCAGGGATACCGTAACGCCCTTTTCGGCCGCAAGGTCCAGGACCTTGTGGATGTCCCGGAGGAGGGCGCTTTGCATGAAGAGCGACGACAGGTGGATGTGCTGGGAAAGGTCAAAGACGCTCTTGTCAATGTCTTCGAAGCCCATGACGTCCATTGATCCCTGGTATGTGAGGTTTGCGCGGTCTTCTCCGTAATTCATGCATATGGTGGCGCCGGTAGGAGTTTCTCCCGTGCCGATAAAGTGGGTTGCGACGCCCTTTGAAGCAAGCGATGACTTTACCAGTTCTCCAAAGGAATCCTTGCCCACTAGGCCCACAAAGCACACTTTGCTTCCAAGGGCTGCAGCATTGGCCGCGAATATTGCCGTGGAACTGCCAAGGGTAACCGTCATGTCCTTGCAGAACTTTTCCTTGCCGATTTCAGGCTCCGATTCTATTCCGTTGAGGATTATGTCCACATTAAGCTCCCCGATGGCGGCAATCTGATACTTTTTCATATCTCTGTTTCGCTTTTATTCAAGCATCCTGCTGCGGAAATCGTCAATGTCGGCCTTGCTGATGCCGATTTCAAGGAGATACTTCTCTACGCAGTCCTTGAATTCGTCGTAGGAGCCGTCTTCATGCTTGCCGTAGTTCCAGAGGAATTTGGCCGCGCCGTCATAGTCGACACCGTTAAGACGGGTCATCCTGGTTTTTTCACCGCTCGAAATGCTATATCCGGACGGGGCGAACTGTGTAAGCTCGTATTCCTTTGAGATGTCGCCTTCGTGTACGCCAAGGATGCCAAGGCACAGGAGGGCGGTGGTGCCGGTCCTGTCACGGCCCAGCGAGCAGTGGAAGTAAACGGGTTTGTCGGCCTTGACACAGTCAATGATGAACTGCATTACCTGACGCGTCTTCTCCTTGTCGTCGCGGAGCATCTGGGCATAGCCTTCTTCAATGACAGGTGCGCAGAAGTCTACGCCTTCGTATGCGAATGCCGTTTCAGAGAGAACGTCGCTGTGTCCCCTGAGGTCCAGTTCGGCCATGATTCCTTCGGCCTGTGCTTCTGCGCGTCCGTTTTTGTTAATTGCGTCGGGCCTTCCTCCGCGGTATATCTTGCGGTATTTGACACTCTTGCTTCCGTCTTTGGTTTTCCAGCCGCCAAGGTCACGGACATTCCTTACCCCTGCGGCGGAACCGGGCTTGAACACCAACTGATGCAGATGGCCGTATGTGTCGAATTCTCCGCTGCTTACAAGTGCGCTCCCGTTCTTGATTTCAAAGTGATAGTGTGCGTTGGGGCGCAGATTGCGTACTTCCCAGTAACCGAAGGATACGTCTTCCTTCGGATTTGCAGGCACAGAATACTCTGCGCTCCAGTCTCCTTCCCAAAGTTTTACTGTGTATTTGTCACTTGTTTCGTCCTTGGGCCACCTGAAAGAGTATTTTGGAGGGAGGTCGCACTTGCCGGGAGAAATGTATAGGCGGGTTTTGGTGGTACCGTCCTCGTCTACATATTCTTCCTTCAGAAAATCCGCTTCCTCACCTTTCTTCATTGCAGAGTATGAGTAGTCTCTTTCGGGGTATTGGATTTCCTCGATAAATCTCTGGACAATTTCATTCGTGACCAGAATCCTGTCTCCGTTCTTGATTTCAGTGGCCACCTCAAGATCTGCCTCTGACGGTTCTTCGGTTGATGGTCCGGGATTATCATTGGGATTTTCATTCTGCTCTTTCTGCTGGTCCTGCTCGTTTCCCTGCTCCGGAGTTTGCTGCGGAGTGCAAAGCACCAGTGCAGGAATCAATAATGAAAGTAAGAAATAACGAATTTTCATGGCTTAATGTGGTTTGTTAATGAGACAAATGTAACAAAAAAAGTTTCGTTTGGACGTGAATCCGCATCTAAATATGTATAAAAAACGTTTCATGATGTTTCGTTCTCTTTAAAAAATTTCATTTCGTTTTGTTTCGTATAAAAATATTTATATATTTGCGGCGAACTAAAACTAAAGGCCGTTATGGATATATATGATTCCGCTCAGGGAAGAAGGTCTGCCATTCTTCAGCTTTTAAAGAGCGATTCGTCGGTAAATGTTACCGAACTAAGCAAAAAATTCGGTGTTTCGGAAGTCACCATCCGAAAAGACCTCCGTATATTAAAGGAAAGGAAACTTCTTGTAAGGGTTCACGGCGGCGCCATCCTTGGCGCTGCGGTAGCGTCGGAGCCTGCCGCAGAGGAACGTCACCTCAGTTTCAAGAAGATGGTGAATATGAGGGAGAAAGAGGCCATAGGCCGTGCTGCGGCCCGGTATATCAAGGAAGGAGACACCATCCTGGTAGATTCCGGCACAACCGCCCTTGAGGTGGTGAAGAACCTCCATCATTTCCAGGACCTCACCATTATCACCAACTCCATCAGCGCCATGATGGAGGCCCTCAAGTACAAGCGCTTTAACGTTATCCTCCTTGGAGGTACCGTAAGGGAATCCAGCATGTCCATGGTGGGCCCGCTGGCCGAATCCAACCTGAAGCTGTTCTACTGCGACAAACTTTTCCTTGGTGTTGACAGCTTTTCCGTGGAAACCGGCCTTTCCACGCCTAGCGTAGACGAAGCCAGTACCAACCAGGTGATGATCTCGCGTGCCCGTGAGGTTATAGGTGTGTTTGACTCCTCCAAGGTTAACAAGCGCGCCCTGGCCTTCATCTCTGAAGTGGACAGGATAAACACCATAGTTACGGACAACAATCTGCCGGCCAATGTGAAGCGGCAGTTGAAAGCCATGAAAATCAATGTTGAAACCGTAATCCCATAGATTAAACGAAACAGTTTGAAACGAAAATTATCCGCGGCGTAAATTACTGGTATACAATAGCTTAACCTAATATTGATAGTGTTTCGGTTTGTGTGAATTTGAAAATTCAAAACACAAACCGAAACTTTTTTGATGAAAAAAACTAATTTTGCATATTGATAACACTGAAAAATGAATTACGATTATAACACCTACAAAGAAATCAGGCAGCAACCCGGCGTATGGCTGAAGGCCATGGACACTGTCTGTTCCCATAAGGATGAGATCAAGGCCTTCAAGGACAGGTATCTCAACGACGGATATGAGATTGTGCTTACAGGAGCCGGAACTTCGGCATACATTGGAGATGCCCTTGAGCCTGCCTTGTACACCACAAGTTTCAAGGGTGCGCGTGCAATTGCCACTACGGACATCATCACAAACCCCCAGATGTTCTTCGACTCCTCCAGCAAGGTCCTTCTGGTGAGTTTCGCCCGCAGCGGCAATTCCCCGGAAAGCGTGGGCGCCATAAAGGCCGTTGAAAAGAATGCCGGCAAGGTGGCCCACATCTTCATCACCTGCAACAAGGACGGTGAGCTTGCCCAGATGAAAGGGGAGAATATCCTCTGCGTGCTACTTCCTCCTGAAACCAACGACCTTTCCCTGGCCATGACAAGCAGCTACTCCACCATGCTTCTCACGTGCTCCATGATTGCAAACATAGATCACATTGAAGAGGACCGGGCTCTCATCGAGGAAGTTGCATCGGCCGTGGAAAAATCCCTTGACAAATACGAGGACGCCATCCGTGAAATGGCCTCCCGCAATTTCGACCGCGCCGTATTCCTTGGCTCCGGCCCTCTCAAGGGTGTTGCCGAAGAATGCCGCCTCAAGCTTCAGGAACTTACGGACGGTGCTGTGATGTGCGCATATGACTCGTTCCTTGGCTTCCGCCATGGCCCGAAGGCTGTGGTAAAGCCCAATTCGCTCCTCGTATACCTCCTTTCGCCAAATCCCCGTGTGCGCCGTTATGAGCTGGACCTCATCCGTCAGGTGAAGTCCAACAACAAGGTAATGGGCACCCTTGTCATTTCGGCCGATGAACCCTCCATTGAAAGCTCCTGCTACGACCTTGCCATAATTACCGGCATGACTCCTTCCATGCCTCCGTGCTACGGCTGCGTGAGCTTTGCATGGCTTGGCCAGCTGCTTGGATTCTTCAAATCGCTGAACCTTGGACTCAATCCGGACTCTCCTTCCATCTCCGGAAACATTTCCAGAGTGGTTGAGGGTGTTACCTTATATAATTAAAGAAATGCCGAAAACCGAGAATCTTCTTCACAAGCTTGATGCAATCCGCGAAAAGACCGGTATTCCCCGTACCATTTTCGCGGCCTGTCCCAATTCGCCCACCGTTATCCGTGCGTCCCTGAGGGCTGCAAAGCGCAACAATGCGCCCATCTATTTTGCCGCCACCCTCAATCAGATAGACTGCGACGGCGGATACACCGGCATGACCCAGGAGGATTTTGTGCGTACAGTGCGTTTTGAGACGGAGCGGGTCAACTTCACCGGTGACGTCATCATAGCCATAGACCACGGCGGCCCCTGGCTCAAGGACAAGCAGCGCGTGGAAAAATGGAGCGTGGAAGACGCCATGAACGGCGTGAAGAAGTCTTTCGAGGCCGCTGTGCTTGCAGGCTATGACCTCATCCACGTAGACCCTACCGTAGACATCAATGTCCCTAAAGGACAGATCATTGATATTCATCTTGTTGCAGCCCGCACCGTGGAGCTCATCTCCCACGTGGAGAAATTCCGCAAGGAGCACGGCATCGCCCCCATCTCCTATGAGGTAGGGACGGAAGAAGTGCACGGCGGGCTTGCCGACGAAACTACTTTTGACACTTTCATTAGTGATTTAAAAAATGGGTTAATGGTTGCAGGACTGCCGGATGTATGGCCCTGCTTCATCGTAGGTAAAGTGGGAACCGATTTGGACACCACCATCTTCGATGGAGAGGTCGCACGCCGGCTGACGTCCAAGGTACGTCCTCTGGGTAGCTACATCAAGGGTCATTACACCGACGATGTAGCTAACCCTGAGGAGTATCCTCTTTGTGGCATGGGCGCCGCCAACGTAGGCCCGGAATTCACTATGAGCGAATATAGGGCCCTCTGCGAGCTTGAGGAACTTGAGAAAAAGCATCACGCAGAAGGCCGTGTGGCCGTTCTCTCCCACATGAAGGAAGTTCTCCTTCAGGAAGTTGAGGACAGCCACCGCTGGGAAAAATGGCTCCATGAGGATGAGCTTGGCAAAGCCCTCCACGCCCTTACCCCTGAGCGCCAGGACTGGATTGTTGCCACCTGCTGCCGTTATATCTGGCAGCAGCCCCGCACACTTGCCGCCCGTGGTTTCCTGTACGCAAACCTTCAGAGGCTTGGGATTGACCCGGAAGAAATAGTGCTTGGCCGGATAGAACGTGACATGGACAAGTACTTCAGGGCGTTCAATCTTGTGGGTATCAACGACTTACTTTGATTTTTTTTGAAACGAAATTACAATTTTTAGCATCTTACAATAAATAACCAATTGGTCTAACCATGAGAAAAATCTATTCCTACCTGCTTGCAGCGGTTGCAGCCATGGCGCTTGCAATTCCTGCATCGGCCCAGAAGATATCCATCTCTGGCCAGGTACTGGATGCATCCGACGGTCAGCCCCTGATCGGCGCCGGCGTGGTTCTTTCCAACGGTACCGGTACCATTACGGACTACGAAGGAAAGTATGTCATCCAGGCAGACAAAAATGCAACTCTCACTTTCAGCTCACTTGGCTACCTGAGCGTGTCGGAACAGGTAAACGGCCGCACTGTCATCAATGTGTCCCTCAGCCCCGACACCCAGTCGCTGGAAGAAGTGGTTGTGCTTGGTTACACAACTCAGAAGAAGGCGGAACTCTCCAGTGCCGTTGTCTCCATGAGCGGTGACAAGCTTCGTGACGTCGCCACCAACGACGTCGGTAACATGCTTCAGGGTAAAGTTGCCGGCGTGGTTGTCATGAACGGCTCCGGTCGTCCCGGTGAAAGCGCCGATATCCGTATCCGCGGTACCGGTTCCATCACTGCAGGTGCAGGCCCCCTCTATGTTGTAGACGGTGTTGCCGGTGGTAGCTTCAACCCCAACGACATCGAAACAATCACCGTCCTTAAGGACGCTTCCGCAACAGCACTGTATGGTGCAGCCGCATCCGGCGGCGTCATCGTGGTTACCACAAAGTCAGGAACGCAGGACAAGACAAATGTGGAGTTCAAGGCAAATGCCGGTATCAAGCGCGCCTTGACCGGCCGTTTCCATCCCATGAAGTCCGCGGAACTCTATGAGTTCACCCGTTCCATGACCAAACCCTCAGACTTCGCGGCAAATTACCCGGAGAGCCTTCTGAGCCAGGATTTCGACTGGCTGGGCAATAGCTTCAAAACCGGTGTGGTCCAGGATTACTACGCTTCCGTTTCCGGAAAGGCCGGAAAGGTGAGCTACTTCATCAGCGCAGACCACTACAATGAGAAGGGTACGGCCGTCAATACCAGTTTCCGCAAGACATCGGCCCGCATGAACCTGTCGGCCCCTATCACGGACCGCCTGAACCTCACATTCCGCCTGAGTTATGAGAAATCCCATGACCGCTCGGAATCTTCATGGCGTCTGCTGGAATATGCATACTATGCCATGCCTTGGGATATTCCTTATAAATACGACGAAGACGGCAACCTCACCAATGAGTATGTCTTCATGCAGAACAGCATCCGTCCGGATAACGGCGAAAAATGGTGGACCCAGAACCCGTCCAATATCTTCCATAACGAGAGTTTGAACTATGGCAGGGGTTGGGGAGACGGCCTTACCGGAGACCTCCAGCTGGTTTGGAACGTAACCGACTGGCTCACCCTGGTTTCCATGAACCGTTATGATACTTCCAATTCCTTCTGGGAAAGCTACACAGACCCGTTCTCCTATGAAGGAACCACCACTAACGGTGCTATCAGCAACTCCGATTCCGAAAGCCACGGATGGGGAACCACAAACCTTGCCAAACTCCATCATACCTTCGGTGACCATGACATTAACGGCACATTGGGCTGGGAATTCGGCGAAGGCTATTCCCGCGTTCTTGGTGCCGACGCAACAAGCATCATGCGTGGCAAGCGTTCCCTCAACAATGCCGATACTCCCGGAAAGCCGGAGGGTTACGATTATGAGACTCGTGCATGGGCTCTCCTGGCGCAGGCGCAGTACTCGTACCTTGGCAAATATATCGCCACTGCTTCCATCCGCTACGACGAAAGTTCCAAGTTCGGCCCCAAGAACCGCGGAGGTTTCTTCCCCGGCGTTTCGGCCGCCTGGATCATGTCCCGCGAGAAATTCCTGGAGAATAACCCTACCCTTACCTTCCTTAAGCTCCGTGCTGGTTTTGGTGTAACGGGTAATGACAATATTCCCAACTTCCAGTGGCAGAAGACCTATTCTCCTTCCGACAGCGGAGACGGCGCCTATACCCTCGACCGCCTTGAGAATCCTTACCTTGGTTGGGAAGAGGCTCTCATGACCAGCATCGGCGTAGACGCAACTCTCCTCAAGAACTGGAACATCACCCTGGACCTGTATCATACCCTTAACCAGAAGATCCTGCTCCAGAAACCCCTTCCTCCGTCCACAGGTTTCTATGCCATCATGGACAATGTGGGCAAGGTCCGCAACATGGGTGCAGAACTTGCTGTAGACGGTACCATCCTCAGGAATAAGGATTTCTTCTGGAACGTCGGCTTCAACATGGGCTTCAATCACAACAGGGTTGTAGAGCTTCCCGGGCATCAGGATATCATAATGACCCGCGGAGATGTGAACCAGCTTCTCAAGGAAGGTCAGGACGTGTTCTCCTGGTACATGCCCAAATGGGTGGGCGTAGACCCTGAAACAGGTCTTCCTCAGTGGGAAAAGGTTGCCGAAGACGGAACTGTATCCATCGTCAACAAGTGGGACAACGCAACCAACCAGATTGTAGGAGTGGCTTCCCCTGCATTCAGCGGCGGTATCAATACCGTGGTAAGCTGGAAGGGCTTTACCCTCAGCGCCAACGGAAACTTTGTGGTGGGCAATAAAATCTACAATAAAACCCGTGAATCCGTAGACCATGACGGTGCCTTTATCGGCATGAACCTCATGTCCCACAACAACGGCCTGGGCTGGACGCGCTGGCAGCAGCCTGGAGATATTGCCACTCATCCCATGCCCGAAAGCGGCCGAAAGGATGGTGCTGCAAATACGTCATCCCGCTATCTTGAGGACGGCAGTTTCTTCCGTCTCAGGAACGTGACCTTGTCTTACAATCTGCCTCAGAGCCTTATCGGCAAGATCCGCATGTCCGAAGCAAGGGTTTTCATTTCTGCCGATAACGTCCTTACCATTACCAGGTTCTCCGGCATGGACCCTGAGGTCCGTCTTGATGGAGATACATACCATCATGCCGGTATGTACACCCAGAACTATCCTATTCCCATGACCATCACCGGTGGTATCAACGTCAAATTCTAAAAGAGATTGCTACCATGAAAAAAATATTTGTAATAGTACTCGCGATTCTGACTCTGGCTTCCTGTAACATGGATCTGTACAGGTCAGATGCAATTACGGAAGAGGAACTTGCCCTTGATCCGGATGCACCGCTTCTTCTGACAAACGGTATTTATACTCTTTTTCAGGACAAGGTTGCCTACAAAGGGCAGTCCGGCGGAGAAAGCGGTAACTACTATATCCGCCATTATTTCCAGCTTGCCGAACTTCGCGGAGACAACGTAACGGTTTCCGGTATCACTGAAGACCCCTTCATCAATCCCTACCGTTATACGGATGACAACACCGCAAAGAACATCTACTACACCTGGTGGATGGCCTATAAGATTATCAATACCGCCAACTCTGACCTGAACATACTCAAGAATGCCGAGGAAACGGACATGAACAAACACCTCATGGGTGAGAACTACTTCTTCCGTGCACTCTGCCATTTCCATATGGTTACGCTTTTTGCGATGCCTTATGTCGACGGCCGTGACAACATGGGCGTTCCTCTTCGCGTCGGTTCAGATGACGATTATACTTCCACCCGTGCTTCAGTAGGTGAGGTCTATGATCAGATAGTCAAAGACCTGATAGAGGCAAAAGAGTGCATGAAAGTCGATATCGATCCTGAAAAGAGCCTGGTAAGAGGAACCGACAAAGGATATGTGTCATGGCATGCAGCTTCGGCCCTCCTTGCACGCGTCTACCTTTATATGGAGGAAAACGACAAGTGCATTGAGGAATGCACGGAACTCCTTAAGTATGCTCCCGCAGGTGCTTCCGGCGGATACGATTATGCCGACTACCCCAAGCATACCTATGATTCCGATGAGACAATCTGGTGCATCCACCTTAAACCCACTCATGAGTGGGCCATCGATCACGGCGAAGCCTCAATTGCTTCCATGTATATCAAGGACGGCATCGGCTGGGGTGAGCATTACTGGAGGGAGGAACTGATTGACTTGTTCCGCCGCTATCCTGAAGACAAGCGCTTCAAGGCATACTTCCGCATGATCGATCCCACTCCCACTGCTGCCGAAATAAAGGAAGGGGAGCCTACCATCAAGAGCTACGACGACATGTACAAGCGTCTTCCCGGCACTTTGTCAGTCGTATTCCCCGTGAGGGGCGCGTCCGGAGATTACTGCACAGGTTCCTGCACAATCGGCTGCAAGCGTAATGCCGACGGTTCCGTGAATTTCAAGACCCAGGGAGAGCAGACCGGCACCACTCTTGACGGCATGGGCAAGGAAATCCCTGTATTCAAGTACTACGACCATGTGGCAAAGCTCAAGATAGAGCACGGCCGTGATTCCGTCTACTATGTGGAGAACTCCGACGCAAACTTCCCCGGTGAGGAAATCGACGGCGTGAAGCGCGTATGGGTACGTCCCGGCCCGCCGGAGCCCAAGCCCAAGAACAAGACCAATCCCGATACCGGTGAAAAGTATCCCGAAACCCAGGCAGATGCCAATGCACGTTACAAGGCTGCCATCGGCCGTACGGATAACGGAGGCTTCTACATGCGCTACTACAACACCAAGTTCAGCTATCAGGACGGTTTGGCCATGATGACATCTCCCGTATTCCTCCGCTGGGGTGAAGTTTACCTTAACCGCGCTGAGGCTTATGCCAAGAAGGGACAGGATGCCCAGGCACTTGCCGACATGAACGTAATTCGCAGCCGCGCAGGTGTTCACGAATACACTTCCGGAGACGTTGCAACATTTGGCTATGACAGCGTGCTGGACATGGTCCTTGACGAACGCCGTATGGAACTCTGCTTCGAAGGTCACCGCTTCTTCGACGTGTTCCGCAACAGGCGCCCTCTGGACCGTCGTTATGTGGGATATCATACTTGGGAGATTATTCAGCCCGGAGACCTCAGGATTGCCCTCCTGATTTCCCAGGATGAAATCAATGCCAGCAACATTGAACAGAACCCCCGCTAAACTGAAAGCATAATTTTATACATTAACCATTAATCAAAACTGTTATGAAAAAATTAATGACAATCCTGGCAATGTTTGCCATGGTCGGATTCGTTTCCTGCCAGAAACCTGCCGACAACTCCAAGAAGAATGACGAACAGAAGGAGGAGCAGAAGCCCGATGATCAGAAACCCGATGATCAGAAACCCGATGACCAGAAACCGGATGACAATCCTCCTGTAGAACTTACCATTGACGGTAGCTTCGAGGACTGGGCAGGTCTTGCAAAGGGCACTTATTCCCAGACCTACGGTGATGAGGAAGCTACGCATCCTGCACTTACCCACTGCAAGGTATATGCAACCGCAGAAAAAATCTTTGTGTATGTTGAATGGGATGTCGAGCAGGTTTCCCATGATCCGGGTGATCCCAATGACCTTGATGAATGGGGAGACCCTAAGGGCAAGGAATCAGTTCCTTTCCACTGCTATATCAATACCGATGGCGACACCGCAACTGGTGGTTTCTCAGATCAGTATGCCGATGCCAGTATCGATGTCCTTCTTGAAGGCTTCATTTATCCTGATGGCGCGAACGTGGGCTCATATGCACCTGGTGCTTTCGCATGGAACGGTGATCCTAACGGAAGCGGTTGGGCATGGGCAGAGCTTGGCGATGTTACCTGTGAAGGTGCCGGCGTTGATGGCAAGTATGAGCTCTCCATCAGCTGCGCAGACCTCAAGGGCTTAGGCTTCCCTGTGGCGGACGTCTTCTCAATTGGTTTTGACATCCAGCAGAACTGGGATTCAGTTGGCGTCCTTCCTAACGCCGCTCCTTCAGAGGATAATGCTTCCGGCGTTGTGAACAGCCTCTCTGTTACTGTTCAGAAGTAATTGAATTAGTATGATTTCTCCATAGGCGGTCCTGTGCTCAGGACTCGCCTATGGATTTTTAAAAATAATAAAACAGTGAAACGAATCAGCAGTATCATCATTCTTGCCGTCATGCTTCCGGTACTGGTACTCTCATGTGGCAAGAATTCCGGGGATGCTTCACAGGTAAGCAGTCTTAAAGTAGTTTCCTATAATCCTACCGATGAGATATTCCCTAATCCGGAACGTGGCTTTTACCTTGCTTCAGAAATCAGTAAGGCCGATGGGAAAGGTATTGCTGATGCCAGTATGAGGGCAAACAAGCTTCAAGGCCGCTCTCTATTTCTCCTTGAGTTCCATCTCAAGGATTATGTAAACTGTGATATTGCTCAGGATTACCTTGAGACAATACGCTTGAAATTTCAGTCACTCAGGGATGGCGGTGCTAAATGTATCCTCCGTTTCTGCTATTCCAATGGCTTTTCACAAGCCGATAAACCCTGGGATGCAACCCTGGAGCAGGCTCTTCGTCACATAGAACAGGTCAAACCCCTTATTCAGGAATATTACGATGTAATCATGGTGGTACAGGCCGGTTTTGTGGGCAGTTGGGGCGAATGGTATTATACAGATCATTTTGGTGACAACGCTTCCAGAAGAACGCTTATGAATGCCCTTCTGGATGCCGTGCCTCAGCAAAGGCAGATAGAACTCCGCACACCTGCATATAAAATGGCCCTTTACGGCGTTACCCTTGCCGATACCATCACTAGGGCTGAATCTCACCAGCCAACCGTCAAGGCACGTATCGGCGGCCATAATGACTGCTACCTTTCCAGTGCCAATGACGTTGGTACATATAGGAACTCCAAGGACCGTGAATTCTGGGCCGCGGAAAGCCTTTACACAATTATGGGAGGAGAATCCTGTGAGCTTACGAATTATTGCCATTGCGAAGCTCCCAGCTCAAAAATTCATGGTGCGCTGGAGGACCTTGCAATTAACCATGTCACTTATCTGAACAACGGATATCATCCCAGTGTCCTTGGACGTTGGAAGGATGAAGGTTGCATGGATGAAATCCGTCGGCGCCTTGGATATCGCTACGTCTTGAAAGAAGGAAAGTTTACGGAGAATCCCGTGGCTGGAAAATCTTTCGAAGTCCAGCTTTCCATTTTCAACGAGGGCTTTGCTCCTGTACAGAACCCCAGAGATGCAGAACTGGTTCTCTGTGACGCTTCCGGTAAAGTGGCCAAAACTTGGCCTCTTGACAGTGACCCCCGTTACTGGATGCCGGAGCAGGAAACAGTAATAGAAAAGACTATAACGCTCCCGGAAGGGATTTCGGGCAAGATTAATCTTTATCTCAATCTCCCGGACCCTTGCGAGACTATCCATAATAATCCCCTGTTCTCCATCCGTCTTGCCAATGAAGGCGTATGGGACGAAAACACCGGATACAATCTGCTGTATAGTTTCAGTATTTAACAATAACCTTTAAACACTATTCTCAGTATGAAAAAATTAATGACAATTCTGGCAATATTTGCCATGGTAGGTTTCGTCGCATGCCAGAAACCTTCCAACGACAACAAGAAGGACGAACAGAAGGAGGAGCAAAAACCCGATGATCAGAATCCCGAAGAGTATGCCGGCCCCGTTGAGGGCTCTTCCGAGTGGTCCCTTATTGGCGCTCTCCTTGAAACCAGCTGGGACAAGGACTATGTCATGGCTGCAGACGGAGATATCTATGTGGTAAAGAACGTTAAGCTTGCCGCTGCCGATGAATTCAAGATCCGCAAGGATAAGGCCTGGGGCGACAGTCCTAACCGTGGTGGCGTATATGCCGAACTTGGAAAGGGCTTTGCCGTAGAGCATAACGGTCCCAACATCAAGCCCGGTCTTGACGGCATCTATGACATTTACTACAATGCCGCCAAGGAGCAGATGGCAGTTTGCGCAAAGGATGCAGCTCCCCAGTGGGCCGATGCACCTGCCGCTGCAAAGATCGCCGTTGACGGTGACTTCGCAGACTGGTCCGCTCTTGAGGCCGGTACCTTCAAGAAGGCTGTAAATGATCCCGATTCCCCCTGGCCCGGCGTTGCCGAAATCCGCTGCTACGCAGATGCCAACTATGTATTCTACTATATGAAGTTTGACGAGGAATCACTCCAGGAATGCAAGGATGCAGATACTCCCGCCATGCATATCCGCCTTTGCATCAACACCGACGGTGAGTATGAATCCGGTTACACCAGCTACTTCCTTGAGGGTTATGACTTCATCATTGAAGGTCAGATCATGGATGCAGGTGAATGGGTTGAATACGATGGCACACTCCACCAGAGAATCGGTGGATGGGTAGAACTTCTTGCACCCGAGAATGGCTTGGTATATGGCGTTGGCAAGGGCAACGAGTTTGAAATTTCACTTGACCGCGCACTATTCAACAAGGCTATCGACGATGCCGTTGCCGCCGGTACAATTGACGCCGCGGACAAGAAACCCATGGGCGACGAATTCCAGACCGGTATCCGTTTCTACTGCAACGGCTGGGATGAGTTCTCAAATATGCCTAACTCCTCCATCGAGGAAGAGGCTGGCAATGGCTGGGGCTACCTCATGCGTATCAAGACCAACAAGTAATCCATTTGTTGGATGAATAAAACCGCTTTGATATTCCTGTGCCTGGCACTCCTTTCAGGGTGCCAGGCATCGGGTATCCGCGGTTATTGGAACCGTGTTCCGCTTCTTGAGAACAATTTGGAGGTCTCTGAAGACCGTTTCGGCGCTTTCTGTGAGAAGGCCGCTGCCGCTCCGGAGGAAGACGCCCTTGCCGCTTTGGACGTTCTCTTTGACCGGCTTCGAAAGGACACGGTTGCTTATTATGTTTATTCTGACTGGATGGACGGGGCTTTCTACAGTCTCCTTTCACCCTGCCGTAATGCCGCCCTCTATTCAAAAGCCGTAGACCGGATGGTCTCTGACGGCATTCTTGATCAATCAGAATATGAATCAAGGATCCAGAGAAGAGAATGGATGGGCTATAATCAAAAAGGCGCCACGGCAACAGTGCCCGGCGTGATTTTCAAGGAGCGCACGCTTGTGCTTGTCCTTGACCAGGGGTGTCCTTCATGCAAGGAAGCCCTTACCAGCCTGGCCGCAGAATGGGCCGATGCAAGACGCATCGCAGTTTGCTGCGGCTATGGCGCAATTCCCGCCCTTACCGGATGGGAATACCTGAGTGAAGAACCGTCAAGGGCCGTTTTCGACCCTAAAATGACACCTATATACTTTGTGGTTTCCGCAGACGGAATTGTGGAAACCCCTTATACACTGGTTTTCTAACGCTTGACCTGATGAAAAAGACTGTTTTAGCCATCCTTTTTGCAATGGCGGCGCTACTCTATCTGCCATGCTGCATTTCATGTTCCCAGCCACAGGTTAATGAGGATCCCAAGATTCCGGGTCCGCCTCCCGAGGACGAAACCCCGGAAAACCCCAACCAGAACGGCACTCCGGAGGACGAAACCCCCAAGCCGGACACCTACACATTTGAAGTATCGGCCCTGAAGGGTACCTGGGAAGTGGGAGACGAGATTTATATTCACGGCGGCTACGCCCCCGCCGCACAGGTGATTACGCTTTCGTCGGACCAAATCTCGGCAGACGGCAAAACTGCCACCGCAGAGCTTCCTGCCGACATCCTCAAATATCCCGGAGACCCGGACCCCCTGTACGCCGTATGGCCTGCCCACGCCGTAAAACGCGAAGACGGCCTTGTGGGTCCTGTCATTTCGTTTGATATTGCCGATATACTCCTCACCCAGGCATACCTTGAGGAGAAGAATTTTGCCTTCAAGGATATTTCTTCGTTCATCTCCTTTACTGTTACCGGCGGCTATGACCGTTTCATCATAGCCGGAAAACTTCGTCCCGGCCTTCGCTTCACAAACTACAAGAACGAGTATTCTTCGGCCAGGAGCACTCCAGCTAAACCCAAGGATGACGGGTATCCGTTCCGCGAGGAAGAACTTGCTGCAGACGGAGTTGTAAATAAACTCTACTTCCCCGGCGGCATCAACCTGAAGGAGGGCTTCACGCTTTTCTTTGCAAAGGGAGACTCATGGACGGCGTCGTATACTTATCCGCAAGGCGCTGACATCAAGGCGGGTACTTCCCTGGATCTTGGTGACCTTACTGCGAAACTCGAGGCCTATGACGGAGGTCAGCCCCGCATGCCTCAGGTGACAAGCGTCACAAAATATACCGTCAATCTGAACGAATTCTCCGGGCTGTGCCTTAGCGAGGACAAGTCTTTCCTCTGGGCCATCGACGACAACGGAAAACTTGGGCGGATTGATATCACGGACAATGTTGGCACTGTCCTCGAGTCCTGGGCCTCGGCCGGAGACCCCGAGGGCATTACAATTCACCCTGAAACCGGGGACCTTATCGTTGGCAATGAGGAGCCGGTTTCCGTGGGGATTATCAAGGCCCCGGTGAGCAAGAACGACAAACAGACCATTCTCTTCAAGATAAAGGAGGCTTCGGGTTATGGAAACTCCGGTATGGAGGGCATTACCTATTACAAGAAGGACGGAGGCCGCGATCTGGTATACTGTGGCACGCAGGTAGATGCCAACCTGTTCCTCTGTGACCTCAATGCCGAAGTTGACGCCAGCAAGTATACAAAGCTGGTCCAGGAGCCCATTTCGCTTCGCAAGAGATTCCCCGGCGTTCTGGAAATAGCAGGCCTTTGCTATGACCCCGTCACCGACTGGCTGTGGATGATTGACTCCGAGGCCCACAAGATATTCGTGTTCTCAGGAGATGCCTCCACCCTTCTGTGTACCTATGCCCTCAAAACTAAGTCCAACGAGGAAGGCATTGTGGTGGACCGTTCCCGCAACTGCGTTTGGATTGCCGACGACTACGGCTCTCCTTCATATCTGTACAAATATGAGTTTGACAGCCTTGACTAAATAATAAAATTAACCGCCCGGAATGAAAAACACTATTCTGATAGCCGTAGCAGCCGCCGTTCTGGTCTCCTGCAAGGAGACAGGGGAGCCGCAGCTCCAGTATTACCAAACCCCGCACACCTATGATGTCGTGAAGGTTCAGGAACCGCCCCAGACAAATGAAGTCCGGAACATCATCTTCATGATAGGAGACGGCATGGGTCTGGAGCAGGTGAGCTGCGCGTGGGTGCTCAATAAGGGCAAGCTCAACCTGGACAATTTCACGCATGTGGGGCTTTCACGCACGTGGTGCACCAATGCCCTCATAACAGACTCCGGCGCTGGTGGAACTGCACTGGCGGCCGGCGTCAAGACCGCCTACAGCCACGTGGGGACGGCTGCGGATACAACAGACCTCTACTCAATACTGGTAGACGCCAAAAAACTTGGCAAGAGCACCGGCGTGGCCGTCACCTGCCATTTTGCCGATGCTACGCCCTGCGACTTCTGCTGCCACAACGAGTACCGCTACAACCAGGAGGACCTCATTGCAGACTATGTCACCTGCGGGGTGGACTATCTTGCCGGCGGCGGCCTGGACTGGTTCACCACTAAGCGCACGGACGGCCGTGACATCACAAAGGAAATGGCTGCGGCGGGATATACCGTGGCGCTTTCGGAGGAAGAACTCATGGACGCGGACCTTCCCGTAATCGGCCTTCTTTCCCCGGACAATCTTCCTGTGGCAGGGGAGAGGGGAGACCTTTTCCGGCACATGGTGGCCCGCGGGCTTGAGGAACTCTCGGAAAATGAAAACGGCTTTGTAATGATGATAGAAGGCTCCTGCATAGACGACTGGCTGCACGGCAATGACATCGGCAAGGCCATGGAGGAACTCCTGGACTTTGACCGCACCCTTGGGGATGTCCTTAAGTGGGCCGAAAAAGACGGTCACACTTTGGTTGTCATGACCGCAGACCACGCTACGGGCTGCCTTACCCTCCAGGACGGAAATCTTGAAGATGGCCTTATTGGCGTTCATTTCGCCTCCGAATCCCACAACGGCATAGCCGTTCCCTTCTACGCCTGGGGCCCCGGCAGTGAGAAATTTACCGGAATCAAGGAGAATTCAGACTGGGGAAAACTTGTTGGATCGTTTGTAAAGTAATATGGCACAGAAAAAGAACACCTGGCTCCTGTACGCCCTTGTGACAATGGTCACCTGGGGTATCTGGGGAGCGTTTTCAGACCAGACTGTCCTGCCCAAGACCCTGGTCTATGTGATGTGGGCCCTTAGCATGGTTCCGCCTGCACTGGTGGCACTTGCAAACATAAAGTTCAAGTTGGACGTGCGTTCCAAGCCCGCCCTTCTTTCCATGGGAGTGGGCCTTCTTGGCGCCGGCGGGCAGCTGGTGCTGTTCCTGGCGCTGGACTATGCCCCGGCATATCTTGTCATGCCCATGATTTCCGTGGCGCCAATTGTGACGGTGATTCTTTCGGCCCTTTTCCTCAAGGAGAAGGTGTCTAAACTTGGGTATGTGGGCATTGCGCTGGCGTTTGTGGCCCTGGTGTGCTTTGCGCTCCCGGACAGCAAGGACGGCGTTGTCTCAAGCTGGATTTGGATCCTGTACGCCTCCGTGGTGTTCGTCTTCTGGGGCATCCAGGCCTTTGTGATGAAACTTGCCAACAATTCCACCCCTGATGCCGAAAGCGTGTTCGTGTACATGGCAATTTCGGCCATGGTCCTAATTCCCGTGGCGCTTCTGATGGGCGGCGGAGAATCGCTGTCGGCTTACGGCGCAGGGGAGGTCTGGAAGGTGTTCTTCGTCCAGATTCTCAACGCTATAGGCGCCTTCACGCTGGTCTACGCCAACCGTTACGGCAAGGCCATGATAGTGGCTCCGCTGGCCGATGCCTGCGCCCCGGTTATCATGTGCGTGATTTCGCTCATCCTCTATTCGGCCGTCCCTACGGTCCCTCAGGTCATAGGTATGGTGGCGGCAATCAGCTGCGTGTTCATCTTCAGCCGCGAATAGGATATGAAAAAAATTCTGCTTTTTCTCTGTGCATCGGCCCTGATGCTCGGTTCCTGCGGCTGCCAGGGCGAAACGCCTCAGGAGGAGATTCCTGAAGAAACGCCTAAGGATACCGAAACCACCGAGGACCCCGGTGAGCCTGAGCAGCCCGAAGAACCTTCCCAGCCGCTTCCGGACAAGCCCGCAGATGCCGGAGAACGCGTTCCCCTGAAGGCGTCCATTACCGGCGTGCAGCCCATGACGGGCATAGTGCTTTGGACCACCAGCAGCGCCAAGACAAAGAGTTATGTGCAGCTGGAGTTCTCCTACATGCTGTATAACAAGGTTTGCAAGGAAAAGGACGCGTATGACTGGACCGTGATGGATAATCTTCTGGCCGATGTCGCCTCCCGCGGCCACCAGGCTGTGGTGCGCTTCAGGTATGTATATCCAGGCCAGTCGTCCAATGCCGTGCCGGAATACATCAAGAAGATGGAGGGCTACGAGGGCATAACCTATAACTCTGAAGATGGCAAGGCCGAATATCCGGACTGGCGCTCAGAGGAGCTTCAGCGCTTTCATATGGAATTTTACAGGAGATTTGCGGAACGTTATGATAAAGACCCCCGCCTTGCGTTTGTGGAAACCGGCTTCGGCCACTGGGCCGAATACCATGTGTATGGCGGCAAGTTCATCGCTGGCCAGACTTTCCCCTCCAAGGAGTTCCAGGCAGAGTTCATGCGCGGAATGGGGGAATGGTTCCAGGATACCACCTGGAGCATCTCCATTGACGCCTCGGACAACAAGTACGGCCCTTTCCAGAAGTATCCTGAACTCAAGGACTTAACGTTTGGCAACTTTGACGACTCCTTCATGTGCCAGGACTGGAGCGGCTACAACTGGTCCTGCTGGCAGTTCTTCGGCCTGGAGAGGTACAAGAAAGGCCCTGCCGGCGGTGAATTCAGCTATTACTCCTCCTACGACCAGAAGCACGCCCTTGACAAGGAAGGCATGCATGGCCGAAAATTCGAAGACCTTGTGGCAAAGGTGCACATGACCTTCATAATCGGCAACGACCAACCCGGAAAGCAGACCGAGGCCCGCATCAAGGAAGCCGCAATGTCCATGGGGTATAGCTTTGAAATCAAGGACTTCTGCGTCAATGAGGGAGTTTCCGCATCTGTGCTCATCTCCAATGTGGGCGTGGCTCCCATTTACAGGGATGCCTGGGTGGCCGTTGACGGCGTGCGTGGCAGTTACAACCTTCGCGGCCTCATGCCCGGAGAATCCACCTGGGTAACAATTGATTGCCCCGCCACAAAGGCCTCCAAGCCCTCCATTGAGTGCGACCACCTTGTGAAGGGACAGAAGATTGAGTATCAGGCCAGCGTAGAATAAGTGATCAAGACTTTTGACTGCGGCGGAACTCCCCTGGAGTTGCGCCGTATTTTTTCTGGAATTCCCTGTAGAAGTATGTCTTTGTTACAAATCCGCAGGCGTACATGATCTCCTGGACAGACATGTTGCCGGTGGTGAGAAGATGCTGCGCCTGTTCAAGGCGGACGCTACGGATATACTCTGTTGTGGTCATATCCACGGTGGCCTTCAGCTTACGGTACAGCTGAACCTTGCTTATGTTAAGCTCTCCGGCAATTATGTCGGCGTTAAGGGATTCCTTGTCCAGATTGGCAAGGATGATGTCAGTTATGGATGTGAGGAGGGCTTTATCGGCCTTTTTGATTTCCTTGCCGGCAACTTTCTCTACGGATGCCTGAGCGGACTGGCTGTAGCGGATAACCTCCGTGTCACGGCTCAGGACGCGCTCTATCCTGGCCAGCAGGTGACGGGGGTGGAACGGCTTTGCGATGTATGCGTCTACACCTCCTTCCAGGGCCTTGATCTGGGTGTCCACGGCCGATTCTCCGGTGAGGAGGATGAACGGGATATGCCCCAGGCGTTCATCTTCACGCATCTTTGCCCTCAGCTGCAGACCGTCCATGCCCGGCATGGCAAGGTCTGAGACCACTATCTTGGGCTCGGACTGGGCCATAAGCCGGAGGGCTTCCTCCGCGCCCGAAGCCGCCACCACGTTGAATCTTGGTGACAGGATTCCGGTGACGAATTCCCTCACCGAGTCGTCGTCGTCAACCACAAGGACGGTCTCGGCGGCCGGTCTGGCCGACAGGGGAGCCTCTTCCTCGGGTGGAATATCGGCCCGGGATTCCTGAATGACGGCGGAACCGCTGAAAACCGGAAGCGAAGTATCCGGCTCAAGGTGGGGGATACTCACATGGAAGCAGGTATACGTGAGACCGTCGCTGATGATTTCTATGTGCCCGTTATGCAACTCTACAAGACTCTGGCATAGGGCCAGACCTATTCCATTGCTGGTGCGTCCCTTCTGCAGGGCCTTCTCAAAGCGGTTCAGGACGTCGTAGCGGTTGAAGATGGTGGCCTGCTTGTCTTTGGGGATACCCACGCCGTAGTTTGTGACATCCATTTCCATCCTTCCGGCTACTTTCTGCAGCTTGACTTCCACGGTCTGCCCTTCCGGGGTGTATTTGAGAGCATTTGACAGAAGATTGAAAACCACCTTCTCCATGGAGTCTCCATCGGCCGTCCAGATGAGCCCGTCCGGGGGAGTGTCGCACTTGAAAGTGATGCGGGCGTCATCCATCTGCTCGCGGAAGTTGTCGTAGACGTGATATATGAGGGCCGGCATATCCACCAGGCCGATACTGATCCTGAGATGCCCTGTCTCCGCCTTCCTGAATGAGATGAGCTGCTGGATAAGGGTGAGCATGCGGTTGGAGGTGGATTCTATGGCAAGCACGCTTCTCATGTCCTTCCCGTTTATGGCCGATGAATTCCTGAGCTGCTGGCACGGGCCGTAAATAAGGGACAGGGAGTTTGAGAACTCATGGGCGATGTTTGTGAAAAAGTCCAGTTTGGCATCGTGGGTGCGCCTTGTAAACCTCCCGTACTGCCACAGAAAGATGGTGCTGAGCGCTGCAATGATGGCAATAATGAGGAATACAATCATGGCCGTGCGGGATTTCCACCATATCTGCCTCACGTGGATGGGAAGCCTCCATTCCCGGGTGCTGAGGAGGTGGCTGGCATTTGTCCAGTACACTATCAGATTGTATTTTCCGGGTTTGAGGTTGGACAGTGCTACGGTACGGGACTGCCCGATCTGGATCCAGTCCTTATGAAGGCCTTCCACCTTGTATGCAAGGAGGCACCTGTCTCCTGAGACAAAGTCTACAGGCGTGAAGGTGAAGCTAACGGACATGACATCCGGTTCCAGCTCCAGTGTTCCGCCTTCTGAAGGAGGTATTACAGGATTGTTGTCTACCCTCAGCTCTTTCAGGACAAGTCTTGGATCATAGCCGGAAGATTGTATGGAGAGGGGATCGAAGCGGTTGAATCCCTTGATTCCGCCAAAAAAGAACAGCCCGTCACGGGAGAAGGACGCTCCGTCGGAAAATTCATTGTCCTGGAGTCCGTCAATCGCATAGTATGAAAGGATGTATCCGGTATCTGGCTCAAGGCTTGCAAGACCGCTGTTGGTGCTGGCCCAGATATTCCCAGACGGGTCTTCCTGGATTCCGTGTATGGTCTGGCTTGGAAGGCCGTCACTGAGAGAATATCGGCGAAGAAGGCCCCGAGCAGGATCCAGAAGCATGAGACCCAGGCTGGATCCGGCCCAGAGTTGCCCCCGGGAGTCTCTCGCCATACACAGGATGTCGTCTGAATTAGTGCCGCCTAGGAGTTCTGCCTTAAGGCTGCCGGTGTTCAGAAGGGAAATGCCGGCGCCCCTTGTCCCAACCAGGATGTGCCCGCTGTCACCGGACAGGAGGCTGTATACCACGTTACTTCCAAGCTCTTCTTCCGGGATATGAGTCACCTGCGCGGCACGGCGGTTATCGGCCGATAGAATAAGCCGGAAAAGGCCGCTTCCGCTGGTCCCCACCCAGAGAGTATCATCGCCCTGTGGAAGAATTGCGTAGACACTGTGGACAGGTGCATCCTTTGGCAGGGACAAGGACTTTATCCTCTGGCCATTGCCTCCTTTCTCCAGATAATTGATTCCGGCGCCATCGGTGCCTATCCACACAAGGCGGGGCGTTTCTGCGAATGCGAAAACCGAGTTGTGAGACAGGCCTTCTGCGGTAGTGATCTGCCGTTTTAGATTGAGCGCGCTGTCAAATTCAAATATTCCGGAGCCCTTTGTTCCCACAAGGATTGAATTATCACCATACCCAGAGAAGCATCTGATTGCATTGTCTTCAAACAGGCCGGTCACCTTCCCAAAATCAAATAGCTGGTCTGAGAGCTGCAAGACTCCGTGCATGTCAGTCCCAACCCACAGTATCTGCTGGGAGCCGCAGCAAAGGGACAGGACAGGGAGGTTTTTCAGGATATGGCTGTAGCTGCCGGTTACGGCATCCATTTCAAAAACGCCAGTCTGTGTTCCTAGGAAGATGGATGTCCCGTCGGTAGCAAAAGCCCTTATCGTCCCTTCCCTGAACTGAAATACCTTTGAACTGCTTATATCCCGCAGCTCCCGGCCTTTCTGAATCCAGATGTCGTCCTCTGCACTGTTGTAGTGCACAAATTCAACGCCTTCCTCTTTCAGGCTCTCCCCGCGGAACAGTTTTCCGTCCGAGGTGTGTATCCAGAGGCTGTTCCTGCTGTCAAAGAAAGCCTTCACAACGGTATTGCCCCTCAGGGAAGCGGTCATCCTGAAAGAATGACCGTCAAAGATATAGGCGCCGCGGCCGTTCACAAGGCATACGGTTTCTCCGGAAGGACTCACTGCAAGATGGAAGTTGTCCTCAGATATGGTGGACCTTTCCGTAGGGCCGGTAAAATAGTTGGTGAAAGCCTGTTTCCTGGGATTGTAACGGTCTACGCCCCTGTCTGTCACAATCCACAGGCAGGTGTCACTCTGCTCCACTATATCCCTTATGACGTTGTTCCTCAGAGATCCCGCTTCATCGGCCGATGGCAGGAATACCCGCATTCCTTCCGAGTCCCAGCAGTTGAGGCCATCCCATGTTCCAAACCACATGAGGGTGTTACTGTCCTGCCTGATCACATTTACGGAACTGTTGGACAGTCCGTTTGCGTTGGTGATGCGCTTTATGTTGTATTTGGGCACCGCAGAGTGCCCATAAATAGCCCAGAGCAGTGTTAAAAGGCATATTATTAGTTTTTTCACGTGTGATTTCATTTTCGTCAAATATAAGTACTTTTTTCCTAAAAGTCAAAATTGAGCACTCATTTGTTTAAATTGTGTACCTCGCAGGGAAGTCCGTGGGCTATCTTTGCGGCACACTAAAACTTCAAAGACATGGATATCGCAAAACGTAATCCCAACAATCCTCTTCTGAGGCCATCCGATCTTACTCCCTGTATTGACGGCATGGAAATAACCTGCCTTCTCAATCCTGGCGTTTTCCGTATGAACGGCAAAACCTGGCTTCTCCTCAGGGTTGCGGAACGCCCGGTCCAGAAAGAGGGAGTGATCAGTTTCCCCGTATATAATGATAAAGGTGAAATAGAGGTCCTGAGCTTTTCCAAGGATGACCCAGACCTTGATGCCAGCGATCCCCGCGTCATAGGATATAAAGGACAGAATTACCTTACAACTCTGTCATATCTCCGTCCCGTCTGCTCAGACGACGACGTCCATTTCTACGAGGACCCCTCTATGCGCCCCATCTTCGGGAAAGGCTTCCAGGAGTCTTTCGGCATTGAGGACTGCCGCGTGGCAACTATGGAGGACGGTTTCTGGCTCACTTTCACGGAGGTTTCTCCAGTGGCAGTTGGCGTTGGCCTGATCCATACCAAGGACTTCCAGACGCTTGAGCGTGAGGGTATGATCTTCCCTCCCCACAACAAAGACTGCGCCCTCTTTGAGGAGAAGATAGGCGGTAAGTGGTATGCTTTCCACCGTCCCAGCAGCCCCGAACTTGGCGGTAACTATATCTGGGTGGCGGAATCCCCGGACCGCATCCATTGGGGCCGTCACATCTGTGTTGCTACAACCCGTCCCGGCATGTGGGACAGTGCCCGCGTTGGCGCAGGCGCTGCACCTATCCGCACGGAAAAAGGGTGGCTTGAGATTTACCACGGGGCAAACAAGGAAAACCGCTACTGCCTTGGCGCCCTTCTGCTGGACCTTCAGGATCCTACAAAGGTTATCGCCAGAAGCGAGGAACCTATCATGGAGCCCATCGCTCCTTATGAGCAAACCGGTTTCTTCGGAAACGTGGTCTTCACCAACGGCTTCTACCGCCTTGACGAGGACACCGTGCGCATTTTCTATGGCGCCTCCGACGAAGTGATCTGCAGCGCAGAATTCTCCATCAAAGAAATCTTAGACAGCCTCTATAAATAATGAAAGGTTTAAACGAAATCGCTTTCTTCAAGTCGCAGCCCAAGGAGATCAGAACCCTTCTGGTTACCAATCTTCTGTTTGCGATGGTGCTTCCGCTTATTGAGATCTTTGCGGGTGCATACATCATGCGCAATACCGGAAGCCCTTCCTGGGTGGTGGTGTACCAGCTCTGCATGTATGTGGGTGTTGTGATGTCGGCCATGGTAAACGGACTCCTCCTGAAATGGTTCAAGTCTTCCCATCTTTACACCTTCGGCATCCTTATTTCCGCCGTGGCACTGATGGTGATGATGTTCATCCGTACCGTAACACTTCCCATGCTCTGCGCAACCGGATTCCTCATCGGCCTTTCCACAGGATTCTTCTGGACCAACCGGTATCTTCTCACCCTCTATTCCACCAATGACGACAACCGTAACTACTTCTTCGGCTTTGAGTCATTCTTCTTTTCACTGTGGAATATAGTGATTCCGGTGGTTGTGGGCGCCTTCCTGGCCTACATTGACGGAAAAACCCTCTTTGGCTTTACAATGGATGTGAACGCAGGTTACAGGGTAATCACTGTGGCTGCATTCATCATTTCAATCTGCGCCTGCATAGCGCTGTCCCGCGGCACGTTCCGTTCCCCGGAAAGCAAGAACTTCTTCTATTTCAAGTTCCACAGGCTGTGGAACAAGCTCCTGTCGCTTGCCGGCCTCAAGGGTATGGTCCAGGGCTTCCTGGTAACAGCTCCCGCCATCCTCATCATGAAATTCATCGGCGGGGAAGGGGAACTTGGCCTTATCCAGGGCATCGCAGGTGCCCTCACCGCAATCCTGGTGTATGTGCTTGGCCGCGTTTCAAAGCCCGAAGACCGCATGAAGATATTTGGTTTCGGCCTGCTGGTGTTCTTCCTTGGCACCCTTGCCAACAGCATCCTTTTCAGCGCCGCCGGCGTAATTGTCTTCATCCTCTGCAAAGTTCTGTTCCAGCCTATCCATGACCTGGCATACCTTCCTACAATGATGAAGACCATTGATGCAGTGTCAAAGATTGAAGGCAGGGACGAATACGCCTATATCATGAGCCATGAGTTCGGCCTGTTTGTGGGCCGGGCCTTCGGGATGGTCCTTTTCATTGTCCTGGCAAAAGCATTCAGCGAGGACATCGCCCTCCGTTATGCCCTTGTCATCGTTGGCGCCATCCAGATGCTCAGCCTTCCCCTTGCAAAGAACATTATCAGAGAAATAGACGGCAAAAAATGAGAAAGTACATTGTAATAGCCCTTATTGCCGCCCTCACAGCCTGCCAGAACACTCCTGAAGAGTCCTGGGGCCCGGCAGTTGAGCAGGTGAGCATCCCCCGCGTAGAGCTTATGGCAGCAATGCCCCAGCCCTACAAGATCCTTGACTGGCACCAGAAGGCCCTTGACTTTGACGCCTATGTCTATGACTTCGAGAGCACCCTTCCCGCTGGTCCCGTGATCTGGATGGACGGCGCCGGCCGCAACAACGGCCAGGTAACCTTCGGCCTCTATACCGCAATGAAGGACGCCCGTCAGGGCCCCGATAACAACGGCGGAGAGTTCCACGAGAGCCTCAACATCCTCCACACCCTCATAGGTGCCGGCCTCAACGGCATTGACAAGACTTCCCAGAATGGCTACAACTGGGTGAAGATGTCCCAGAACTATTTCAACACCGACAACGGCTGGAACATAGTGATGAACAACACCTGCCCGGAGGTTGCCCTGCTTGGCGGCGGTTACGGCCGTGACTGGTGGTACGACGTATATCCCAACATCCTCTTCTATGCAATGAGCGAGATCTTCCCCGGCGTTGACGGGGCCGATGAAATAATGCATACGGTGGCGGAGCAGTTTGCTGCGGCCGATGAGGTGCTTGACGGAAACTACGATTTCACCTACTTCGACTACTCCCAGATGAAGGGCTGCAACAACTGGATCCCCAAGCAGCAGGACGCAGCAGGCGGTCACGCCTGGGTGCTCTACAGCGCATATCAGAAGTTTGGAGACCCCCGTTACCTGGAGCGCGCCAAAACCGCAATGGCGGCCCTGGATTCCCAGAAAGAGAGCAGGTTCTATGAGATTCTCCTTCCCATGGGCATCTATACTGCCGCACGTCTCAATGCCGAACAAGGCTGCAACTATGACACCGCCAAGATGCTTGACTGGGTGTTTGAAGGCTGCAAGGCTCCCGATGGCCGAAACGGCTGGGGAATCACTGCCGGAAAGTGGGGAAACTATGAAATCAGCGGCCTCCAGGGCAGCCTCATAGACCGCGGCGGTTTTGCCTTCCTGATGAACTCCATAGACGTGGCATGGCCCTTTGTCCCCCTTGTGAAATATGAACCCAAGTGGGCCCGTTCCATAGGCCGATGGATGCTGAACGTTGCCAACAACTGCCGCCTGTTCTTCCCGGACCAGCTTCCCGACGAGAACCAGTGCCTCCCCGGAATGCAGGACTACACCAATTCCATCATTGCCTACGAAGGCCTCCGCTATGAGGACCAGATCTTTGAGCCCGAAAAGCACAAGGGCATTCACCCCATGGCCCTTGGAGACGGCCCGCTGTGGAACGAGAACAACCCCATGGAGAGTATGTTCAGCGTATATAGCACATCGGCCGTAGGTATCCTTGGCGCCATTGTGAAAACAACTGACGTGGAAGGCATCCTGAGGCTCAACTGCAACGCTACGGACTTCTATGCCTCCAAACCCTATCCCGTATATCTTCTCTACAATCCATACGATAAGGTGAAGAAAGTGACCTATGCCGTGGAAGACGGCCCCAAGGACCTCTTTGACATTGTCTCCCGCAGGTATGTGGCCCGTTCCGTGAGGAAGAGCGCCAAGGTTGCCATTGAACCGGATTCATCGGCAGTGATTGTGGAACTTCCCTCCGGCAGCGTGATCACTGCCGAAGAAAACGGAAACTTGAGCGTAAACAATAACGTAATTGCATACAATGAAAAAGCTAATTAGTGTATTGGCCGTTATTCTGCTTCCGCTGGCCGCCATGGCCCAGAACACGGTAAGCGGAACGGTAACAGAAGCCGCAAACGGCGAGCCTGTTATTGGCGCCAGCATCATGGTGCAGGGTACCACCACTGGTGTTATCACAGACCTTGACGGCACCTATTCCATCAGCGTACCGTCAAACGCAGTCCTGGTATTTGACTGCATTGGATTCAAGACTGTCACCATCCCGGTGAACGGCCAGAAAGTCATAAACGTAAGCTTGGAGGAAGACAGCCAGTTCCTTGACGAGGTGGTGGTTGTGGGTTACTCCGTAATGAAGCGCCGTGATGTCCTTGGAGCCGTTTCCAAGGTTGGAAACGAGCAGCTCACCAAAGTCCCCGTGGCCAGTGTGCAGGAATCCCTGCAGGGCCGTGTGGCAGGTGTGAACATTTCCAACCAGACAGGTGCTCCTGGTGCAGATATTTCCGTGCGTGTCCGCGGTACCGGTTCCATTTCTTCCGGTAACGAACCCCTGTATATTGTAGACGGCATTCCGGTGGAAGGAGCCCTGAACTCCCTGTCTGCCGGCGACATTGAGGAAATCTCCATCCTGAAAGACGCTTCATCGGCCGCCATCTATGGCTCACGTGCCACCAACGGCGTTGTCCTTATCACCACCAAGAGCGGTAAGGAAGGGGATGCCCGCATTACCTACAATATGCAAAGCGGTATCCAGTTCCACGGCAAGCTGCCCCAGATGACTTCTACCGAGGAATACATCAGCCTCTACAATGAAGCAGCAAGAGCCGACAACGAAGTCCTCTCCATCAAGCGCAAACTCATCGAGGGAGAGTATCTGAAAGAGTTCCCCAACGTGAACCACCTGGAGGAAATCTTCCGCGTGGCTCCAATCACCCAGCATGAGCTCACCTTAAGCGGCGGCAATGCCAAAACCCGCTACCTCATCTCTGCAAACTACTTCAACCAGCAGGGTATTATCAGGAATTCGGCCTATGACAAGGCCTCTATCCGCGCCAGCATCAATTCCCAAATCAAGAACTGGCTCAAGGTAGACCTCAATGTAAACGGCTCCTACGCCAACAACAAGATGCTGTCCTCGTCCGGAGACGGTTACAAGAACGACCAAGGCGGCAGCGTGGTGCGTTACGCCCTTTTCCGTAACCCCGCCATTCCCGTTTACGACAATGACGGCAACTATGTAGACATGCCCGGCACATATTACGGTGCCGCCGTCTACAACAGCTTCTTTGGAGACGGGTACAGCCCCGAGGGCCTCACCGAGTATACAGACCGCACCAACAGGACCAAAACGCTCCTTGTGACCGGAAACATCATGGTGAATTTCACCAAGAACCTGTTCTGGAAAACCACAATGGGTCTGGATTACCGCCACAACACCTACAGGCTTTACAACAAGACTTGGGGCGACAAGGACCGTATCAACGAGACCAACGGCCTCACGGTGCGCTACAACCAGAACAGCAACTGGACCGTCAACTCCACCCTCAACCACAACCTTGAGTTCGGCCAGCACCATGTCAATTACCTTGTTGGTATGGAAGCCATCCACAACCGCGAGGAAGTCATCTCATCGGCCAACGAGGATTTCCCTTCAGACGATCCCGATCTCCTTTACATTGGCCTTGGACAGGGCTCCCTCACTTCCAGCCAGGGAGAAAGCGCTTCTTCGCTGCTGTCATTCTTTGCCAATGCCAACTACAACTTCGGCAGCCGCTACTATGTGTCCGGTATCCTCCGTCTGGACGGTTCTTCCCGCTTCAGCGCAGGTCACCGCTGGGGTCTGTTCTACTCCGCTTCGGCAGGTTGGAACATAGACCAGGAGGCATTCATGGAAGATGCCGACTGGCTTGACAAACTCAAGCTCCGCGTGGGCTATGGCGCCATCGGTAACCAGAATATCGGCCTTTACGCATATTCCGACCGCTATTCCGGAAAGTATTACTATGCCTTTGGAAACAATATTGCCGACGGTTATACCCAGACATCCCTCGGCAACTCCGAACTGAAGTGGGAAACTTCCCGCCAGCTTAATGCGGGTATTGACATTGAGGTACTTAAGGGTACGCTTGGCGGTTCCGTAGACTGGTACTACAAAGTGACCGACGACATGCTGGTGCAGGAGTCCCTTCCTACATCCGTGGGCCGAAACGCCAGCCGCTGGGTCAATAACGGCAGTGTCCTCAATACCGGCGTAGACCTTGAAATCTTCTACCGCCGCCAGTTCAAGGACTGGGGCTTTGACATTACCCTCAACGGCGGATACCTCCACAACGAGGTCCTCCGTCTGGATTCTCCCATCCTGGGCGGTCTGGTAAACGACGGCGTTTACGTTACCCGCACGGAGGTTGGCCAGCCTATCGGCTCCTTCTATATGTATGAGATGGAAGGCATCTTCCAGAACGACGTTGAGGTTATGATGTCTCCCCTTCAGGGAACAGGCATCAAGCCCGGTGACGTGAAGTACCGTAATATTGTAGAGGACACCGTGATTGACGGAAATGACCGCACTTTCGTGGGAAGCGCAATCCCTAAGTTCACCACCGGTATCAACCTGGCGGCAAACTACAAGGGATGGGATTTCTCCATGTTCTTCCAGGGCGCATTCGGCCAGAAGGTGTATGTCCAGTTCTTCAATGATTCCGAAGGCTTCTACCGTGGATTCCCCGCCACCAAGCGTTACTTCGACGGTCACTGGACAGGGGAGGGAAGCACCAATGAATTCCCCCGCGCAACCTGGGTTGGCACAAACAACCGCAAGGTTTCCACCCGTTTCCTCCACGACGGCAGTTACCTCCGTCTCAAGAACATCCAGGTGGGCCATTCATTCAAGCTGCCCGAATCCTGGAACGTAGCTACCTGCAGGGTTTACCTTGCAGCTTCCAACCTCCTTACATTCACCTCATATCCCGGACTTGACCCTGAAATGACGGTGAACGCCAACTCCTCCGGTGAAGGAGACCGCGCAAACGGTATCGACTGGGGCACATACCCGGTTGCAAAGAGTGTTACCCTTGGTCTCAATTTAACCTTCTAGAGATATGAAAGCAAGAATCATCATAGCGATAGCCGCCGTAGCAGTCCTTTCATCTTCCTGTGAGAAATTCCTGGAGGAAAACCTCAAGGGCGGATATTCCGCAGAAAACTATTACACCACCGCCGGTAAGGCCGAAATGGCTGTGAATGCCGTTTACAACAGCCTCTATGGCAATATCCTCTGGATGTTCGGAGATGTGGCCTCGGACGATTCCGTGAAGGGCGGCTCCGACGGAGACCAGCCCCAGATCAACGAGATAGATAACTTTACCGCAACCGCAGACCACGGCAACATCGGCACCTTCTGGCAGGATACCTATGAAACCATCACCCGTGCAAACAACGCGATTGACGCCATCGGCTCAATGGGGTTGGAGGAAAAAGTTGCTGCCGATCTCATCGGCCAGGCAAAGTTCCTCCGTGCATATTCCTACTTCAATCTGGTTAACATTTTCGGCCAGGTGCCCCTTAAGACAAAGCCTCAGAACGTTGCCGCCAACATCCATGTGGGCCTTAGCAGCATTGAGGACATATATGCCCAGATTGACGCCGACCTTGCCGATGCCGCCGCAGGGGTGGGTGACCTCAAGGACGGTCACGTGAACCGCACCGCCGCTTATGCCCTCCTTGCAAAGAGCAAGGTGTTCCAGGGAAAGTGGGACGAAGCCCTCGCCGCCATCAAATCCCTTGAGGAAGTTGGCGCAGGATATGACCTGGAACCCGTCTATTCTGATCTTTTCCGCCCCGGCGGAGAGGATTCCATAGAGAGCATCTTCGCGCTCAGGTATGGCAACAACAAGACCGCTTCACTTGGAAACAACCTGTGCGTGTGGTTCGCTCCCTTTGAGGAAGGCGGATACAACTTCAACGCCCCCACCGAGTCTTATGTGAACGTCTTTGATGAACTCACCGCCGGCGGAGACACCGATCCCCGTCTTGACGCATCCATCGGCCGTGACGGAAAGCCCTGGTTCAACGGAACCACCTTCAAGAAAGAATGGGGCGGGGCAACCGGTTACCTTGTGAAAAAGTATGACCAAGACGACGTTGAAGACCAGGCGAAAGCCCAGAGCACCGTTCCCCAGCACCGTATCCGTTACGCCGAAGTCCTTCTCCTGAAGGCCGAAGCCCTCAACGAATCCGGCTCTGCAGGTGCAGCCGCGGAACTTGACAAAGTCCGCAATCGCGCCGGCCTGGCTCCCACCACGGCAACCACCCAGGCCGCTCTCAGGGATGCCATCCGCAAGGAGCGCCGCCGTGAGCTTGGCTTTGAATTCCACCGTTTCTATGATGTGATGCGTTACGGCAGGGAATACGCCGTGGCCGCCCTCGGAGACGCGGCATGGCCTTCCGGCAGGTACTATTTCCCTATTCCCCAGGGTGAGACCGATGCCAATTCCGCTCTTAAATAGAAGAAATACTAAAACCAAACAATTACATTAATCCATTAACTAAAACAAACAAGCAATGAAAAAAATCATCGCATTTGCAGCTATCGTTCTCAGCCTCCTCGCTGTGAGCTGCAACAAACAAAACGACACCAAGGCCAATGTAGACCTTACGGAAGTCAATGCCCTCCTTTCAGAGTGCAAGACCCTCCTTCAGAACGCCTCTACCGACAGCTGGCCCCAGAAGGCTATCGATGACTTCAAGGGCGTTATCGAGACTGTTGAGAAGGCCATTCCTGCTGCAACCACTCAGGCTGCCGTAGATAACCTGGCTGCCCAGCTCAAGACCGCAAAGGAAGCTTTCCTTGCAGCTGAAATTGGCGCTATCCCTGCAGACGCCCTCGCATGGGCCCTCAACTTTGAGGAAGGAAGCGGATCAGAGCTCAAGACCACCGGTAAGTATGAGTGGACTGTGAAGCTTTTCGCAGGTGAAGAAGGCGCTCCCAAGTTCGTGGACGGTCATAAGGCCGGCAGCAAGGGCCTTCAGTTTGGCGCAACTTCTCATGGTGAATTCCAGGATGCAGTTGCCTCAGTCCTTGAGTCTCCGACATTCTCCATCGCCTGCTGGGTGAACACTCCTATCTATGAGAACAACTATATCCTCTCATGGAACAAGTGGGATACCTGGAAATTCCAGACTCAGAGCACCAACAAGGCTTTCCTCACCATTCACTTCGGCGATGTATGGATTGACCACGACGGCAACACCGAGATCCCTGAGAACGAGTGGCATCACGTAGTGGCTACCTGTGACCTCACCAACGGCGCAATGGCCTTCTATCTTGACGGCGAACTCACCATGCTGTGGAATAAAGAGAATGAAGGCAAACTTGACATCACCAACAAGACCTTCGCTCCCGCACCGGAAGGCACCAAACTCCTTCTTGGCCTTCAGGAGCCCGACTCCGCTACCGGCTACTACACCGGCAAGCTTGACGACCTCGCTTTCTACACCATCGCCCTTGACGGCGGTCAGGTTGCAAAGCTCTTCAACGACCAGAAGTAATTTCCGTGTAATTAAACCGGCGGCGGCTGACCCTGCCGCCGGTTTCCATATATTTATTATATTTGTCCTCGTTATGAAAAAGCATTATTCACTCATACTCAGTCTGTTTGCTGCAGCGGGCGCTTTTCTCTTATCCTGCGCTCCTGCGCCGGTTCAGGAACAGAATCCGGACGATACTCAGAACGAGGATCCTGATGATACGGTGGATAAGCCGGAAGACAAGCCCTGGGAGATTCCGGAGGAAGAGGCTCTGTCGCCGTTTGTATCTCCCGGTGCGCGTGAGCAGGTGTCCATATCCCGTGTAGACCTGATGCCGGATATTCCCGCCACTTACAAGATGCTGGACTGGAAGCAGAAGGCCCTGGACTACGATGCCTATGTCTTTGATTGGAATGCTACGGGAGATTACCTTCCCCTGATATGGCTTGATGAGACAGGTAAAAACTCGGAGTACGACGGATTCGGCCTTTATACCACCCTCGGCGATATCCGTCAGGGGCCTCAGAATCCAGGCGGCCATGAGGCCATAAACACCATGGCGGCGGTCATGGGCGGCGGGCTTGTGGGTATAGACAAAACGTCCCAGGACGGCTACAATTATCCCCAGATGCTCCAGAATTATTTTGCAGGCCGAAACGGTTGGAAGATAATGGTTAACGGTACTTCCGGATACGGTCAGGACTGGTGGTATAACATGCTTCCAAACCTCCTCTACTGGGGCGTTTCAGACGTTTTCCCAGGTGTGGAGGGTGCAGACCCCATTCTCCGCTCAATTGCAGACCAGTTTGCCAAGGCCGATGAAACCATGGCCGGCAACTACGCCTGGAGCTGGTTCAATTACAACACCATGACGGGCAAGACAAATGGCATTCCGCGTCAGCAAGACGCCGCCGCCGGTCACGCCTGGGTGCTTCTTAACGCTTACCGTAAATTTGGAGACGTGAATTACATGACGCGGGCGGTGAGCGCCATGAATGCGATTGACGCCCTTACGGAAAGCCGTTTCTATGAGATTGTACTGCCTTTTGGAGCCTATGTCGGAGCCGTGATGAACGCCGTTTACGGAACCTCCTATGAGATTGGCAAAATCCTGCGCTGGACTTTCGAGGGCAACAAGAGCAATGGCCGGAACGGCTGGGCTGTAACTGTTGGTCAGTGGGGCCCCTACGATGTTTCAGGCCTCCAGGGAAGCATAACTGACGGCGGCGGATACGCCTTTCAGATGAATAGCTACGAGATGGCCTGGCCGCTTGTCCCTATGGTAAAGTATGAGCCCAAGTTTGCAACTACAATTGGCAAGTGGATGCTCAACAATGCATCGGCCTCCAGGCTTTTCTTCCCCATGGAGATTGACGATGAACACCAGTTCTGTGCCGGCATCAAGGATATCACCGGCAATGTCATCGGCTATGAGGGCCTTCGCAACCGTGACCGCTATGGAAAAATGTCGGCCCAACCGGTGGCCGAAGGAGACGGCCCCAGCTGGCTTCAGGGTATGCCAGACTGCACTATGTTCAGCCTTTACAGCACTTCGCCGATCGGCATCTTCGGCTCAATTATTTCCACAACGGACGTTGAGGGAATCCTGTCCCTGGACTGCAACGTGACGGATTTTTATGCCGAAAGGCCCTTCCCCTGTCATCTCCTGTATAATCCTTATGCCGATGACCGCAGCGTCACTTACAAGGCCTGCGGCGCTGCCGCCTATGATCTCTTTGACGCCGTAGCCCGTGACTATGCCGCAAGGGGTGCGGCAGGGGACTGCAGCATTACTGTCCCGGCTAAGAAAGCCGTCCTGGTGTATGAGATTCCTGCGGGGACGGAGCTTTACTCCACTCCTTCCGGCCACATCTTCACCAAGGATAGGACAATAGTTGCCTGGTAAGCATTTGACATTAACAAATAAAAGCCGTATCTTTACGCTATGAGAAACGTAATTTTATCGGCTTTAATTCTTTTGGCAGCATCTTGCGCCGGCAATTCGGATTGGACATTAACCCAAGACAGCACAGGAAAATCCTACCCCGCAGAGGTTCCTTCCACTGTGGCGGCGGTGCTTCTTGAAAATGGCCAGGAACTTACCTCTGAGGCCCTTGAGGGCAGTTTTACCTACACTACTGTGCTTAAGGCCCAGGACCTTTCAAAGTATTACTCGCTTCGCTTTGACGGCCTTGGATATTATGCCGATATATTTTTCAACGGAGAGAAGATTGCATCCAAGGATACAACCTTCGGCGTATTTGCAGTGCGTGAATTCGATGTCACGCCCCTTGTGAAAAAGAGCAACCGCCTCCAGGTGAGGCTTGAAAGGGCCAGGCCCGGAGACCTCAACCATGGCTGGGTAGACTGGAGCCCTGCTCCTGAGGACGCTTCCATGGGTCTAGTGAGAGGCGTTACATTCCGCTCTCACGGCGCAGTGTCCATCAAGGACATGTACGTGCATCCCATCCTTAACAACACCCTTGACAATGCCCGCATTGAGGTAAGGGCCCTTCTTGCAAACCATTCGGATGCTCCCGCGGAGGTTGTCCTGAAGGGCGTGGTGGAAGGCCGTGAATTCACCCACAAGGCAGCCCTTGCCGCCCGTGAAACCAGGGAAGAGGTCTTTGACGCCCTTGAAATTGCAAATCCCCGCCTTTGGTGGACTCACGATACCGGCACCCCGGAGCTTTACAGCATGAACCTCAGCGCCTTCATTGACGGCGCCATCACGGACGATGCATCAAGGACCTTCGGCATAAGGAAATTCACCTCCCGCCTCAACGAAAACGGCCACAGGCAGTACACCCTCAATGGCCATGACATCCTTGTGGCCGGTGCCGGCTGGGCCGATGACCGCTATCTCCGTGACACCCATGAAAGCATTGAGCATCAGGTGAATATGGTAAAAGACATGGGTCTCAACTGCATCCGCTTTGAGAATATCTGGGGAAAGGATTCTTACGTATACGACCTCTGCGACCGCGAGGGCATCATGGCCATTACGGGCTTCAGCTGCCAGTGGGAGTGGGAAGGCTACTGCGGCATTCCCCACGACGAAATGTACGGCTGCATCAACGACCCTGAACGCAACGCCCTGGCGTTCCGCTACTTCAAGGACCAGATGCGCTGGATACGCAATCACCCTTCAATCGCCTCCTTCCTCACGGGCAGTGACCGCATTGCAAATCCCCAGCTTGAGCCCCTTTACTTGGAGGAATTCAAGGCCCTTGGACTGGAGTTCTCTTATATCTGCAGCGCCGCTTCAAAGGTGTCGCTGGCAGGTCCTTCCGGCAACAAGATGACCGGCCCCTATGAGTACTGCGGCCCGGAATACTGGGTAAATCCCAAAGCCGTAGGCGGTGCGCTGGGCTTCAATACGGAAACGGGTATCGGCCTCAATATGCCCCAGTATGAGTCTGTGGTTAAAATGATTGCACCCGCAGACCGCTGGCCGGTTGGAAAGGCCTGGGACGCCCTGTGCACCGTTGCCGGAGAAGGCATGCACGACACCCACGTAATCAAGGAAGTGGTTGAGCGCCAGTACGGAGAACCCTCCAACATAGAGCAGTTTGTCTCCCGTGCCCAGGCGGCCGATTACACCGGAACCCGCGGCATGTTTGAGGCTTTCCGCATTAATATCGGCAAGGCTACCGGCGTTGTGCAGTGGATGCTCAATTCGGCCGTTCCCATGCTTTACTGGCAGCTGTACGACTGGTACGGCATCCCTACGGCAGGCTACTACGGCACCAAAAAAGCCATGCAGCCCTTGCAGCTTCTTCTCCAGTGGGAAGAGAGAAAACTGTACGCTGTGAACGGCACCGCCCCCGGAGGAAAGGATGCCAGCCTTGAGTGCACCGTGCGCATCTTTGATGCCGCATCACGTGAAATCCAGACCGTTCCCGTGAGCGTTACGGTGCCTGAAGGCACATCTGTGCCCGTTTTGGATCTTCCTGCGGGCCAGGACCTCTTTGTATTTGTGGAGGGCGGGGCCGATAACTTCTACGCCGTACCCGCTCAGGGCAATGTCCACGACTACGAGCATTCAATCTGGTTCCAGACCCCCATCAGCACGTATGCAGGGCTCCAGTACGTGACACGCCTTCCCGCTCCGGACCTCAAGGTAACTGAGGATGCCGAGGGCAATGTTACGGTTGTAAATAACTCAGATACTGTGGCTTGGCAGGTTGTATTGAAGCTTCTGGATGCTTCCGGAGACCTTGTCCCGGCCGCCTTCTGGACAGACAACTTCTTCTCCCTGCCTCCTCACTCCAGCAAAACCGTCTCCCACACCGGCAAGGGCAAACTTGCCTGGAGCGCCGGGCTGTAGTAGCCTATGCAAAGACTTATACCGTTTGTACTGCTGTTCCTGCTGCTGGGGGCGGCCATTGGATACACCGCATTCCGGCTGTGGCATATCGTTCCGCTTGCTAAGGGGTGGAAATGGGCCGTGGCGTGCCTGTGGGTGATGTGTTTTCTTCTCATGTTCCCGTCTTTCAAGTTCAGGGACACTATGCCACTTGTGCTTGGGACTGTAACCTATGAGGTCTGGACATCCTGGCTCATAGCGTTCCTATATGTCCTTCTCTTTTTCCTTGCGCTGGACCTTGGACGGCTTGTACATGTTGTGCCGAAGACCTTCATGTTCAATTCGTTGCATGGGACTGCAGCGGTTGTGGGGCTAGTGACTCTCATCCTTGTATACGGCGGAATCCACTATCATCACAAATACAGGGAGGAGATCACAATCCAGACGGATAAAACCCTTGAGAAGCCGCTTAAGATAGTGCTTGCCAGTGACCTTCATGCCGGCTATCACAACCGAGCCAAGGAACTGAGGCGCTGGGTTGGGCTCATAAATGCCGAAAACCCTGACCTTGTGCTCATTGCCGGAGACCTTGTAGACGGCCACATGAGGCCTGTTATGGAGTGGAACTACAGCAGCATATTCCGTGAGATCAAGGCTCCCATATACGCCTGCCTTGGGAACCACGAATACATAGGAGGGGAGGATGAGGCCCGGAGTTTCCTTGACAGCGCAGGAATCACGCTCCTGAAAGACCGCGCGGTAATGGATAAAGGCATCCGGATTATCGGCCGCGACGACCTCTCCAACCCCTGCCGTGCCGCCCTTTGGGAACTCTTCCAGTCGGACAGTACGTTCACCATAGTGCTTGACCATCAGCCGTATAACCTTGAGCAGGCTCAGGAGGCCGGGGCGGATTTCCAGTTCTCCGGCCACACCCACCACGGCCAGGTCTGGCCCGGCAACTGGGTCACGGACGCAATGTTTGAAAAGGCGTTCGGCCCGTATCAAAAAGGGGATACCCGGTATTACATTTCCTCCGGGCTTGGAATCTGGGGTGGCAAGTTCAGGATTGGCACGCGCAGCGAGTATGTGGTGCTTACAGTTCGGCCATAAAGAACTGAAGGTGATACGGCAGGGCCTTCGCCCAGTACGGCCAGCGGTGGGCGGCGGGGGAGTAGATGGCGACGCACCTCAGCCCTTCCTCCCGGCAGCGGGCGTCAAATACCTCCGTGGCCTTCAGGAATTTGTCCTTGGTGCCGCAGGAAACCACCATCAGCTTGCCTTCTGAGCCTGTTTCCCGTAGCCTTCCCAGCCTGTTTACGGCCGATTCCTTCTGGCACACTTCGGCCTCAATGTCTTCGGCCCCCAATATGCCGGGGATTATTTCACGTGAGCCTCCGGAGTGCCGAAGGTCCAGTATTCCGCTCATGGCTCCTGCCGCTTTGAAGCGTTCAGGGTGGTCCAGGAAAAGGTTCATTGCGCCGTGCCCGCCCATCGAAAGGCCGTCTACAAATGTGCGCTCAGGGTTTAGGCCGAACCTCTCCTGAAGCGCCGGCCAGCACTCTTCCCAGAAAAAGCTCCGCCACTGCATGCCGGCAGGGTTGGCGTTGTTGAGATACCAGCTTCTTTCAAAGCCTTCCGGGCACACGAACCTGAATCCGGTCTTGTTGGAAAGCCCCTGAAGGTCTGCGTGAGTGCTCCAGTCCCTGTAATTTCCGCCAAATCCGTGAAGAAGGATAAGGGTTGGCAGTTCCCTTTGGCAGGTTTTGCCATCCGGCGAAACCACCAGAATGGAATCTATACGGTGCAGCCATGCGGATTCTATTACAATTACCTCCTGCGCCCAACCGGTGAGGGCGCATAGGGAAAGCAGCGCTATTGCCAGTATCTTTTTCATAATCACAAAGATAGTTATTTTTGCCGATTACCGCTCCTCACGCCTTGTGATTCCATTTCAATCACCTCAGAAGTGGGTGAATAATAACGTTGGATTTCCCCGCCGGGGCCTAGCCGCTACTCAAATCCCGCAAAAACAGTCCAAAATGCGGGATTTCAGTTCCGGCCAGAACTTGGGTCCCTCAAAATTGGCTTAAAATGCGGGATTTCAGTTCAATTTTTAGCTGGATTTAATATTGAAGAGTCATCAAAGAAGTTGGACTTGCATTGACGTTGTGCTTGTACAAAAAAGCAGGGTATAGCTATTTTCGTAAGTATCCGCAAAACGATTATTCTGACAATCGCGCCAGACGCTCATTCACTAAGCCCAGATACATTCTCTTTGATTCTTCCGGCAGAAAAGAACTGTCAATGAGAGCCTTCCATATTGGCAGGAATGTAACCAGCCTGTCCATTATCTTGACGGCAACACGTTCTTGAACGCCAGAGGAAATCATCGCCTCAAGGAAATCTGCACGCGAAAAACCGCTTTTGGTGCCACCTACCTTCAGCGTCATTGCCATTTCTTCAGTGTCGGAAGGGTCGGCCAGAAGAACGGCCAGGAGGTCATAGGCCGGTGCAAGGGTGTATGTTCTTCTACCCATGTCAATGAGTGAGAAATTCTTGCAATGCATGTCGGAATTACCTGTGAGCCAGGAGAATAGGACCACCTCCCAGAAGCGCTGGATGTCCAGAAGCGGGGCCGAAGAATACTTGCCGATAGTTTCGGCCAGTTGTGGATATGTTCCGTAATATTTGTGCTCTGTGAGACGGTTCGACAGCTGACACATGTCCAGCATGGATATCTTCTCCCCGTGCTTTCCTCTGTCAATGCGCTCTGTCAGATATCCAAGTTCTCCATCGGTCAGTCTAATAAGCGTGTGCTTTACCGTCCGTATACCGGCAGCTTCGGCCATTTTCATGGTTAGGTCCTCAAGCTCCGGGAGGAAACGGTAGGCGTCGCTTTGAGGCTTGAAGATATACTTGCCCCACAGGCCTACGATGGTGAACTTCTTTGGCTGGTTCTTTCCGCCTCTGTTTACATCTAGCGACATCTTCGCCTGAACGCCCGTCACGGATGTGCTGGCGCGGATAACCTTCTTTGCCAACTCCGACATATTGTCTCTAGTGTAGGGAAGTTCAGGAACTAATTTTGAGCCAAAGAACTTCCTGGCACAGGCGAGATGGAAATCGCCTTCGGCTCCATCCTTATAACAGTACAGGCACTTACTCATGGCTCAAAGGGGTTACGCTGATATCACCGATACAATCTTTGCAGCAGGCCATGAGGAGAGACATCCTGTCTCTTGGGTCTATCTTCCATGACTGGGAAGCTATATCCAGCAACCAGCCTTCCGGAATCAGGCCGTCGAAAACGGGAAACATCATTTCCTTGTCATAAGGCTGCTCAGTGAGTGGCATTGTGGGACTCAGAGACTTGGCATCACTCCTTTTCAAATAGTCTTTGTCATACACAAAGTGGAAGCCTTCCTCATCTTCAACGAGGACGCCGCAATAGACATCTTGAATATATACACCGGCCTGTTTCATCGTACATTAATTTTTATCGGGCCGAGCTCCTCGCCAAACAGAGCAAGAACCTGATTCACCTTGTCCATACGTACTGAGACCTTGCCTTGTTCCAAATCGCGCACAAAGCGCAGGCCTACACCGGCTCTTTGCGCTAATTCGGCCTGAGTAAGGCCATAGGTTTTACGCCTTTGTTTGATTTGCTCTGCTAATCTTGTCATAGTATTTATACCCTTTAGGGTACAAATATAAGAATAATCTGATAAAATATACCCGAAAAGGTTCAAATTTAGCAAATTGTTGTATTTCTATACCCTATCGGGTGTAAATTATATGATGAGAATATACTCTGCAGCAAGATATCAATTACGGTCAGACCAGCCCCACCAGCAGAAACAGGAAGTGGGCGATAACGCCCGCGCAGAGGCCGGCAATTGCGTGTGCGCCAATGGCCTTGGAGATGGCCTTCCTGTAACCAAGGGAGTCTAGCATGGCGGTGTGGGTGGAGAGGAAGCCGCTCCAGCACATTCCAATTGCCGTGAAGACCGCGATGGCATTTCCGTCAAGGATGCCCGTGGCATTGAAAGTGGGAAGAAGCCCAAGGGCCGCCCCAACCGCGCCAAGGGCCGTCATGGGGAAGGCGATCAGCTCCATATGGGTGAAGCCGAATAGCCATTCAAACACCCAGTGAATTTTCTCGGCAAGCCACGGCAGAACCGGGACACCCTGGCTGGAAGAACCGTCGTAAACGCCGGAAGGTCCTGTGCCGAAGGTAACCATGATAACCGCGGTGGTAATGATAAGAACACCCGGAATAATCTGCAGCCCAAGGTCCACGCCGTTCTTTCCGCCGTCCAGGACAGCGTTAAGAAAGCGCATGAATATGCTGCGGCTTGGTTCATCGGCAGATGACTCATCTTCGGCCTCAAGGGCAACGCTATCCTCCACCGCGGGGCTATCCAGTTCCGGATATGCCTTGAGACAGGAGCGCTGCATGAGGCGTGTAGAGATGATGGAGCCGCAGATGGCGCCCGCAAGCCCAATCAGGGCGGCGGTCATTTGCCCGTAGCCTATCATGGTGATAATAACCACAAAACCCATCCCGAAGGCCGTCCCAAAATTGGTGAGCGAAATCAGTTGGTATTTCTTGAAATATGATGCGAACTTCCTGTCCTTTGAAAGGGCTATGATGGCAGGGTTGTCGGAAAGGAAAGTCATGACTCCGCCAAGGGCCGCCACGCCCGGAAGATTGTAAAGCGGCTTCATGAGCGGCCTCAGAACCCTTTCCAGAAGGGTTACAACGCCAAACTCCGACATCAGCTTTGACAGCGCTCCGGTAAGAACCGTAATTCCCATAAGGTAGAACACTGTATTTAGAAGAAGGTCATGGGCCGTGTTCATGAGGGTTTTGAGCATGTTTGCCCCACCCATCTTCCAACTTAGCAGGCCGAAGACCAGGAAAATGACACTCAGGAACACAATGGCCTCTATTATAGGCCTCCACTGGCGCCTTTTGCTATTGTTTGTCATTGAAGCTTAAGTTTTAGTGTTAGTGCAAATATAGTGATATTTGCTCACAAAAGAATCCGGATATTTTTGTAAATTCGCAAAAACAATGAGTTATGGAGAATAAGCGGGAAATTTGGATAGACTGGCTAAGGATTGTGGCCTGCCTTTTTGTGATGAGCACTCACGCCTGTGAGGTGTTTTATTTCGGGGACGGCGGTGCGCAGATCCTCACAAAAACGGACGCAATCTGGGTGTCCATCCTGAACAGCTTCACAAGGGCCTGCGTGCCCCTTTTTGTGGTAGCATCCAGTTATCTTCAGTTCCCCATACACTATTCGGCCGGGGAGTTTTTCAAGCGTAGGCTAATTCGAGTTCTCATCCCTTTCATTGTGTGGACCCTGGTCTATGCCTTCGTGTGGGGAGACCCCGTGCATGACTTCAAGGACTTCCTCCTCAATTTCAACTACGCCGCCGGGCATCTTTGGTTTGTGTACATGCTCCTTGGCGTGTATCTCCTTATGCCGCTTCTTTCCCCCTGGGCCGAAAAAGTGGGCAAGCGCGAACTCCAGGTTTACCTTGGAATTTGGCTTTTCACCACCATCATCCCTTACATCCGCATGTGGGCGGGAGGGCCGGCAGAGGTCATTTACGGCCCCTTCGGCATACCCAACCTTGCAAAATATCCGCTTTGGGGAGAGGCCAGCTGGAATACCTACGGCACCTTTTACTACATGAGCGGATTCATTGGGTATCTCCTTCTGGGACTGTATTTCCGGAAGTTTGTTGGGGAACTCAGCTGGGGTAAAACCCTTGCCATTGCGCTGCCGCTTTTTGCCGCCGGCTTCACAATTGCCGCCACGGGATTCTACTCCTTTGTCCAGGCCGATGCCCAAGGCGCATTCCCCGTCTCCGGCCCCGTAGGCAGCGCCGCAATATGGGAAACCACCTGGTTCAACGACACCCTTGGCCTTGCCCTCATGACCATTGCCTGGATACTTCTGTTCCGTAAAATCAAGGCCGAAAGCACATTCTACAAAAATATCATCCTGCCCGTTTCCAAGGCCAGTTACGGCATGTACCTTGGCCATATGCTCATCCTTGGCAGCGTTGCCACATGTATATGCTCCCTTTTTGGCCGCGGGGCCCAAGGTCTACTTGGCATTTGGACCACCCCCGTGGAGGTCTTTGCCATTGCCGTGCTTTCATTTACGGCATCGGCCATCCTCTGCGTCCTTTTACAGAAGATTCCGCGCGTTGGGAAATATATTGTAGGATAACGTAGAATGTATTTTACTACGGTTAAAACCTGTAACCAACACCTAAGTTCACAAGTATCTGCTGGTATTCGCCAAAATTGTATGTGGCGCCGGCAAGAACGCACACAGGGCCGAAGCCAAGGTTGATGCCGGCATCGGCAAGAGGCCCAAGACGGACAGAAACATCCTGTTTCCAGCCAGCATCCTCTGTTTTGACAAGCGCCTGGGTGAGCCCGATTCCGCTGCCAAAGTAAAGTGAGACTACTTCTCCAAGACGCACCATCCCTCCGGCAGTTACTGTGAGACGGGGATTCCTTTTGGGAGAATCCTTGTAGTATGTGTAGCCTCCAGCGTACTCGCGTTTTGCAGGGATGCCGTTTACGCCTATGCTGGCGCCTGCATAGAAGCCCCATTTCCACAGGCTTGCATAACGGACGCCAAGCTGTACGGTGTTATAGTCTACGTCAGCCTTTTCCAAACTAATGTCATAGCAACCCGTGACAAACAACATATTTTGGTGGTCGTAGGTTTTCTTTACGCGTTCCGTATTTATTGTAACGCCTGTGAAATCAATGGTCTGGGCCTTCAGTGAAGGCAGGGCGCACAGAAGGAGTGCCGCCGCCGCTATAATGGACTTAACTCTCATGGTCATGGTTATTGTTTGGTTCTGTCTTCAAGTGATGCTTCCGTGGAAGTTACAATTTTAACGTCCTTACCCTGGCGCAGCATGGTGTTAAGATAAACCACGGTGCTGTCCGAAGGTTTAAGGCTGCGGAAGTTGGTGTATTTGGCCGGGAAGCCCTTCACCTTCACGGTAAGGTAAATCACCCTGCCTTCACTTTTGTCAGTTGTGACGGAGTAGGTGGGCCCCACAATAAGGTCTGCGCCTTCTTTTTCCGAGAACTCGAAAAGGGCCTTGGCCTTGAGCTCTTCAATGCCGTCCATGATAACGGCCCTGGCCCTTCCGGCATAGGCTTCAAGCTGTTTTGTGTCCTTGGTGTCGGGGGCTTCGGGGATGGTGATGGTCCCCTGGGTCTTGAAGATATTGGCTGCTCCCTGGATTAAACTTACATCGGCCACAAGTGGCGTAACAAACATGTGAGGCTGGGTATCCATGGACGTGGCCTCGTATTTTGTGACATTCACGCCCGTAACGGTTGTCTGGGCTCCGGCCCGGGTGAAGCCCATGAAAAGCAGGAGGGCGGCGCACAAAAGTGTGAACAGTGGTTGTATGTTTCTCATTATCATGTGGGTTTAATGGTCAAATATAAGAAAGAGTTCCGAGAAAAACAAAAACCATTGGCCCCGGACTTCTTAGAGTCCTTGCAGGTACTGCTTGAAAAAGCGTCCCTGTGTGGTGGGGGTGAAGTCCCAGTCACTTATGAGGGTGGGGGCCCAGTGAGGGTCAAAGCACCATACGGTGAAGGAGATTCCCTTGCTCTCAAGGTACTTGGTGATATGCTCTCCGTAAACGTCCGTGGAAATGACGGGGATGTGGGCTCCCGGCTCATTTTCAAGGCAATAGCCAATTTCCGTGCATATTACGGGATATGTGTCTGCAACATAGCCGAAGTCCTTTTCCCACTGCTCTTCCCAGGGCTGCGGGCGTTTCATGGGGTAGGGGTGGCATACATAGGCTACGTTTGGACGGCCGATGGGCTCACTGGCTACGGGCGTAAGGTCGTAAGCCCAGTTGAAGCCGGCGCAAAGGCACACCGCATTGGGATTGTAGGTGCGCACAGTGTCTATTATCTGTTCCTGAAGCTCTTTCCATTCGGTCCAGGAGCACTCTCCCGTACCGGTGACGGTGGGTTCGTTGAAAATCTCATACAGCGCCACGGTGGGCGTGTCCTTGTATCGGCTGGCAGCCGTACGCCAGAATCTGAAAGTCTCCTCCTTGGTTGTGTTGTACATGGGATTTGTGTATAGCTCTTCCTTGAGATTGCCTATGGAGTGCCAGTCCATGATCACATAAATCCCATGTTTTTCGGCCCATTCTATGCCCTGGTCCATGACCTCGAAAGTCTTTTCCCAGCCCATCTTGTTGATGTTTGCAGGGTGTACCGCAAAGCGGACAACATTTGCGCCCCAGGATGCGGCCTCCTCAAAATACCGCTCAGTCCACTGGCCGTCATTCACAAGTTTTACGGGATCCGAGAAACAAAGGCCACGGAAAATGATTTCTTTCCCCTGAGCGTCCACAAATTTGTTGCCTTCCACCTTTACCCAGCCTTGGCGGGCTTGGCAGCACATCAGTAGGAGAGCAGTGCTGAGAAGTAGTAGTAATCTTTTCATTTTCAGGTAATTTATCCCAAATATAATCATTTTCTCCGCTATATATCTATTTGTTTTACAGCTCAAAGACTAATCTGACAAGAAGGCATCCAGACTTCCTTTAATCACGTCATGCTGAATTTTTTT